>ERZ1673703.1190-NODE-1190-length-23427-cov-10.807205_pt1 | contig 23427 bp, 20 predicted proteins | sample MGYA00580233_ERZ1673703 | MGnify/ENA primary metagenome ERZ1673703 (study PRJEB41218, sample SAMN15661748) | gut metagenome | host: Homo sapiens | place: Canada: London | collected 2015-08-20/2019-03-30 | study: EMG produced TPA metagenomics assembly of... | reverse complement strand
GGTATCGAGGTCACCTCTTACATTCCCGGTATCGGCCATAACCTGCAGGAGCACAGCGTTGTTCTGATCCGCGGCGGTCGTGTCAAGGATCTGCCCGGTGTCCGTTACCACATCATCCGTGGTACTCTGGATACCCAGGGTGTTGCGAACCGTAACCAGGCCCGCAGCAAATACGGTGCTAAGCGCCCCAAGGCCGGTGCCAAGAAGTAAGGAAACATCTTTTCGCCATAAAATAGGCCAACGCCTTTTTTGTGGCACAACGGGAGTTTCTTAACTTTCGAGTACCGATGATATCATTTATGTGAAGGAGGGAAGAAAGATGCCCAGAAGAGGTAATGTCGCGAAACGCGAAGTTCTGGCCGATCCTATTTACAATTCCAAGGTTGTCACCCGCCTGGTCAACTACATCATGCTGGATGGCAAGAAAGGTGTTGCGCAGGAGATCGTTTACGATGCATTCAACATCGTGAAGGAAAAGACCGGCAACGACCCGCTCGAGATGTTCGAGAAGGCAATGGAGAACATCATGCCTAACCTCGAGTGCAAGACCCGCCGTGTCGGCGGCGCTAACTATCAGGTTCCTCTGGAAGTTAGCCCTGCCCGCCGCGAGACCCTCGGCCTGCGCTGGCTGACCGCTTACAGCCGCGCCCGTGGCGAGAAGACCATGTCTGCTCGTCTGGCTGCTGAGATCATCGACGCCACCAACGGTGTCGGCGGCTCTGTCAAGAAGCGCGAGGATACGCACAAGATGGCCGAGGCCAACAAGGCTTTTGCCCACTATCGTTATTGATTCGCTGTCGAGGAGGTATAAGCCATGGCTACGCCGAGAGATGTATCTCTGCAAATGACCCGTAACATCGGTATCATGGCCCACATCGACGCAGGTAAGACCACCACCACCGAGCGCATCCTGTACTACACCGGTATCAACCATAAGATCGGTGAGGTTCATGACGGCGCTGCTACGATGGACTGGATGGAACAGGAGCAGGAGCGTGGTATCACCATCACTTCCGCTGCTACCACCTGCTATTGGAGCCATACCGAGACCCAGCACGATCCGGCTCTCTTCAAGAAGAACCGCCATCGTATCAACATCATCGACACCCCGGGTCACGTTGACTTCACTGTTGAGGTTCAGCGTTCTCTGCGTGTTCTGGACGGTTCCGTTACCGTTCTGGCCGCTAAGGGCGGTGTTGAGCCGCAGTCTGAGACCGTTTGGCGTCAGGCTGACGAGTACAAGGTTCCCCGCATGGTGTACGTCAACAAGATGGACACCATGGGTGCCGATTTCTACCGCTGCGTTCAGATGCTCCATGATCGTCTGCACGCCAACGGTGTGCCCATCCAGCTGCCCGTCGGTCAGGAGGATACCTTCAAGGGTATTATCGACCTGATCGATATGCAGGCTGACATCTACTATGATGACATGGGCAATGACGTCCGCGTTGAGCCTATCCCCGAGGATATGCAGGAGAAGGCTCAGGAGTACCATGACAAGCTGATCGAGGCTGTTGCCGAGACCGACGAAGAGCTCATGATGAAGTACCTGGACGGCGAAGAGCTGACCAAGGAAGAAATCAAGGCGGCTCTGCGTAAGGCTACCATCTCTAACGAGATCGTTCCCGTTGTCTGCGGCTCCTCCTACAAGAACCGCGGCGTTCAGAAGCTGCTGGATGCCATTGTTGACTACATGCCGGCTCCTACCGACGTTGCAGCCATCAAGGGCACCAACCCCGAGACCGGCGAGGAGGAGGATCGTATCTCCTCCGACGACCAGCCGTTCGCAGCTCTGGCCTTCAAGATCATGACTGACCCGTATGTCGGTAAGCTCTGCTTCTTCCGTGTGTACTCCGGTACGCTGGACGCAGGCACCACCGTCTACAACTCTGTCAAGGATAACAACGAGCGTATCGGCCGTATCCTGCAGATGCACGCCAACAACCGTAAGGACATCGACACCGTTTACGCGGGCGATATTGCGGCTGCTGTCGGTCTGAAGAATACCACCACCGGTGACACGCTGTGCGACGAGAAGCACCCCATCATTCTGGAGTCCATGAACTTCCCGGAGCCCGTTATCCGCGTTGCCATCGAGCCCAAGACCAAGGCCGGCTCTGAGAAGATGGGCATTGCGCTGGCAAAGCTCGCTGAAGAAGACCCGACCTTCCGCACCTGGACCGATGAGGAGACCGGTCAGACGATCATCGCCGGCATGGGCGAGCTCCATCTGGAGATCATCGTTGACCGTCTGCTTCGCGAGTTCAAGGTCGAGGCCAACGTTGGCGCTCCCCAGGTTGCTTACCGCGAGACCATTCGCAAGGAAGCCAACCAGGAGACCAAGTACGCCCGCCAGTCCGGCGGTAAGGGCCAGTATGGTCACGTTAAGATCAAGCTGGAGCCCAACCCCGGCAAGGGTTATGAGTTCGTCAACGGTGTCGTTGGCGGCGCTATCCCGAAGGAATATATCCCCGCTGTTGACAATGGTATCCAGGGCGCGATGAAGTCCGGTGTTCTCGCCGGCTATCCCGTCGTTGATGTCAAGGTCACCCTGTGGGATGGTTCTTATCATGAGGTCGACTCCTCTGAAATGGCGTTCTCCATCGCTGGTTCTATGGCATTCAAGGATGCCATGAAGAAGTGCGATCCCGTCATCATGGAGCCCATCATGAAGGTCAATGTTATCGTGCCCGATGAGTACATGGGCAACGTTATCGGCGACCTGAACAGCCGCCGCGGCCAGATCACCAACCAGGAGTCTCAGGACGGTACCGCCCGCGTGACTGCTATGGTTCCTCTGTCCGAGATGTTCGGCTACGCCACCGACCTGCGTTCCAAGACCCAGGGCCGTGGCCAGTACTCCATGGAGCCTGATGAGTATCAGCAGGTTCCCAAGAGCGTTGCCGACAAGATCATGGCCGAGCGCGCTCACAAAGTCTGATTTTTTAAGTCATACTTCATAAAATAGACTTGCAATTTCTCTTTAAATTTTGTATGATAGTCTTACGCAAGACTACCAATATGTTTTAATTAAAGGAGGACACTTCCAATGGCTGAAAAGGAAAAATTTGACCGCTCTTTGGAGCACGTCAACATTGGCACCATCGGTCACGTTGACCACGGCAAGACCACTCTGACCGCTGCCATCACCAAGACTCTGGCTCTGAAGGGCGACGCCGACTTCATGGATTACTCCAGCATCGACAAGGCTCCCGAGGAGAAGGCTCGTGGTATCACGATCAACACCGCTCACGTTGAGTACCACACCGAGAAGCGTCACTACGCCCACGTTGACTGCCCGGGCCATGCTGACTACATCAAGAACATGATCACCGGTGCTGCTCAGATGGACGGCGCTATCCTGGTCGTCGCTGCTACCGATGGTCCCATGCCCCAGACCCGTGAGCACATCCTGCTCGCCCGTCAGGTCGGCGTGCCCAAGATCGTTGTCTTCATGAACAAGTGCGACATGGTCGACGACGAGGAGCTGCTGGATCTGGTCGAGATGGAGATCCGTGAGCTGCTGAACGAGTACGACTTCGATGGTGACAACACCCCCATCATCCGTGGTTCTGCTCTGAAGGCTCTGGAGTCCACCAGCACCGATCCCAACGCCCCCGAGTACAAGTGCATTTGGGAGCTGATGGACGCTGTTGACAGCTACATCCCCACTCCTGATCGTGCTGCTGACAAGCCCTTCCTGATGCCCGTTGAAGACGTCATGACCATTTCTGGCCGTGGCACCGTCGCCACCGGTCGTGTCGAGCGTGGTACTGCCCACGTCGGCGACCAGATGGAGATCGTCGGTATCAAGGAAGAGAAGATGACCACCACCATCACCGGCCTCGAGATGTTCCGCAAGAGCCTGGAGTTCGCTCAGGCTGGCGATAACATCGGCGCCCTGCTGCGTGGCGTTGACCGTGACCAGATCGAGCGTGGCCAGTGCCTGTGCCAGCCCGGCTCTGTTCATCCCCACACCACCTTCGACGGCCACGTTTACGTCCTGAAGAAGGAAGAGGGCGGCCGTCATACCCCGTTCTTCAACAACTATCGTCCTCAGTTCTACTTCCGCACCACCGACGTTACCGGCATCATCACCCTGCCCGAGGGCACCGAGATGTGCATGCCCGGCGACAACGTCGATATGCATGTTGAGCTGATCACCCCCGTTGCCATGGAAGAGGGCCTGCGTTTCGCTATCCGCGAGGGCGGCCACACCGTTGGTTCCGGCGTTGTTTCCAAGATCGAGAAGTAATTTCTTGCTCTGAAAAGCAATACAAAGGGCGCTGTCCGCAAGGGCAGCGCCCTTTTTTTGTGCGCCCCTACATCATAAAACACATTGCGCCGCGTTTGTGCACTCTACACAAACGCGGCGCAATTATTTTGCGGAAGGGGTCAAATAAAAAGCATAAAACCTATTGACATTCTAGGTAAATAGGTATATTATACTGGCATCGGGTTTGAACAATGCAAACCAAAAACAGGAAAGGGGAATACCGCTATGTCCGCTATGTGTTGTTGTCGTATGCGCTGTCACCGGGCATGGTCTGTGGGGCCTACCAGAACCCCCATGTGTTGAACCTGACCTTTGTCCGGGAACCTTCGCAGAGAAGGCCCGGATTTTTTTGTACCTAAATTTGTTCGTGACCCGATAGGGAAGGGGAGACTTTTGTGGATTGGAATGTGGTCGCACAGTACCTGCCGCTGTTTGAAAAAGCGGCGTGGCTGACCCTGCGTCTGGGGCTGGCAGGTATCGCGCTGGCTATTGTCATCGGGCTGGTCTGCGCGCTGGTCCAGTATTATAAGGTGCCTGTGCTGCGCCGCGTCGTCGGCTTTTACATCCAGCTCAGCCGCAACACGCCGCTCCTGGTCCAGTTGTTTTTCATCTATTATGGTTTGCCGAAGATCGGCATCAGGACTGACGCTGCGGTCTGCGGCATTGCAGGTTTGGCGTTTCTGGGCGGCAGCTACATGGCGGAGGCGTTCCGCAGCGGGCTGGAATCCATCGAGCCGATCCAGACCGAGAGCGCCTACAGCCTCGGCATGGACCGGATGCAGACGATGCGCTACGTCATCCTGCCGCAGGCCATGTCCACCAGCGTCCCGGCGTTCGTCGCCAATGTCATTTTTCTTTTAAAGGAAACCAGCGTGTTCAGCGCTATCAGCCTGATGGACCTGATGTTCACGGCGAAGGACCTCATCGGCCTGTACTACAAAACCACCGAGAGCCTGTTCCTTCTTGTGGTCTTTTACCTGCTGATCCTGCTCCCGGTTTCGCTGCTGGGGTCTCTGCTGGAAAGGAGGCTGCGCTATGCCGGATTTGGGGCTTAACGTACTGCTCAAGGGCAAAAACATGGCCCGCCTGCTGGGCGGCCTGTGGGTGGCCCTGCGCATCAGCCTGCTTTCCGTCGCCATCAGCATCCCGCTGGGCATCCTGCTGGGCGTGCTGATGAGCGGAAAAAATCCCGTTGTAAAAGCCATCCTGCGGGTTTATCTCGAAATCATCCGCATTATGCCGCAGATGGTGCTGCTGTTCCTTGTGTTTTTCGGCACGACCCGCGCGTGGGGCTGGGACCTCTCGGGCGAGACGGCATCCGTCATCGTGTTTGTGCTGTGGGGCACGGCAGAGATGAGCGACCTTGTGAGAAGCGCGCTGATCTCCATCCCGAAGGACCAGTATGAGAGCAGCGAGGCGCTGGGCCTGACGAAGGCGCAGACCTATTGGTACATCATCATTCCGCAGACGGTGCGCCGCCTGATCCCGTTGAGCATCAACCTGATCACCCGCATGATCAAGACCACCAGCCTTGTGCTGATGATCGGCGTCGTCGAGGTGCTGAAGGTCGCGCAGCAGATCATTGAGGCCAACCGCATGGCCAGCCCGAACGCTGCATTCGGCATCTATCTGGTCGTGTTCCTGCTGTATTTCCTCGCCTGCTGGACCATCAGCCTGCTGGCATCGTACTTAGAGAAAAAATGGAGGTAAGGAACCATGGCAGAACCGATTTTGACCGTAGAGCATCTGGTCAAGGGCTATGGGGAAAATACCGTGCTGGATGACGTCAGCTTTTCCGTCCGTCCCGGCGAGGTCGTCGTGGTGGTAGGCCCCAGCGGCTGCGGCAAGAGCACGCTGCTGCGCTGCATCAACGCGCTGGAGCCCATCCAGAGCGGGCGCGTCCGCCTGGGCAATGAGATTGTCGCCTACGGCGGCAAGGGGCTGACGAGTCTGCGCCAGCGCATCGGCATGGTATTCCAGAGCTATGAGCTGTTCCCGCATCTGACCGTGCTGGACAACGTTATGCTGGCTCCGCTCAAGGTGGCCAAGCGTCCCAAAGACGAGGTACAGATGGAAGCCGAGGCCCTGCTGGACCGCGTGAACCTGCTGAACAAGGCCAGGAGTTACCCGCGGGAGCTGTCCGGCGGCCAGAAGCAGCGCGTTGCCATCGTCCGCGCACTGGCGATGCACCCTGAAATTTTGTTGTTCGATGAAGTGACGGCAGCCCTTGACCCCGAAATGGTCCGCGAGGTGCTGGACGTTATGCTCGATTTGGCGAAGCAGGGCCGCACGATGATCATTGTCACCCACGAGATGCAGTTTGCCCGTGCGATTGCGGATCGTGTCATCTTCCTGGACGGCGGCAAAATCGTCGAGGAGAGCACGCCGGAGGCGTTCTTCGACCACCCCAAGTCAGAGCGCGCGCAGAAGTTCCTGCGCACCTTCACCTTTGACAGTGTGAAGTGATGGACTTGGCCCCCTCTGCGAGGGGGCTCCCGCGAAGCGGGTGGGGGAGAGAACCTCGCCATTACCCAAAACATTTAGAACTGTGGCAAAGTTCAACCCTTCCGGCTCTTCGAGCCACCTCCCCTGCTAGGGGAGGCAAGCGCCCGCTTCGCGGGGCATACCATAGATTCCCTTTTGTGGAAAGAAATACATAGAGGAAAATGAAAGACGAAAAAAGGAGGATATCACCATGAAAAAAGCAAGCAAATTGACCGCCGCGGCCCTGGCCGCAACCCTGAGCCTGTCTCTGGCCGCCTGCGGCAGCGGCACCTCCACGGGCACTGTCTCGACCTCGGCATCCGCCGACGGTGTTGTTTACCGCACGCTGGACGAAATCAAGGCGGACGGCACGATCAACATCGGCGTTTTCTCTGACAAGAACCCGTTCGGCTACGTCGATGAAAACGGCGAGTATCAGGGCTATGACATCTACTTTGCCAACCGCCTGGCCGAGGATCTGGGCGTCAAGGTGAACTACGTCTCCACCGAGGCCGCCAACCGCATCGAGTACCTGCAGACCGGCAAGGTCGATGTCATTCTGGCCAACTTCACGGTCACGCCGGAGCGCGCCGAGGAGGTCGATTTTGCGCTGCCCTACATGAACGTTGCACTGGGCGTCGTTTCCCCGGACTCCAACGTCATCACGTCGCTGGACAGCTGGAATGCCGATGACCAGATGATCGTCATCTCCGGCACTACCGCAGAGACCTACCTGACCCAGAACTACCCTGACATCCCGCTGCAGAAGTATGACTCCTACGCCACGGCCAAGAGCGCGATGGAGAACGGCGGCGTGGCCTGGGCCAACGACAACACCGAGGTCATCGCGTTTGCCAGCCAGAACCCCGGCTACACTGTCGGCATCCCGTCCCTGGGCAGCCAGGACACGATTGCCCCCGCCGTCAGCAAGGGCAATGAGACGCTGCTGAATGCCATCAACGACGAGATCAAGGCTCTGGGCAAGGAGAATTTCTTCCACGCCGACTATGAGGCCACTCTCGTTGACACCTACGGCACTGACTATGAGGACAGCCTCGTGGTCGAGGGCGGCGAGACGAGCGCACAGTAAAAGGGGAAGGCTTAGGAAAGCAAAAGCGGCAGACCACAAACGGTCTGCCGCCTTTTCTATGCCTTATTCCACGCCAAATTCCGCTTTTACCCGCGCGTACATCTCCCGCTGGGCGTTCGCTTCGTTATCGTCATCCACGCTGCCAAAGGCGCGCTTGGCGGCGCTGCCGGGGCCGGTAGAGCCGTGCTCACCAAAGCGGGCGGTCTTTTCGTTCTCGGGGTCACGCCAGTTGTCCCAGCCGTCGGCGCAGACTTCGTCGCTCAGCGCGCAGTCCAGCCAGTAGCAGGCCGCGTCCGCGCGCCAGGGGCGGCCCAGATAGACGCTGCCGGGCGCACAGCTGCCCTGCACGGTGCAGTTCACAAACAGGTAGCCGGGCTTGCCTGCGGGCGTGCTGGGAGCCGTGATATAGCAGGTGCCGCTGATGTGGTGCCACGGCTCAAGGCGGCAGGTGTCGAACACGGCGTTTGCGCCGCCAAAGATAAAGTCGATGTTGCCGCGGATCGTGCAGTTTTTGTAGTACTGCACGGTGTCCAGGCGGGGCGTGTTCTCCCGCGGGCCGCGGAAGCCGTTCTGCTCGCGCTCCTGCAGGGGCAGGGGAGCGGTGAACAGCGTGTCCTGGTTGCCGTAGAGGTTCACATTCTCCATCAGCACGCGGCTTGCGTCGGCGTAGACGGCCAGCGCCTGACCGGCCTTTGCACCGTCCCCGGCGTTGTTCTGCACGGTCAGGTTGCGCACAACAGCTCTGCCGCCGCCCAGAAACAGCGTTGCGCTGCGGAAGGTGCCGGTCTTGACCTCGCCCGGCCACGGGTCACGCCCGCCCACAGACGCCGTGATGACTGTCGCGTTGCGGTACTCGCCCTCGATGACATAGTCCGCCAGCTCAATGAAGGGCCGTTCCTCGTAGATGCCGTGCCTGATGTAGAACCGCACCGGCTCGTCCGGCGTGGCCGCACAGGCAGCAACGGCCTCGGTCAGCGTGCGGTAGTCGCCCGCGCCGCTCTCGTCAACGACCCATGTTTTGCGTTCCGTTTCGGTCATGCAAAAAATCCTCCCATAAATGCAATATCGCTGCCAGCGCGGGCTGGCACAGCCTCCTCACGCAGCACGGGCAGAGCGTCCTGCGGCAGTTGCCGCAGCATGGCGAACGCGCCCGCGTAGTCGGTCAGGCTGTCCTCCAGGCTCGTGTGGAGCAGCCCGCCGTCCGGCGCAAAGGCCTGCCCCTTGAAGTGGACGGCCACGATCTGGTCGCCCAGCAGCTCGCCTACGTCGTTCCAGATGCGGTCCTGCGCGCCGACGTTCCCTGCATCCACCAGATTGCTCATGTCAAAGATGACCTTCAGGTTCGGGCTGCGCATCGTGTCCAAAATATGCCGCGTCGCGGCGGCGGAGTTCATGCTGTGGTAGGTCACGGGCTCTACGGCGACGGTCACGCCCAGTGCCTCGGCGGCGGGCAGAATGTCCGCCAGACTGCGGCAGAGCAGCTCCTGCGCTTCCTCGCGGGTCGTACCGGCAGGCTGCTTTTCCATGCTGGTCGTCTCGGTGCCGATGCACCCGGCACCCAGCGCCTTGCAGACGGCCAGCTGGCTCTTGAAGTCCGCCACATTCTTCAAACGGCTCTCATCGTTGATGGCCAGCTCCACGTAGGTTCCCAGCACGGCCACCTGAATGCTGTGCGCCTTTTCGGCGGCGACGGTCTCGGCGACCAGCGCGTCGGTCACGTCCGCATAGCTCCTTACGGACGGCACACACTTTTTATAGGCCAGCTGCACAGCGGCAAAGCCGTCGGCGGCAACGCGCCCGAACAGCTCGTCCGGGCTGCCCTTGCCGTAGTCGTGCAGGCGGGCACCGACGATAAATTTCGGCATAGTGTGCCCTCCTTACTGCTTTTGTGCGGCCAGAATTTCCGTGTAGGCCAGCAGCAGCGGGCCTACGCCCTTGGCGTCGTTCTCGACGATGGGCTCGCTGAAATAGTACGCCAGACTGCCATCGCGGCGCGTCGCGCCGCCGAGACCGGCCACCAGACAGATGCCGCCCAGCTGCAAAGCGCCGTCCGCGCCCACGCCCAGATGGCGGTCACAGGTGCCGTAGAACGCCTTCTCACCGTAGGCCGTGTAGCGCTTGGGCAGGTAGCCCAGACGCACGCCCTTGAGCACGGCGTAGGCGAACAGTGCGCTGCCGGAGGTCTCAAGGTAGTTGCCTTCGACCCCGGCCTTGTCTACGACCTGCCAGAACATGCCGCTCCCGGCATCCTGGAAGGCAATCATCGCGTCCACCGCGTCCTTCAGCATTGCCATGATGGCGCGGTACTCGTAGTAAAGCTGGTTGTCCATCCGCTCCAACGTGTCTACCATGGCCACCAGAAACCAGCCCATGGCGCGCAGCCAGAAGTTGGCGCTGCAGCCGGTCTCGGGGTTCGCCCAGTACATCTCGCGGCTCTCGTCGTAGCCGTGGTAGTACAGGCCGGTCTTGGCGTCCTTCATGTGCTTCCGGATGTTCATGAACTGCTTGTAGCTGTCAATGCAGCCGTGCATCCCGTTGCAGCGTGTCTCATACTCCATGTAGAAGGGCTGGGCCATGTAAGTGCCGTCCAGCCAGACCTGGTTGGGATAGATCTTCTTGTGCCAGAAGTTGCCCTCCTTCGTGCGGGGCTGGGTCTCCAGCTGGCCGCGAATCGTCTCAATGGCGTCGCGGTAGCGCTGGTTGCCGGTCAGGTCGTACAGCGTAAACAGGTTTTTGCCCTGGTTGACGTTGTCCAGGTTGTACTCGGCGGGGTCGTAGGTCTCAATGACGCCGTTGTCCTTGACAAAGTAGTCCAGAAACTTCTTGGAGAAGTCCAAAAACTTCTCGTCGCCGGTGGTCTTGTACAGGCTCAGGCAGGCAGTGATCATGCAGCCGTCGATGTAATTCCACTTGTTGGGCTTGCCGCTGCGGACCTTCTCGATGTTCCAGAGCGGTGCCTCGGCGGTGGAACCTGCGATCAGATAGTCCACGTAATGGCCCAGCGTAGTCAGAATCTCTTCATGGGTCATGGTTCAGTCCTCCTCAAAGCTATCTACGTTTGTCAGCTGCAGGCGATCACCCTCGTAGCCGGTGATCGCAACGTTGTGCAGCTCAATTCTTTGCACGTTCTCGGCATGGACGCCCACCTTGCAGGAGGCATTCGCGCCGCACATCATGGCGGCCTGACCGGCTTTGGCGTTTGGCGCAAAGCTGATTTTTACGTTGTGCATCTTGACACCCTCGATCGGGTGCTCGGGCAGGCCGCTGAACCAGCAGCCTGCGTACTGGGCGTCGGTGGCCGTGATGTTTTCCATCTCCAGCGTGCCCAGTGTCGGGGTCATCTCGTCGACAGGCAGGGCCTCGTGGGTCTGCACATAGTCGCTGCGGCCATCGGGGTCGCAGAAATAGAACATGTTGATGACAAACGGCGCCAGCACGCCATCCATAACGACGTCACGGAACACCAGCCCGTCGATGATGGCGTACTTGCCGCGCCCGCGGCGGGTCTTGACACGCAGACCCCGGTCCGTATGGTCCATCAGGCATTGGGTCACGGTGACGTTCTTGACGCCGCCGCTCATCTCGCTGCCAATGACAAGGCCGCCGTGGCCGCGGCTCAGGCAGCAGTTGCGGATGATAACGTTCTCACAGGGAACATGCAGCTTCATGCCTAAGAACAGCTTACCGGATTTCAGCGCGATGCAGTCGTCACCGACGTGCACATGGTTGCCGATGATGTTGACATTCTTGCAGCTCTCGGGGTCGATGCCGTCGGTGTTAGGGCTCGTGGAGCTGTTGCGGATGCGGATGTTCAGGATGTCCACATTCTCGGAGTAGGTCGGGTGGATGGTCCAGGAATAGCTGTTGCAGACCAGAACGCCGTGCAGCACGACGTTTTTGGCGCCACTGGTGAAGAACAGGCGCGGACGCCAGGCAATATTATTTTTCTTCGGGTTCTGGTACCAGTCGCCGTTCTGGGCGTTGGCGTCAATTGCGCCATCGCCGGTGATCGTCACGTTCTCGGCGTTGATGACGTTGATAAGACCCGCAAAGCTGTCCAGCGGGTTGCCCTCCCACAGACCGAGGTAGTGCTCGTCCTTCTCGTTATGGCAGGGGAGAACACCGGGCAGAATGGGGTAGTCAGTGCGGTTGGTGCCGCCCAGCAGCGTGCAGCCCTTTTCGAGATACAGCGTCGTGCTGCTCTGCAAAAACAGGCTTTGGGTGCGGTAGGTGCCGGCGGGCACGTAGACCGTGCCGCCCGCGGGGCAGGTGGACAGCGCCGCCTGCAGCTTGGCCGTGTTGTCGGTCATGCCGTCGGCGACGAGGCCGTAGCGGGAGGCATCCACGAAGAAGCTCTCCTCCGCGGTGGTAAAGTCCAGCGTATCGGTCACGCCGTCAAGGGTGACGGCCAGCGTGTAGCTGCGGCCCGGTTCCAGCGAATAGAGTGAGAACACATTCGTATCGCCCTCACAGACTGTGGCGCCGTCCAATGAGACTGTATAAGGAGCCGGGGCGCGGTAGCAGCCGGAGTTGACCAGCTCAAACACTGCGCTGCGCGCCATAGAACGTACAAGCGTGATTTTCATGTGTGAACCCCCAAGTGTTCAAAAATAGTATAAAAATAGTTTGAAAAACAGCAAAAAATGTGCTATTCTAAAAATGACAACAATAACCAATCGCCGGGTGCCCCGCACCACGGCAGTGAGGAGCAGCGTTATGGTTTCGGAATATGTCTACTCGCCCCACGTTGACTTTTTTATTGACCGCGTGGACCGTGACTCCGGGTATGAGATGGCCAGCTTCCATATCCATCATAAATACGAGATCTATTATGAGATAGAGGGCAGCCGCCGCTATTTTATTGAGGATGCCGCCTATATCGTCAACGCGGGATGTGTGGTGCTGATCGGTGAGAACCAGATCCACAAGACTGCCTCGCTCGGCGACACAGCCTCGAGCCGTATCGTGATGAATTTCAGCCGCGAGTACCTCGACAAAATTATGGACATCTTCCCGGAGGTGGACTTCTTCTCCTTCTTGAGCGAGGAGCATAACCACCTGCTGTCAAATATCACAGTCAAGCAGCAGAACCACATCCAGGGCCTGCTGCAGCAGCTGCTGGCCCTGCAGGAGGAAACCTCCCCGGAATCCGATGCACTGCGCAAGATGCTGCTGGCCACGCTTTTGCTGGAGCTCAAGGACCTCTGCCGCCAGCAGCAGGAGCAGGGCGGCGAGAATGGCCGCGTCAGCAACCACATTGTGGATCAGATCCAAGCCTATATCGCCGAGCACTACGCCGAGAAGCTGACCCTGACCGGCATCGCCAGTCAGTTCTATATCAGCCCGTATTATCTGAGCCGCCTTTTCAAGAAGTCCATCAACCTCTCGCTCATCGAGTATATCAACGGCGTGCGCATCAAGGCCGCGCAGAACCTCATTGAGAAGTCGAACGAGAGCATCTCGGACATTGCGGAAAAGACCGGCTTTATGACGACGGCGCATTTCCGCCGTGTCTTTAAAGATGCCACGGGCCTTTCGCCCCAGCAGTACCGGCAGTATTATAAGAGAGTGAATAAGTAAGAACAGGGAAGCGCTCCGCAAGGGGCGCTTTTTCATTAGGCTTCCCCATCGGGGGAAGCTGTCCGCGCAGCGGACTGATGAGGGCAAACCTTGCAGCCGCAGCCCGTACACGGGTAATAGCGGTACAGTCTCGCCTCATCCGGCTTCGGGCGGAGCCTCGGCCACCTTCCCCTCCGGGGAAGGCTCTCTATCATACAACCCCCTCCGCCAGCCAGGGCAGGGGAGTCCGGTTTTCAAAATAAAGGCTGCCCCGTACCCCATTCCTGTGGTACGGGGCAGCCGTGTGCTACAATAGATTTTGGACTGCCAAAGCGGCGTTTAGCCCTTCACGGCGCCGGCGGAAATGCCGTCGATGAAGGCATCCTGTGCGCAGAAGAAAACGACCAACTGCGGGACGATGGAGATCAGGGACAGTGCCAGGATACGGTTCCAGTTGAAACCGCTGTCAGCGTCCATGGACAGCTTGACGAAGATGGACATCGGGTACTTGCTGGGGGTCTGGACGTAAAGCAGGGGACCCATGAAGTCGTTGCAGCTCCACATGAACTGGAACAGACCGCAGGCCACCAGAGAGGGGCTCAGCATCGGGGCGATGATCTTGTACAGGATCTTGACCGGGCCGCAGCCGTCGATGGCGGCAGCCTCGTCCAGATCGTGGGGGATACTGCGCATGAACTGGACCAGCTGATAGACGAAGTAGGTCTCCGTCGCAAACAGGGTGGGCACCCACAGGGGCAGGTAGAACGGGCTGTTGACCCAGCCGAAGGAGTTGTACATCAGGTACTGGGGAACGTTCAGAACGACCTGCGGCAGGAACAGGGTGGAGATCATGATGCCGAACAGCATATCGCGGCCCTTGAACTTAAAGCGGCTGAAGCCGTAAGCGGCAATGACCGAGCTGATAACGGTGAAGATGACCTTGGGGATAACGAAGCTGTAGGTGTTGATGAAGGCACGCCAGATGCTGATGTCGCCGCCGTAGTTCTGGGTGACGGCGTCAATGTAGCCCTGCAGCGTGGGGTTCGCGGTCAGGAAGCCGATGCCGGCGAAGATCTCGGCGTTGGACTTGAAGGTGGCACCCACCATCCAGACCAGCGGGTAGATCATGATGACGCCGACAAGGATCAGCACAAAGTACTGGAAGAAACGGCCGATTTTATGGGCGGTAGAAAGTTTCATTTTTCATTCCTCCTTAATCAGCGTAGTAGACCCAGTGCTTCTGGCTGGTGAAGGCAATCACAGTCAGCAGGGCAACGGCAATGAACATGACCCAGGCCAGCGCACACGCCATGCCCATCTCGTTGGACTTGAAGGCGTAGTTGTAGACCAGCAGGGAGACAAGCGTCGTAGCATTGCGCGGGCCGCCCTGGGTGATGATGTAGGGGCCGTTGAATTCCTGGAACGCCTGTGCGATCTGGGTAACGAGGTTGTAGAAGATAACGGGGGTGATCATCGGCACGGTGATCGAGAAGAACTGCTTGGTCTTGGAGGCACCGTCAATGGTGGCGGCCTCGTACAGGTCGGCAGGCACACCCTTCAGGGCAGCCAGGAACAGAACCATGGCAGAACCGAACTGCCACACACGCAGCAGGCAGATGACGAACAGCGCCCAGGTCTTGTCAGCCAGCCAGTCGGGACCGGCAATGCCGAAGAAGCCGAGGATCGTGTTGACGACGCCGGTGTCCTTGAACAGGGCACGCCACAGAACGGCAATGGCCACAGAGCCGCCCAGAATGGACGGGATGTAGTAGACGGTACGGAACAGGTTGACGAACTTGATCTTGAAGTTCAGAATGTAGGCGATGAACAACGCAAAGACCAGCTTGAGGGGCACCGTGATGAAAGCATACTTCACGGTGGTCAGCAGGACGGAGACCGTCTTGCGGCTGGTAAAGATCTCGACGTAGTTCATGAGGCCGTACTGGCTGATGCCCTTGAAGAAGTTCAGGTCAGTAAAGCTGTACACCAGAGAGCTGGCGAACGGATAAGCCTTGAAAATCAGGAAACCGAGGATCCAGGGAATCAGGAAGAAAAGACCGGTGTTTTCGTCGCACCAGCGCTTGAACGGGGTGCGCTGAACCGTTTTGGGGGCTGCAGAGCTCATCCAAAAACCTCCTATCGACAAATTGCTGTATTGCGTTTTAACATAAATAGCCGGCCCCGCCATGCGTGATAACGGGGCAGGAGCCGGCTAAACTTTACTTTTTAAAGGATTTCGATTGCTCTTAGGCGTTGGCGCTCAGCACACCGGAAACGCCGTCCAGCAGGATCTCGGCAGCCTCCTCAGCGTCGTAGTCGCCGTAGCTGAAGCCGTCGAACACGTCGGTGTAAACGCCGTCGGTGGTGTCCTTCAGCTTGCTGGACTCGAAGTACGGATCGAGAGGCATGTCAACGAAGGCCAGGACCTTGGTGTTAGCCTCGAGGACCAGAGGCTTCACAGCGTCAGCAGCCTGAGCGGCAGCCAGACCGGCAGTGGAGGCGGGGATGCCGCACTCGGAGCCCATGATGGCAGCGCCTTCGCCGTTCCACAGGAAGTCGATCAGGGCAGCAGCCTCAACGGGATGCTGGCAGGACTTGGTGATGGCCATGCCCATGGAGACCTTGGAGAAGCCGCCGTTGGCCTTGTCACCGAACTTGATCTCCTCACCGACGGTGAAGCCGGAGTTGTCAGCCAGAGCAGACTGGTACTTGGAGGGGGCAGAATCCCACTCGAAGATGCCAGCGTACTTGCCGTCGATCCATTCCTGAGACTTATCGATGGAGTCGAAGCCTGCAGCGATCATGGTCGGACGGGTGGGAATAACGTGGTTGTCCTCGAGGGACTTGATGAAGTTCAGGCCGTCAACGATCTCTTCCTCGCTGTACTGGCACTCGTTGTTCTCGACCCAGGCCTTGCCGTACTTGGACTCGAGGTAGAAGGTCATCAGGATCATGCGGTCATACTGACCGATGGCCAGAGGATAGTAATCATCGCCCAGCTTCTCCTGGAAGGCCTTGCCGGCGGCGATCAGATCATCATAAGAGGTGGGAACCGCCTCGATGCCAGCCTGCTTGAAGGTGTTCATGTTCCAGTAGAAGATACGGCCGGTCATCGAGATGGGCACTGCCTGCAGGCTATCGGCAACGATGCAGGCGTTCTTGGCGGTATCGCTCCACTGGCTCAGGTCGATGACGTCGCTGTACTCGCGCAGGTCGACGAACTTCTCGCCCGTGGGGCTGTACTGATACAGCCAGTTCCAGTTGACCTGCATGACGTCAGAACCCTGATCGGCAGCCAGCGCGGTGGACTGCTTCTCCTCCCAGCCGGACCATGCGCCGTAGGTGGGGGAAACGGTGATGTTGGGGTACTTCTCGTGGAAAGCTTCCAGAGCCTTCTGGTAAGCCTCATGGCGGGAGTCGCCGCCCCACCAGCTGATGGTCAGCTCAATGGGATCGGTGGTGTTGATCTCATGGGCCTCGCTGGGAGCGGCTTCGGAAGTAGCAGTAGACTCGGCAGTGGTGCTGTCTGCAGTGCTTGCGGCCTCGCTGGAAGCAGCGGCGCTGCTGGCTGCCGTGCCGCAGCCAGCCAGCAGAGTGGCGGCCATGGCGGCGGCAACGCCGAGAGAGATTGCCTTTTTCATGTTTTTGTCCTCCTAAAATTGCTGTGCGATTTATTCTTGCAGACCGTTGTGTGCGGGATACCGTACCACACCATCTGCTGTTCGCTTGCCTATATGATAACAAATCGTTCACAGAAAATAAACAGCTTTTTTGGTTCGTTACGGCAGGGAAACGTGCAATTCTTGCTATGTTGGTTGTAACCAATTTGACATCACCGTCAAAACTTACGAATACTGTAAATGGTGTTTGTGCATATTGCTAGGTGCACCCCTGCGCCGCCGCGCGGACACCGCAGCAAACGCAACTATCTTTACCTTGCAAAATGCGCTGGAATACGCCGGAAACCGCAAAATATGCAGTATCGTTGCAAAAAACATGCGTTTTTGCAAATATTATTGCATCTGAATCTGTGCGGTGCAAGATAAGTGCGCTATTTGCAGAAAAATGATGCGAATCATACAAAAAAATCCCGCCGGACAGCACCCGGCGGGAAAAACAGCGCAAAATATTTACTTTTTGGGATGCCGTGCCAGAAATGCGCGGTACTCGCGGTACCAGCACTGGGGGCAGAGGCTCTGGTATTCCACATCGTCCACCGTGTCGATGGCAACCTGCGCACCTTCAAAGACAAACTCGCCGTTGACCTTGCGCCCGTTGCAGATGGCCTTGCGTCCGCAGGCACAAATCGTTTTGAGCTCCTCAATCGTGTGCGCAATTTCCAGAAGCCGCGTCGAGCCGGGAAAGCCGCGCATCATGAAATCAGCACGCAGACCGTAGCAGATAACGGGAATACCCAGGTCCACCGTGACCAAAAACAGCTGGTCGGCCTGCTCGGGCGTGAAGAACTGGCTCTCGTCGCAGAGCACACAGGCAATTTTGCCATGGGCGGCCTCGTTGGCCCTGACCAGCTCAACAACGTCCATCTCGGGGGTGACCAGCTGATCGACCTTGCAGCTGATGCCCAGGCGGGAGATGATGGAGTCCTGCCCCTTGGTGTCAATGGCAGGCTTCAGGATCAGCACGCGCATGCCGCGCTCTTTATAATTGTAGGCGACCTGCATGAGTGCGGTAGTCTTGCCGCTGTTCATTGCGCCGTATCGGAAATATAGCTTTGCCATGATGACTCCTTATCGGTTTATTGATAACCGTAGGGGCCGGGCATGCCCGGCCCTCAACCTTCCCGCAATCGCGCGTCAACCAGTAGGCTGAGGGCCGCACATGTGCGGCCCCTACAAGGCGGTCTTTTTATAGAGATATCACTTTTCCTGATTTCTCAGTCGGTATCCAAGGCTCATCAGGCTGTCGCCAAGGTGGACGTTCTCCACTGTGACGTCGGGGTACTCCACGGACAGATCGTAGTGGCTGAAATTCCAGAAGCCCTTGATGCCCTGGTTCACCAGTTCCCCGGCCAGATCCATGGCGCTCTGGCGCGGCACGCAGAGCACGGCCACCTCGGGGTGATGCTCCGCACAGAATTTGTCCAGGTCACTCAGCGGCAAAATAGGCACGCCGCACATTTCTTTCCCGATCAGGTCGGGGTTGACGTCAAAGACGCCCAGCAGCTTGTAGCCGTTGGCGTCGCGGCTGATGAAGCTGGACACCGCAGAACCCAGACGGCCGGCACCGACCAAAATGGTAGGCAGCTTTTCGCCGTCGCCAAACAGCAGATTGCCGATCTCGGCGCGCAGCACATCGACCTTGTAGCCGATGCCCTGCTGGCCGAACCCGCCAAAGCAGTTGAAATCCTGCCGCACCTGGCTGGCGGTGGTGCCCATCATGTGGGCCAGCTCGCTGGACGAAATCTTGTCCTTGCCGTCGGCAGAAAGATTGGTCAGATACCGATAATATTTCGGCAGCCGCTTAATGACCGGAAGCGACACCTTGTTTTGAACAGCCATGCTCGATTACCTCACATCTGCAATACTCATTTATATCTATTATAAAATGTGCCGCACCAATTGTCAATTTTTTGTCTAAGTTTTTGGCTGATTTCCCAAATATTAGACGACTGTACAAAAATAACCTGAAACTTTTTGACAACATCGACAAACACCATTGACCCGTCACCCGAAAACGCGCATATTTTGCATTGCCGCTGCGCAGACTTAGTCTGTGCAGCTACTTTTGTTATAAGGAGAGCAGGAATGGAAGCGAACGCAAAAAAGCCCAAAGCCAAGGCCCGCCCCAAGCTAAACCCCACCGAAAACGCCGCGCTGAAGCGTCTGGAGCACGATTTGATCACCGACGATGGCATTGTGCCTGCGACGAAGGGCCGCCACGCCATCCACTGCCTGACGGTCATCGGCACGATCGAGGGGCACACCCTTTCGCCTGATGCGCAAAAGACGACAAAATATGAACACGTCATCCCGCAGCTGGTGGACATTGAGGAGGACCCCGAGATCGAGGGACTGCTGGTCATCTTGAACACTGTCGGCGGCGACGTGGAGGCCGGGCTGGCGCTGGCAGAGCTGATCGCGGGAGTCAGCAAGCCGAGCGCCACGCTGGTGCTGGGCGGCGGGCACTCCATCGGCATCCCGCTGGCCGTCGCGGCGCGGCACAGCTTTATTGTGCCCACCGCGACAATGACGGTCCATCCGGTGCGCCACTCCGGCATGGTGCTGGGCGTGCCGCAGACGCTGCGCTATTTTGAGCAGATGCAGGAACGCATTGTCAGCTTTGTGACGGAGCACTCCAAAATAACGGCCCGGCGGTTCACCCAGCTCATGCACAATACGGGGGAACTGGTCATGGACATGGGCACGGTCCTGGATGGCCACCAGGCCGTGGAGGAGGGACTCATAGACGAGCTGGGCGGCCTGAGAGACGCGCTGGGGTATTTATATAAGGAAATAGAGAAGTGAAGGCGGACGGGCAAATCTTGTTTGTCTGCCGACTCTGCGGTAACCGCGCGATTCCGGGCGTGCAGCCCTGTAGGGGCCGGACATGCCTGGCCCGCGGCCTTCCCGTAAACGCGGCTATACCTTATAGCGCCAGGGCCGGACATGTCCGGCACCTACTATGCGGCGGCGCAGAAGCGTATGTACTGCCACACGAGACCGGGGGTGAACCATGTCCGCCCCTACATAATTTTGTTGCGGCAGCCTATTGCAATCTACAATATTATATGCTATATAATATATAACCCTATACACCATACACCCGGAAAGGGGGCACCCTATGGCCATCAACACCACGGCGGGGCTGCTGGATGCCATTGTGCTGGCTGTCGTCGGGCGGGAGGAAACGGGCACCTACGGCTATAAGATCACGCAGGAGGTCCGCACGGTGCTGGACCTGTCGGAATCCACGCTGTACCCGGTGCTGCGCCGCCTGCAAAAGGACGGCTGCCTGACCGTCCATGACGAAGCCTTCAATGGCCGCAACCGCCGCTACTATCAAATCACGCCCGCAGGCCGCGCACGGCTGGCAGAGTTTACCGCCGAGTGGGAAGCCTACACCACAAAGATCAACAAGCTCTTTAAGGGGGAGCAGCAATGAAAAAATACGAGTACTTATCCGAGCTGGAAAAGCGGCTGTCTGCCCTGCCTGCTGATGTGCGCCGCGACGCACTGAATTATTATGAGGAATACTTCGACGCCGCAGGCCCCGACAACGAGGACGCCACCGCCGCCGAGCTGGGCGACCCTGCCGAGGCCGCCCGCAAGATTCTGGAAGGGGAGGGGCTGACGCCGGACGCCGACCCTGCCGCACCCGAGAGCGCACGCGGCGGTGCTGTGCCGCCCGCCGCCCCGGAGCCGCCCGCCGCCGACCCACAGCCCGCCCGGCCCCAAAAGCACGGTCCCGGGGCAAAAACCATGTGGCTGATTTTCGCCGTTGTCATTGTTGCGGCGCTGCTCATTCAACTGGGTGTCCTTGTGCTGAGTTTTGCAAAGCCCAGCGGCGGCACGGCGTCGATGGTTGTTGCGCCGACGGAGGAAGAAACTGCTGCATCCGGTCTTGTCCGCACCGAGGACTTTTACAACGGGACCGCCGCCACCGAGGACGCGGACAGCGGCAGCCCATTGGAGAAGATGGATTTCACCACCGGTCTGGCCGACGCCAAAAATATAACCTTCGACATCGACTACGGCGCGGTCACAGTCGTTGTGGACAGTGGTGCGGCGGAGCCGACCCTTTCCTGCACGAACCTGCGTCAGGACTGGTTCACCTTTACCAACACGGGCGACAACACAAGCCCGGTGCGTGTCAGCTACAAGGTGCCCGCCAACTACAACCTCGGCAAAGAGCCGGGGCCCGAGCCTGAGTTTGTCCTGTCCGTGCCGGATGCGAATACCTTCCATTTTAAAAGGCTCTCCATCACTGCCGCTATGGGCGATGCAGAATTTGACAACAGCAATACCATCGCCGCCGACAGCATCGACTTAGACCTGGCGATGGGCAACTTTACCGGTAGCACCGTGCAGGCAGAGCAGTTTACGGCGAATATCTCAATGGGCGATTTTGATTTGGGGCTGCTGGCGGGCGTTGAAACCGCTAAAGTCGAAGCTGCCATGGGCAATATTGGCCTGACGGTGGATGGCAGGCCCGACGATTACGCGCTTGACCTGCAAACGTCCATGGGGAATGTGATGTTCAACGGCAGGACGATGAGCAGCATCTACACCCAAACAGCCGCCGCGCCCCGCAGCGTGACCCTTACCGCGCCGATGGGCGATGTAGTGCTGACGACGACGCAGTAATCCCGTATTGTAGGGGCTGATGCTCGCATCGGCCCGCCCGGCCGCCCCAAAGTCATACTACACACCCAATCCATTGTTCAAAATCCACAACTTTCGTTTTGACAGTGCAAGAAAGATTTCCGCAGAAAACTTTGTATTTTGTCCGCGGTTGTGGTACAATCTTTTTAATAAGCAAATAACATCGAAACAGGAAAGTCAGGAGCGTGTATTATGGCATATTATTTTTCCGAGCCGTCCCGTACCTTTGGTGAATATCTGCTGGTCCCCGGCTACTCCTCCTCGGAGTGCGTCCCTACGGCTGTCAGCCTGAAGACCCCGCTGGTCAAGTACCGCAAGGGCGAGGAAGCCTGCCCGCTGGAAATGAACATCCCGATGGTCTCCGCCATCATGCAGTCCGTCTCCGGTGAGAAGCTGGCGATTGCCCTGGCCAAGCAGGGCGGCGTCTCCTTCATCTACGGCTCCCAGACTATTGAGCAGGAGGCCGATATGGTCCGCCGCGTCAAGGCCTACAAGAAGGGCTTTGTCACCTCCGACTCCAACCTGCCCCCGGAGGCTACCTTGGGCGATGTGCTCGACCTCAAGACCCGCACCGGTCACTCCACCGTCGCTATCACCGACGACGGCACCGCCCACGGCAAGCTGCTGGGCATCGTGGCCAGCCGCGACTACCGCCTGTCCCGCATGACGATGGACCTCAAGGTCACCGAGTTCATGACCCCGCTGGACAAGCTGGTCACGGCCCCCGCCACCACCAGCCTGCATGACTGCAACGACATCATCTGGGACAACAAGATCAACTCCCTGCCGCTCGTCGATGAGGAAGGCCACCTGCAGTATATGGTTTTCCGCAAGGACTATGACTCCCACAAGGAGAACGTCAACGAGCTGCTCGACGAGAACAAGAGCTACATTGTCGGCGCGGGCATCAACACCCGCGACTTCGCCGAGCGCGTGCCCGCGCTGGTAGAGGCCGGTGTGGATGTGCTCTGCATCGACTCCTCCGAGGGCTTCAGCGAGTGGCAGTCCCGCACCATCGCCTGGGTCCGCGAGAACTACGGCGACAAGGTGAAGGTCGGCGCAGGCAACGTCGTTGACCGCGAGGGCTTCCTGTTCCTGGCCAAGGCCGGCGCAGACTTCATCAAGATCGGCATCGGCGGCGGCTCCATCTGCATCACCCGCGAGACTAAGGGCATCGGACGCGGTCAGGCTACGGCGGTCATTGAGGTCGCCAAGGCCCGCGACGAGTACTACAAGGAGACCGGCGTCTACATCCCCATCTGCTCCGACGGCGGCATCGTGCAGGATTACCACATCACGCTGGCGCTGGCCATGGGTGCGGACTTCGTTATGCTGGGCCGCTACTTCGCCCGCTTCGACGAGTCCCCGACGAACAAGCTGCGCGTCGGCGGCAACTACGTCAAGGAGTACTGGGGCGAGGGCTCCAACCGCGCCCGCAACTGGCAGCGCTACGACCTGGGCGGCGCTCAGAAGCTGAGCTTTGAGGAGGGCGTCGATTCCTACGTGCCCTACGCCGGCCCCTTGGCCGACGGCGTGCAGACGACGCTGTACAAGGTGCGCTCTACCATGTGCAACTGCGGTGCGCTCTCCATCCCCGAGCTGCAGGAAAAAGCCCGCCTGACCGTCGTTTCTTCCACCTCCATTGTCGAGGGCGGCAGCCATGACGTCATCCTGAA
>ERZ1673703.1181-NODE-1181-length-23568-cov-17.894526_pt1 | contig 23568 bp, 18 predicted proteins | sample MGYA00580233_ERZ1673703 | MGnify/ENA primary metagenome ERZ1673703 (study PRJEB41218, sample SAMN15661748) | gut metagenome | host: Homo sapiens | place: Canada: London | collected 2015-08-20/2019-03-30 | study: EMG produced TPA metagenomics assembly of... | reverse complement strand
CCCGTGCCTGCTCGGCCTCCTCGTCAGACAGCTTGGCATAGTCAAAATCCGCGTTTCCTGCCGCGATTTCGTCCGCGTTGATGTAGTTCGTCAGGTTCTCGGAAATATAGCGGTAGAACATAATGCCCAGAACGTAGGATTTGAAATCCCAGCCATCCACGCTCCCGCGCAGGTCGTCCGCAATCGCCCATATTGCGCGGTGAAGTTCTTCGCGTTCCTGCTCTTTTTTGTTATCCGGCATTGTGATTCCTCCAAATTTCAAGTACACTTTTTAACCCTATGTATATTGTAGCAAATGCTCCATCCCATAAGTCGGACTTGCAGCCAAAGATACATATTTTTATCTATTATAACGAAAAAGCGGGCATTTGTCACCCGCTTTTTGCCGTATTTCGTAAATTATTGTAGATGTCACGCACTATTTGAAGTAGAAATTTTTCCGCAGCCGGATTGCTCCGTCATCGCAAATTACAAATAGGTCTTGTTCCAAATGTGCAAGGTCAGCCGGCTTGATGATGGGCTGTGGTTTCTGGTTGGGGTCGGTTGCCAATAGGGAATGTTTTTCACCAATCATTTTGGAGAAATATTCCTGTGTTTCGGCATCTTTGCAGCCGAGCAGAACAGTAAACTTAAAGTTACTCAGCATAGCTTTCCGTTCATCTTTACCGTAAATCATATCGAGGTCGGCTAACGACTGGGTCAGGACAAGGATTCTAATTCTGCGTTTCCGTAGCTTGCGCAGACTTTCAACAATTTGCAGCTTGCCAAATGAAGCAAACTCGTCAAGACAAAACAAAATCGTTTGCTTGTTTTCCATCGGTCTGGATGAAAAATATTCCATCGACTGCGCCGTGATAATGCGCAGCAGGTCGCCATAGATTTTGAGCTTTTCATCTGGGATATAGATGTATACGCTACTGGTTTCCAACGTAGCCGGGCTGATGGCTTTTTCATAGCTTGGCACTTTTCTAAGTGCATTTTTAATTTTATCGTTTGTGGCAAACAGTTTCAAGGCATCGTCTGCCGCCTGTTTACAGCCCGCCGTGTTCTGCTCTGACGCGCCTGCAAAGGAACTAATGAACATATTAGCAATCGGATTCTGCTGCTTTGCAATATCGTTCAGCAAACTGCGCCAATCGTGACCGAGAAAAAACTCGCAGATTTCCACAAAGCCCCAATCCATGCCGTAGTAGCAAATAAGCGCTGCCGTTATCATTTTTCGGCCATTCTTTGTAAAAAATATGCCTGCCTCGCTGTCGTTGGCTTTGTCTGGTAACAGTAGATAAGCAAGCTGTTCCAAACGCTCCTGCCGTTCTGTCTCATCCGTTACCGCATTGATTGAAGCAAACACATCATACGGAATGCAGTTTTCTGATGTCGGGTCAAATACAATTTTGTTGGGCGTGTTGACGTTAGCTGAAATATCGCCGGAAATATCCACCACCAGCGCCGTACCCTGCCAGCTTCGCAGTGTTGGAATCAGCAAAGCACTTGTTTTGCCCGTACCCGATGGCCCCAGTACAAGAATATGCCCCTCGTCCTGTTCGGGGGAGTAGGCCAACAGACCAAACTTCTTACCAAACAGAATCCCTTTTGCTTGCGCCGGATGTCGATACACAAGATTCTTTTTTGCAAATGGATTTGGAAAATGATTCATCTGCCCGCGCAAATATACTATCAGTACCAGCACAAGGAGCATTACTGCTGTCGCTCCGTACAGATAGCAGTTGATAAGCATTACCGCCTGATTCATGGCTGTACCTCAAAAGTGAAGTTCCGGCCCGGACGATTCACCGAAATACAGCGCGGGGCGTTCTACTTCCTGCTGGTATTCCTGTTCGCGTTCCGCTTTGAGCTGCGCGACAGTGCGGTTTCCACCTTGCCGCTTGGTCACGCCCGTCATAACGCGGGCATCTTCTAAACCGTGGGTATCTAAATAGCGTTGCAGGTCAGGATGAAAATTGCGCAGTTCGCGGCGGTCAAGAACATCGTTCGCGCAGATTTTATAACCCTGCTCGTGCTTCGGGTCTTCGACAACAGGCACGAAACAGAAATGTAAATGCGGCTGGCCACCCTCGTCATCATGGACGATAGCCTGCACGACATTTTCCTCACCATAGCGATTTGCTAAGAAATCGTATGTTGCGCAGAAAAAGTCATCAAAACGCTCCGGGTCTAAATCCTGCGGAGCCGTCACGACCCAGCCTGCCATAACCTTTATGTCATCGCGGTTATAGCAATACAGTTCTGATTTGCGCTGCAAAAAATAGTCATACTCGGTCATGCCCCTATCGGGGGACAGAACATAGTCCTGCCCCTGCCGAGACGGGTCAATGTCAGGATTGCCGGAATGTTCGATTTCGCGGCGATTGTGCCGCAGCTGATTGCGGACTGCGCCCACTGAAAACTTCTCTACACTTGCCATTGTAATCTCACTTTCCTTTACGGGGTTCATGTCCCCTCCGCCCACGCCTTGAAATGCCCTGCACAACGAAGCAGTGCATTTAGTCGCGGACTGATGTGCCATACAAGGTATGGCAGTTTCCCCGGAAACTCCCACCGCCCTTGCGGGCTTACCTTGCCAAAGGGGCGTGACCCCTCTGGACTCCCCGCTGCCGACAAGACCTGCTTGCCGTCAGTGGGGGCTGCGGCCCCCATCGGAACGACTTTTCGCCGTTCCTGCCCCTATAAGATTGGCGGTGCCCAAGTTCTGCACTTTCGCGCAGAATTTCAGCACCGCCCTTGCTGCGACCTGTACGCCTTACTATCGCAAAGGCGTGTCAGGTCTTACTTTTTTCTACTCGGCAAACGGCACCACTGTCCCATTGCATCACGCTCGATTCCTACAAGGAACTGGATGCCGTCAAACCAGCTGAACGGCAGGCTCGGTTCACAACGAAACGCAAGCGCTGCCATTACATCGTACACAGCTTTTTCGCCCCACAGAACCTCCCACTCAGCAAAAATATCATCTACCAAGCGAGCACCGTTAATTTTGTTGATGCCGCCAGTCGAAATCTGTTTACCGAGGAACTCATAGACCTCGACAGCAGATTCCCACAAGGCATCATTCTCTGTTATGGTGCAGTTCTCTGTGTCCTCGTGCAAATGGTATCTGGCAAAAAAGCCCTGTAAACGGTCTGCATCGTACACCGGGCGTGTTCCTAACGCCCTGATGCCGCGTGTCATTGACTGCTTGATTTCCCACGCATCCAATTTATTTTCTGCGCGGCACTGCAAAATGAACGTTGCCTCTGTGCGGAACGGCTCTGTCATCGGCAGGAACTCGTTTTTGATTGCCATATTGATGATGTCTCCGATTTTCAAGCCGAAAACTTTGGTTGCGACAGTAATCAGAATGTCGCTTTCTTTATCTGAAATGAAATAGCGGTTCATCAGAACGCCCCCTTACGAGATGAAATACAATTCGTTATGCAATACGTTATGTATATAATAGCATATAATATACATCACGTCAATATATACATATCGTATTTTTTTAATAAAAATAGTACGGTACACCGCTGCGGCGGGACGGGGAAGCGTGGCCCTGCCGCTCAAAAAAGTATATAAGCCCACACCCTTTAGTCAACAAACTTTCACGGCATATTCTCGCACTTTGCGGGGATGCTGCGATATTCCATGATTTGTTGACACAGGGGTGTGGGCTTTACTTTTTCTTTTCGCCGGCAGGGGCCAAACCTGCAAACCGCTTCGGCGGGGATTTAAAAGTGAACTTTTAAGACGAAAGGACAACGAAAATGAAACAGACGATTAAAACGAGCCGCGTGGCAGGACAGCTTGAGAAAATGTTCCGAGCACTTAATAGCCGCTTTTTTGACGGTGAATTGCCGGAGGTCGTTATCAGCTTGAAAAAGACCGCTGGCGCGTATGGGCACTTCACCACTGGTAAGGTTTGGAAAACAGGCGAAGAACGGCGCTACGAAATCAATATAAGTTCTGCCAGCTTAAACCAAGAGTGTGCTTTTCTGGCTGGCGTGTTAGTCCATGAGATGGTACACGAGTATTGCGCCGAACACGGTATAAAGGACACCAGCAATAACGGCGTATATCACAACAAGAATTTCAAGCACATTGCAGAAACCCACGGTCTGGAAGTCGAACACCATCCCAAATATGGTTGGACAATTACCAGCCCCGGTCTTGAACTTCTGGATTTTGTAGAGGAGCAGGGCTGGCAAGATTTCCAGATGGTCGAGAGCCTTAACCTGCTGGATGTACTCGGAACGCTCCCCAAGGGCGGCAACAGCAGTGCAGGAGCGGAAACCAGAACGAAAAAGCCAAGCAGTACCCGCAAATATATCTGCCCCAAATGTGGCAATAGTTGCCGAGCGACCAAGGTCATCAACCTGATATGCGGCGACTGTATGGAAAAGATGGTTGTTACCGAATAAGTCACAATAACAGCGATAATGGTCGAGTGAGAGTAGACCGCCATTTTTATATGTACACTTTTAATAAGGAGCACTACAATGCAATACGATTACCATTCCTGCCCATACGAACCAGATACCGGCGTTCCCCCTTGCGGGGAAATGGCCGAGTGCAAAACCTGCGCATGGTGCAGTCTTGCGGCCACATCCGAAAAGTAGAACGATGGCGGCGGTCACACAAGCGACCACCGCCATCATTTCCAGTATCAAATTTAAGCTATGCACAAGTAGTATTAAAAGTGCTTGCTATCGTATGACAAAGTAAGTATACTACCAGTATCAAAATTAACGAGCCTTAGAGGTGATACCGCCATGCAGATATATGGTTACTGCCGCATTTCCACGCCGCAGCAAAATATTGAACGGCAAATACGCAACATTCTGGCAACGCATCCAACCGCACATATCATCCGAGAAGTATATACCGGCACGACCTATCAAGGCCGCAGAGAATTGGATAAATTGCTTCACACCGTGCAAGCAGGAGACACTATCGTATTTGACAGTGTATCTCGTATGAGCCGTAATGCAGACGAGGGTTGCCAACTATACGAAGACCTGTACGCCCAAAATGTAACGCTTTGCTTTCTCAAAGAGCCACACATCAACACGGAGACTTACCGCCAGACCATCCAGCGGCAAATCAGCCCCCAGCTGAAAACCGGCAATGCCGCTACCGACAGTTTTGTATCCTCGGTCATTGCTGCACTGAATCAGTACACCGTTGACCTCGCCAAAGAGCAGATACGCCTTGCCTTTGCGCAAGCTCAAAAGGAAGTTGACGACCTGCACCAACGCACCAGAGAGGGAATGCTGACCGCCAAACTAAACGGCAAGCAGATAGGGCAGGAGCGTGGCCGTAAACTGGTTATCAAGAAAACCGCCGTCTGCAAGGATGCCATCAAAAAGTACAGCAAAGATTTTGACGGCACACTCAGCGATGCAGATTGCATTAAACTCATTGGTATTGCGCGGAATACGTATTACAAGTATAAGCGGGAATTGCGAAATGCAATATCTATATAAGAAAAAGGGCCTGTAATGTGCACATATATCTGCACACTACAGGTCCTTTGGACTCTATATCTCGCACATCATGCGGTAATTTCATACCGTACTTTTAAGTCATTAAACTGGTTATATGGAATAAAGTTTTCTTTTTGCAAGCGTCCCACTACAATTCCTGGAGAAATCCCCATCCGTGCCGCAAACTGGCTAATTGTGGCCCTTGTCAAATACCCGTTCTTGGCGAAGGCATTGAAGGCTACCTCATCTATCAAAATATCTCTTGCGAACTTATCTGCGTCATGCTCATCATCAGCATCTGTTCCAAACGGCTTACTTATATGGCCCATTATAATATGCGCCACTTCATGGAAAAGACTAAACCAGAACCTATCGGCATCTTTTCCTCTTACCGTAAGGCCCATAACAATTTTTCTATCTTCTTGGAATGTTGCTCCATGCAAGAAAGAACCCTCAATATGAGGTAAAAAGACAAGCGCAATACCACATTCTGACATCATCTTCGTCAGTGCAGGGCAGAATTCTTTCGGCTCTTCTACAGTCATTTTCCGAATTTCCGGCAATTTTTCTTGTAGCAATTTTATGTTAATAGGTTCTGTATCTATATTACGTGCCTCACGCCGTGCTTGCTGCGACCATGCTAAAAGCGCAAAATCACTTTTTTCGCTTTCATTTAATCGCCTACATGCGATATTCGTAATCGCCGGATTTTCTATGATTGTTAATTTTGCAACCTCAAAAAATTTCCGTAGCTCAACTACTTTTTGTTCTTGTGTCTTAACCTCCGGAACCCACTTATTTTTTACCATCTCGCTATAGGGAAGCTTCTTTATTAGCTCCTTATCTGTGTCCATTTCATTTTCAGCTTTTACCTTTGCAAGCTTTTCCTGATAAATTGCTTCGAGATTATTCCAAAAACTTGCCGGAATTCCCAGAACCATTTCCAAGCGTTCTGCAATTTCCGGCGTCAAGCGAACGTCACCGTTGATAAGCTGGCTAACATGCTTTTCGGACAAATTCATCCGCAACGCAAAATTCTTCTGCGTCATACCTCTATCTTCAAGTTGCTCTCGGATAGTTGCTCCCGGTGGCGTAGCAATCGTATTCTTACTCCTCACCATCGTGTTCTTCCTCCGTTTCTTCATACTGTACTTTAATGATAGTCTACAATTTCAATGATATTCGCTATTTGGATTTCTTCACCGTTCTTTTCGAATACCAATCTGTAAGGATGAACTAAATCAACAGCAAATTGTCCATTTCTATCTCCTGTTAAGGGATGACACCTTCCAATGCGAAATCGAACCATCGTCTCAACCGTATCTGCTGCTCGTATTTCATCTAATCGTTGGCCTATTTTTTCAGCCATCTTTGAACCATGCTTTCTTTCTGCCGTCCGAACATCCGTACAAACTTTTTCAATTGTTTTTGTTTTATAAGTAATTTTCAACGCATTTCCTCCGGCAGCAGATTGTTGTTGATTATTTACCTATTTGGTAATTTAACTATAGCATATGTAATACACTTTTTCAAGAAGAATTTTACCGAAATGGTAACATCCTTGTCATCTGTATTATTTTCGTTCATTGCTTTAAAGTTCATCTTAAAAGTGCATTTATAAAAGTTACAGTTTATCGTCACATATTGACTTATATTCTTTTCTATATTACTATGATACAGGGCGTTCACCGAAGAACAAAGAGACAAGTTAAGAATCCACACGCAGGCCCCTCCGCCATCCGGCGGCGGGGTTTGTTTTTTACAGCAAAACAGCACCGCCCGCGATATGGTATTACCCGCGGGCGGTGCTGCTATTTCTATTTGATAAAGAAAATGAGAACGGCGTCAGTAACGGCGTTCTCACAAAAGATGCTTTCTTTTTGATTACAACCGTATCATACCGTTCCCCACGCAAAAAGTCAATCACTTTTGAGCAGGGCGGTGTATTTATGCCAATTTTTCCTCTCTTCTATTGAAAACATTGTTTGCATGGTGCGCCAGTTTTCTGTATTTTATCCTATTACAACGTCATCCTCCCCCGGCAAGCCCTGCCATTTTGTAGGGCAAGGATTATCAAATAGTCAAATATAACGGATGCAGCACAAGGTTTTTCGGCACTTTTCCGATTGACGCACCGCATGGGACAGCGTACAATAAAAGTACCAATTTTTGCAACAATAATACAATTGCGTGCTTTGATTCAAGCCCTTCAAAAAGGAGAGAATACTGTTCCATGGGTTCCAATTCCACTACTATCCCCACCACCAGCGTGGCAGAGTTAAAGTATCTTTCGCTGCTGGCACGGGATTATCCCACCCAGGCCGCGGCTGCCAGCGCCGTTATCAGCCTGGAAGCCACCGCCAAGCTGCCCAAGGGCACTGAGCATTATATCAGTGACCTGCACGGCGAAGACGAGGCTTTTATCCACCTGCTGAACTCCGCTTCCGGTGTTATCCGCGAAAAAGTTGATCTTGTCCTGGGTGAAAACGTGCCCAAGGCCATCCGTGCCGAGCTTGCCACCCTGATCTACTACCCGGCGCGCAAGCTGCCCCTGCTCAAGGCCCGCTACCCGGAACGCTTTGAGCTGGAAGCCTGGTACCGCCAGACGCTGCTGCGCCTGATCGATGTATGCCGCTTTGTTTCGTCCAAGCACACACGGGAATATGTGCGTTCCTGCCTGCCGCAGGGCTGTGGGCATATCATTGACGAGCTTCTGCACGCCCACTTTGAGGACCACAACAAAACCCTCTACTATGGCCAGATCGTGGGCAGCATTATCGCCAATGACCGCGCGGACGCTTTCATCATCCGCCTGTGTGAGCTGATCAAGCGCCTTGCGGTGGACAAGCTGCACATTATTGGTGACCTGTTTGACCGCGGCCCCCGCCCGGACCTGATCCTGGACCGACTGATGACCCACCACAACGTGGATTTCCAATGGGGCAACCACGACGTTGTGTGGATGGGTGCCGCCGCTGGCAGCGCGCTGTGCTGCTGCACGGTGCTGAAAACCACCCTTGCCTACCACAACCACGGCATGATTGAAGATTTTTACGGCATCAATCTGCGCCACCTGCTGCGCATGGCGGAACAGTATTACGGCAATGAGGATCTGACCATTTGGATGCCGCACACCGACGCCACCCGCGGCCCCTACACGGACGGAATGCTGCACCGCTGTGCTGTCATGCACAAGGCCATCACCATCCTGATGCTGAAGCTGGAGTGCGAAGTGATCGACCGCAACCCGGATTTCAAGATGCAGGGGCGGGATTTTTTGCGCCGCATTGATTACGAAGCCGGAACGGTGGATTATTTTGGCAAGATCTATCCCCTGCGGGACCGCAACTTCCCCACGGTAGATCCAGAGAACCCGGCCCGCCTGAATGCCGACGAAAAGTTTGTGCTGGACAAGCTGGTGGCATCCTTCCGCCACAGCGAAAAGCTGCAAAAGCACGTTGCCTTCCTGTATGCCAAGGGCAGCGTATACCACATTGAGAATGGCTGCCTGCTGTACCACGGTGCGGTGCCCCTGACGGACGAGGGCGAATTTGCCGCCGAAACGTTTGAGGGCCATTCCCTGCGGGGCCGCGCGCTGCTGGATTACTGTGACCTGCGCGCCCGCCTGGGCTATTTTGCGCCGGAGGGCTCGCCGGAGCGGCAGAGCGGGCAGGACTTTTTGTGGTACTTGTGGTGCGGCAAGCTCTCCCCGCTGTTTGGCCGCAGCGCCATGACGACCTTTGAACGGCTGTACATTGAGGACCCAGAAACCCACAAGGAGATCAAGGATCCCTACTATACCTGGTACGATGATGCGGCCATCTGCTGCCGCATCCTGGCGGAGTTTGGCTTAACGGCCAACTGCCACATTGTGAACGGCCATGTACCCGTGCGGGAAAAAGCCGGCGAAAGCCCCATCAAGGGCGGCGGGCGCTTGTTGGTGATTGACGGCGGGTTCTGCCGCGCTTACCACGAGCGCACCGGTATTGCGGGGTACACGCTGGTGTATTCCAGCCACGGCATGAGCCTGCGCACCCACCAGCCATTTGAAAACACCGCCAAAGCAGTGCAGGAAAACCTGGATATTTTGTCCCGCGTGGATGTGGTGGACGATAACCACACCGACCGCGTTCTGGTGGAACATATGGACGAGGGCGCCAATCTGTACGCCCAGGTGGCCGACCTCCACCGCCTCATCTCCGCCTACCGCACCGGCCTGATCAAAGAACAGCCGACGAAAGATACGATCTGGTAGCGATTACGGGGATTTTCCAGTTTTTTTGAAAAAAAGGCTTCGGCGAAAAAACTTTAATTATAATAGAATATAGAATAAATTATAGGATAAATCGAAAACAGCCGCAGCGGCAGGGAGTCATTCCCCCACCGCTGCGGCTATTTTATTTGTAGGTTCGTTTGGTTCATCTGTAGGGCGCGATGCCCTCATCGCGCCGGAGAAAACCATAAACCATTTGTCACAAACCTGCAAACAATTTGTAGGGGACGATGGGACTTACCTAAGGCAATACCGCACAATTCCCGCCTAGCGGCTTAAGCACCGCTTCGGCGGCTGCGGCACGGCATCTGCGTTGCCAAAATGCTCGATAAGACATCCAGTATTATCTGCGCTTTTGGCTTAGCAGCTGCCGCACCTCGCTCGCCGTATCGGCACTTAGAATTATGCGGTATTGCCCTAATATTCCGCCATCCGGCAATAAGGCAAACGTCCGCAGGCGCACAATGTGCACCCCTATGGGTGAGATATGCGTTTATTGCCCGTTATGCACAATAAAACAACCTGTAGGGAACGGTCTTGACCGTTCCGAGACCGAGGGGCGGATGTCTTTAGGTTTGTTGCAGAGAACCACCCCTCAGGCCGCTTCGCGTCCATCGCAAACCTAAAGTAAGATATTGGCTCCCCTTTGAGGGGAGCTCCGGCGAAAGCCGGTGAGGGGTGGTTCCCCGCGTAGAGCCTAAAATTTATGGTTCCACATTTCCATCCGGGGCGTCGAGGACGCCGCCCCCTACCATAGGGCAAGGCAAAACATCAAATTTATAATGTGCAATAAGACAAAGCTCCAGCAGAACGATGCAAGCATCGTCCCCTACAGATAGGTTTCGGGCTGCGTTAAGATTGCGGCATTCAATTTACGTTTTCCCGGCGCGATGAGGGCATCGCGCCCTACAGATTGTTTTATCATTCATCCCGCATTTCTAAATACCAGCAACCCTAATATTTCCTGAGCGGCGCACCGCGCCGCGGTCCACCACAATTATTCTTTATTATTTATTCTTTATTCATTAAGCGCCCCCAACTCCTAACTCCTCCCTCCTAACTCCTAACTAATCACACAAATTCCCTCCACGCCTGCTCCGCCCCGGTCTGGAACGCGCACAGTTCTTCCATCAACTTGTGGGCGCCGGGGCTGGCCTGGGGGTAGTCGGTTTCGGCGCGCTTGCAGTCCAGCACGCCCTGGCCGCTGCCCTCCGCCAGCATGGTGGCAAGGTTGCGGGTGCTTTTGTCCAGCATGGTGCGGGTGCGGATGCCCATGCTCACACTCATGCGTGCGGCGGCGCTCTGACCCTTGGCCTGTGCGCCGATGGCATCCAGCGCCGTGTGGGCCTGCTGGTTCAGGCGGCGGTACTCGTTTTTCTGGCGCATCATCTCGTCTTTCAGCTTCTGGTCATACGTCAGCCCCATCAGCTCATCCAGGGTGTTTTTGCCCATCTCGATGTTCTGCACGATCTCCTGCAGCATGGCTTCGTTATCACTGGTTTTTTGCATATTCTGGTTTTCCGGCATAAAAAATCCCCCTTGTGTACAGCCTTTTCCTTTGAGAATGTTCCCAAAGCTAGTATGGCTCCACAAGGGGGATTTATTCTTTTGTTTCAGTTTCTTCAGCAGCCGGAAAGGCGCTGCTCGGCCAGGGCCACCATCAGGTCCCAGCTGCCGGCTTCGCCCCAATCGGCAGAGCTGAGCGACACGGTAAATTCGCCGCGGCGGGACAGGGTGATGCCGAACGTGCGGCGGGATTCGCCCAGCGCTTCATGCAGCGCAGCCTGCAGTTTTGCCGCCGGGGTGCCAACGCTCACCACCAGGAAAATGCCGTCTTCCAGGCGGACAACAGCGTTCTGCTGGTCCGGCCCGGCAGCCAGCTGCAAAATACCGGCTGCGGTATTCAGGCAGCAATCTGCTGCGTGAGTGCCTTCCTCGCGCAGCAGGTTCCAATACTCGTTCACGCGGGCAGCAACCACGCTGACCGGCTTGCCTGCGCAGGCAGCAGCCGCCACTTTTTTGCGGTAAGTGGAATCCAGGAACGCACGGTTATATACACCGGTCACATAATCGCGGCGCATCTCCTCGCGGTACTGGCCCAGCAAGCGCAGCAGAGCGTTTGCCTCGCGGTCATTGGCGGGCAGATCTGCCGTAAGGAAATAGGTGGCAGCCAGCACAAACGGGCGGTGCTCCACCTGGATGTTCTGGTAAAACACAAAACCGGTATCTTCACCCAAAATCGGCTGCCAGCCACGGCCATCTGCATTCAGCACAGGCACAGCATCGGCATGGCCGGTGGCCTGCAGGGTGGCAGGGTCCACCTCGGCCTGGGCCAGCGGGTCGATCAAAGTAACCTGGTCAAAAAAATTCTGCAATGCGGTAACCTGCATGCCAATTTGTTCCAGAGTAAATTCCTGCATGACGCGTCTTCCTCCATGTAAAACATACAAGATCCAACAAAGCGTTTTTCGGTTCTCTATGTTGCCCTAATGTTGTAATGCTACAACTTGACATAAAATCTCTGTATATTTTACCATACCGTGCATGCTTTTCCCATACCCGCATTACACAAAGAATTGCTTAATAATAAAAGTATTACTGTTCAAAAAATCACTTTGCACTTTTTGCTGCTTTTTTCGCCGGTGCTGTCGTTTTCTCCGCTTTTGCGTCAGCCGCCTTGGCCTTGGGCTGCGGGGCGGGCGCTTTTTCCTTTTTCGGCTCCACTTCCGGCAGGGGTTCCGCGCGGAAATACCGTGCGCTCATCTCGTGGATCTTCCGCGCCAGCGCGGGGGTCAGGTCCTTAGCGGCAACGCGCCACTGCCAGTTGCCCGCCGGGTTGCCGGGGGTGTTCATGCGGGCTTCGCTGCCTTTTTCCAGCCAGTCGGCCATCGTCACAATAGCCAGCTCCGCCGGGCTTGCCAGCACACCGCGCAGCAGGCCGGTGATCTCGCCCTCCTGCTCGGTCAGGGCAAAATATGCCTTGGCCTGTTTGCGCTGGGCGGGGGTGGTTTCGTTTTCCAGCCAGCCGCGCAGGGTGTTATTATCATGGGTGCCGGGGTAAGCCACGCAGTGGGCCGGGTAGTTATGCGGCAGGTCCAAGCTATCGGTGCCGTTCAGACTGAACTGCAGCACCTTCATGCCGGGGAATCCGCTTTCCGCCAGCAGCACACGGACGGAATCAAAAATTTCGCCCAGATCCTCGGCCACAATGGGCAGGTCACCCAGAGCGGTGCGCAGAGCGCGGAACAGGTCCATACCGGGGCCCTGTTCCCACTTGCCGCCGCGGGCGTTTTTGTCCCCCGCCGGGATAGCCCAATAGGTATCAAAGCCGCGGAAGTGGTCAATACGCAGGATATCATAAATGCTCAGCGCATGGCGCACGCGGCGCACCCACCAGGCATAGTTGGTACGCTTGTGGTAGGCCCAGTCATACAGCGGGTTGCCCCACAGCTGGCCATCCTCGGCAAAATAGTCCGGCGGGCAGCCAGCCACGCGGCGGGGGTGGCCCTCGCTGTCCATCTCAAACAGCTCACGGCCTGCCCACGCATCGGCAGAATCCGCCGCCACATAGATGGGAATATCACCCATGATCTTGATGCCCTTGCTGTTGGCATATGCTTTCAGGGCCTGCCACTGCTTGGCGAACTCATACTGCACAAAGGCCCAGAAGCCCAGTTCATCGGCATGGCCGGTGCGGAACTCTTCCAGCGCCTTGGGGTCGCGCAGGCGCAGCGGGGCAGGCCAGGTCTGCCAGTCGCACATCTTGTTTTCTTCTTTGATTGCCATGTACAGGCAGTAATCCGGCAGCCAAGCATCGCTCAAAAAGGTAAAACGGTACCAGTCATCGCTGTAGGGGGTATCGTACCCCGGCACCGGGCGCTGCTGCAAAAATGCGGCGTATGCCTTGCGCAGCACCTTGTAGCGCTTTTGGTACAGCAGGGCATAGTCACAGTAATTGGGGTTGGTGCCCCAATTTTCTTTGGCGTAATCCTCCGGCTTCAGCAGGCCATCCGCAGCCAGCTGATCCAGGTCAATAAAATACGGGTTGCCCGCAAAAGCCGAGCAGCTCTGGTACGGGCTGTCGCCATACGAAGTCGGGCCAACGGGCAGGATCTGCCACACGCTCTGTCCGGCCAGCACCAGAAAATCCACAAAATCTCTGGCAGCCTGGCCCATGGAGCCAATGCCATACCCGCCCGGCAGGCTGGAAACCGGCATCAGGATACCGCTGCAACGCTTCTTCATTTTTTCTCTTCTCCTTAAAACTTTTTGTATTCCGCAAAGCCCATCTAGGGTGCGCCTGTTTTTCAGGTACACCCCGGGGCATCAGTTATCGTCTGCTTCGGCGCTTTCTGCGCCAAGGGCCGCCATCACGGCGCTGCGCCAGGCAGCGGCGGCATCTTCATCCCACAGGCCATCCCGCAGGGTAATGCCGTCCGCTTCATAATACAGCCCGCGCTGGGCCTGCTGCAATGCGGCAGCCTGGGTTTTGTCCAGCGCTGCGCCAGGCAGAATACCGGCTGTCACCTGCGCCGCCTGCATGGCCGCGGCGGCGTTCTGGTTGCTGCCAGTACCCCAGGGGGTGATCAGGTCCAGGGTGTCGATCAACGCGCTCTCCCCCGCCTTGCTGGTGTACAGCCACAAAATAGCGGCGGCTGCGGCGCGGGCGCTCTCCTCATCGGCATCCGCCGGGATAGCCAGCCAGGCACGGTTGGCCAAAATGGGGTAATTCATCAGCCCGGCCAGGTTGAACCGCTGGTTGGCAATGTCGGCTTCGGTCAGGTTATTTTTGATGGGCAGCCACACCAGCGCGTCTTTCTGGGCGCTGCTCAACGCTGCGCCGCTGTCACTGATCAGGTCGGCCAGGTAGCCGCGGTAGAACAGGGCATTGCCCTGCTGGAACAGATACTTGCTGGTCCATAGGTCTGCAATGCCGGCCTGCCAGGCGCTGTTGGCATCTTCCAGCCGCAGCTCCTGCTCCAGCGCGTTCAGCGGACCGGTCAGGTTTTCTTCGGTCAGCGGCTCCCCCGCCGCCAGCAGGGCGGTGGTGTACAGCGCAGGGGTATTTTCCGCCACGCCGCCATCCCCGCTGTTGCCGCTAACCTCCGGTCCCTGGGCGGCAAACACGCCGTTCAGGTTTGCCAGTGTCTCCCGCCGCTCAGCGGGCAGGGTGTAAACATTGCCGTTCAGCGTTACCTGCACAGCGCCGGGTTCCGCGCACCAATGGGTCACAGCTGTTACGAAATCGAACCATTCCTCCCAGGTCGCAGCGCGCAGGTCGTCCAGCGCGGCATCGCTCTGCAAAAGCTCGGTCAGCACACGGTTATCCGCCCAATAGGCATACAGGCTCTGGCCCACCGGCAGGGCGGTGACGGTGCTTTCCGTATCCAGTCCGGCACGCTGCGCGGCGGCGGCCAGCAGCTCGTTCTCCGCCAGATTCTTCCAGGTTCCATCATCCTGCGGCGGGGCATCCAGAATGACCAGGTCCGCCGTTTCGGTCTCAAAGCTGTTTTGCAGCGTCACATTCTGCGCCTGGGCATATAGTTCCAGCGCGCCAACAGCAGCGCTGGTGTCCAGCAGGCCGCTCACCGTCAGGCTTTGGGGTGCCGCGGTGGGCACGGCCTGGCTGGGTGCTGCGGTTTCGCCGGTAGCAGCCGCCCCTTGGCCCGCGCAGCCCGCCAGCAGGCAGCTGCTCAAAACCAGTGCTGAGATTCGTTTTTTCATATGGTTCCCGCCCCCTTTCCGGCTCCCACCTTGCCGGGGAGCCGCCAGAATTATAGCTGATTTTTATTATAACGGATTTGAACTGTTTTTTCCACTGCCGTTTTATGCTATAATGTAAAAATATTCCGAAAGGGGGATGACCTTGCATGCCCGCAACGGCAAAACTATACGAAACAGACCCATATGTTCAAACTTTTACCGCCACGGTGCTTGTCTGCACCCCGGCCGGGGAACAGTTTGCCGTGCAGCTGGACCGGACCGCCTTTTACCCGGAGGGCGGCGGCCAGCCCTGCGATACCGGTGCGCTGGGCACCGCCCTTGTAACGGATGTGCAGGAGCATGGCGGCGTGATCACCCACACTGTCAGCGCAGCGCTGCCGGTTGGGCAGACGGTGGAAGGCCGCATTGATTGGGCGCGCCGCCGCGACCATATGGAGCAGCACACCGGTGAACACATTTTAAGCGGCATTTTGCACCGCCTGTTTGGGGCGGAGAATGTGGGCTTTCACATCGGTTCCCCCGCGGTGCGGATGGATATGAGCGTTCCGCTGACCGCCGGCCAGCTGGCCGAAGCAGAAGCCCAGGCCAACGCGGTGATCCGTGCGGACGCCCCAGTGCGCTGCTGGTACCCCGCGCCGGAAGACCTTGCAAAACTGACCTACCGCAGCAAAAAGGAAATTGACGGGGCGGTGCGGCTGGTAGATGCCGGCGGGGCCGACCTGTGCGCCTGCTGCGGCACCCATGTTTCCACCACCGGCCAGGTGGGGGCCATCAAAATTTTGAGCGCCCAAAGCTACAAGGGCGGCACCCGGCTGGCGGTTGTGTGCGGGGAGCGTGCGCATCAGTCCATTGCTGCCGCCTGGCAGGATGCCGCCGCGGTGGGCACCCTGTTAAGCTCCGCCCCCGGTCGCCTGCTGCCCGCCGTGCAAAACCTGCAAACGGCGGAAGCTGCCCTCAAGCAGCGCCTTGCCGCCATGCAGAACGCATTGTCCGAAGCACTGGCCCAAGCCGCCGTGCCCGGCCAGCCTGCTGTGCTGCACTGTGACGGTGCGGACGGCGACGGACTGCGGCGGATCTGTTTGGCGGTATCGGCCCGCACCAACGCGCTGACGGCGGTGCTGGCCTCCGGCGGGCAGGGCCTCGCCTATGCGCTCTGCCTGCCCGGCGGGGATGTGCGCCCGGTGTGCAAGGCGCTGAATGAAGCGTTCGGCGGGCGGGGCGGCGGCAAGCCCGGCTTTTGCCAGGGCAGCCTTGCCTGCACTGATTTTGCCGATGTCCAGAATTTTTTAGTGAATTATCATGAGTGAGGTATTGTTGTATGCGTATGCGTTTTAAGCCCTATGCCAGACCGGAACTGCTGGCCTGCGATTTCCATGTTCACGAACCGCTGACCCATGCCGGGCACTGGCATGAGCTGTATGCCCGGCCGGAGCAGCCCCTGCACCTGGAGCTTGGCTGCGGCAAGGGCGGCTTTTTGAGCCAGCTGGCCCCCCTGCACCCTGATATCAACTACCTTGGCATTGATATCACGGATAAGGTCCTGATTTTGGCCAAACGCAAGGTGGAAGCCGCTTACGCCGCCGCTCAGCTGCCGCCGGATAATGTCAAGATCGCCTCGCTGGATATCGAGCGGCTTTCCGGCGTGTTCAGCCCAGCGGATACCGTGCAGCGCATCTACATCAACTTCTGCAACCCGTGGAGCAAAAACGCTGGCAGCAACAAGCACCGCCTGACCCACCCGCGCCAGCTGCTGCAGTACCGCGCTTTGATGCCGGAGGGTTCCGAAATCTACTTCAAGACCGATGACGATGAGCTGTTCCGGGACAGCCTGGGTTACTTTCCCGCTGCCGGGTTCGAGATTACCTGGCAGACCTTTGATCTGCACAAGAATGAGCCGGACTGGAACCTGCGCACCGAGCACGAGGGCATGTTCAGCGAACAGGGCATTCCCATCAAGGCGCTGATTGCCCGCAAGGGGCCGGATTCCAGCGTGACCTGGGTGGAGCCCAAAGAGCTGGCCCGCCGCCTGGAACCGGAGGAAGAAGCCGACCCCGCCGGGGAGGTGCAGGAATGACCACTTATGCCCTGCTGCATACGATATTTTTCTTTTTCGTCTATGCGTTCCTGGGCTGGTGCGTGGAGGTTGCCTATGCAGCTATCACCACGCGGGAGCTGGTCAACCGCGGATTCTTGAACGGCCCAATCTGCCCCATTTATGGCTGCGGCATGACGGTAATGATCGCCGTTCTCGGCCGTTTTACCATGCCAAGCAGCGATATGGCATGGTACCAGAACGTACTGGTTGCCTTTTTCGGCGGCATGGTCATCACCACGCTGGTGGAGCTGGTTGGCGGGTACATCCTGTACAAGATGTTCCACACCCGCTGGTGGGACTATTCCATGTATCGCTTTAACCTGGGCGGGTTCATCTGCCCGCAGTTCTCCTTGCTGTGGGGGCTGGGCAGCGTGCTGCTGATGGTGGTGGTTCACCCGCTGCTCAGCAAGCCGAGCGCCGCTATCCCCACCCTTGTGCTGATCTGGCTGGATGTTATTTTCGGCGGCCTGTTCCTGGCGGATCTGATCGTATCCGCCATTCAGGCTGTCGGCTTCAGCAAACAGCTGGCCCGCATTGATGAGCTGCGCAAAGCCATGCGCACCACCAGCGATGCCCTGACCGAAGTGATCGGCACCAGCGCCATGACGATGGACACCCTGCTGGATGAGCAGAAACTGCAGCTGACCCTGGCCGCCATGGAGGGTGCCACCAACGCCGCCGAGTTGCGTGACCAGCTGCGCGAACTGGCAGGCAAAGCCGGCACCCTGCGCGATACCACCATCCGCCTGAGCAAGCAGCGGTTCTTTGGCACCGGCCGTTTGCTGCGGGCCTTCCCGGACATGGTCCCCGACCGCCGCGAAGCACTGGCCTCCCTGCGCGTTGGCCTGACCAAAGCCACCGCCCGCGCCAAAGCCGCCGCCAAACAGGCCGTAAAAACCGGCAAGAACGCCATGAAAAAAGAAGACAAGTAAATATCTCCCTATACCAAAAGCCGCCGGGCAGCAAGCAAAGCACTTGCCGCCCGGCGGTTTTGTTGTTTTTGTTTGTAGTTTGGGATTTTTAAGGTTTGTGGCATGGAACCACCCCTCACCGGCTTTTGCCGGAGCTCCCCTCCATGGGAGCTGGACGCGAAGCGGCCTGAGGGGCGGTTTTCCGCTGCCAGGCTAAAAATTTGCAGGGAACGACACCTGCATCGGCCCGCATGACGGGCCTTGCCAAATATTTTGCCCCTGAATACCGCAAACACCCGCGGGCGCACAATCTGCGCCCCTACGGGTGGGCAGCCATTAAAACCTGATGATTTCATTCCAAATGTGTGGTAGGGTTGGGGGACCCTATCCTACCGTGAAAAAAATGCCGATTGTGCTGTACCGATTATCCCTTTTTCCGATTGAACCCAATATACAGCACCAGCCATGCCGCCGCCACGCACACCAGGGTAATCAACCCCAGCATCTGCCAGCTGTGCACCAGGTTGGGCACGGTGGCATCGTACATCGGGCTGTCCAGCCCTGCTTTCAGCCAGGAAAGGCGGTCGTTCAAATCGGTGGAAGCGCCCAGCGCCCCCATGCCCCAGCGGCAGACAATGATATAGCTGATGGCCGTCAGCGCGCCGGTCATACTGAACATAACGCCGCTGAACACCACCTGCCCGATGATGAGCACCAGCACCAGCAGCACCGCGGCTTCGCTGCTTTTCAGGCTGGCAGATACCAGCAGGCCCATGGCACTGGATGCTGCCATGAGCAGGAAAATCGTAATGAAGATTTCTACATTGGTATCCAGCAGCAGGTGGTTTTGCGGAATATGGATGATCTCCACAAAGCCTGCCGTCAAAATGCCCGCCTGCACGGCTTCCACCAGAAACAGGGTGATGGCCTTGCTGAGCACCGTTGCCAGCAGCGAAACGCCGACGCTGGCTTCACGGAAGATAATCTCCCGGTCTTTACAGATCTCTCGGTAAGAGTTCAGCAGCCCCATAAATGACGCCATGGCGCACACAATGAACAGCACCGTGCGGCTGCCGATGTTGATCAGGTTGGAAGTAAAGCAGTCCGGCTCCCCCACCAGCTTGATGACAAGCACCATCAGCGGGGCCTGCAAAATCAAGCTGCCAAGGGTCAGCTTCTGGTTCCAGATCAGCTGAAAATTGCGGGAGATGAGCACCGCCAGCTGGCGCAGCAGCTTGCCGATTTTTACGCTTTGCATCGTTTTTCCGCCTCCTTGGCTGCTGCCGGGAACCGCGCTGCAAGGCGATTGAATTCCGGGCTGGTAAAGTATTTCCGGCGGTAATATTCCACCTGTTCGGGGTCGTGCAGCTTTTCAAAAATATCGCTGGTCAGTTCCACATCAAAATATTCATCCATCGCTTCGGGCGAACCATAATAGCACAGCACGCCGCCCGTACCCAAAAAGGCGATCTTATCGCATAGATTGATGTTGGACATGTTGTGGGTAACCATCAGCACGGTGCAGTTTTCGTGGCTCAGCTTGCGGCACAGCTCCATCATGCTGCGGTCCAGATCCGGCGAAAGCCCGCTGGTGGGCTCGTCCAATATCAGCAGCCGGGGCGAAGCCAGCAGTTCCATGGCGATGGAAACCCGCTTTTTCTGCCCGCCGGAAAGGTTTGCAATCATCGTTTTTTCCCGCCCGCCCAGGTCAACGGCTTCAATAGCGTGGGCCACAGCAGCTTTGATCTCGGTGCGGGTGGCATCGCGTGCAATGCGCAGCTTGGCGGTGTAGGTCAGGCTTTGTTCCACCGTCAGCTCGTCGTGCATAATGTCTTTCTGCGGCACATAGCCCAGCACGGCATCAAAGGCATTGCGGTTGCCGCGGGTGTCAATACCGTCAAAGCAGACGCTGCCGGAGGTGCAGGGCGACGCCCCGGTGATGCAGCCCAGCAAACTAGATTTGCCGGTTCCGGAACCGCCCACCACAACCACAAAGCTGTTGGGTTCCACCCCCATGCTAGTGCCGTCCACAATGTTCAGCGGCTTGCCGGTGTTGCTGTTTTTGACGGTTTTATACACATCCAGCAGTTCAATGCTGATGCCCACCTTATGCTCATGGTAGTGCAGCATTCCGCCGGAAAATGCAAACACCTGGGTGGGCACATTGATGACAGCGCCGTCCGTCAGCAGCTCATTGCGCACGCGGGTGCCGTTCAGGTAAGTACCGTTGGTGGAGCCAAGGTCATTCAGTTCATAGTGGCCGTCCTTATACACCACCTCGCAGTGGTGGCGGGAAACACGGTCGCTGGTCAGCTGCACATCGCAGTCCTCGCCGCGGCCGATCAGGATGCGGCGCTTGCGGCGCACATCCAGCTCCCGCAGCACGGTGGCGTTGGGCGTTTCCCGCCGCAGGGCGGCGGTACCCTCGCCCTGGCGGATTTCCTCCACGCGGAAGGTGATTTCCTGTGTGGTTTCGTTGCCGTCGGTATTCAGGCCGATCACATCCCCCGGCTGCAGGGTCACTTCCTCACCGGAATGGATATAGCGGTTATTGTACCAGGTGCCGCAGGTCGTGGAGCCTGCGTCCTGCATCAGCCAGGCATTGTTTTTGTATTCGATTGTGAACTGGTGTTCCCCCACGTTGTTGCGGCGCAGCACAAAGCTGCAATCGCGCCCACGGCCAAACACAAAGGGAGCTGCCGTGCTGGAAAGGGTCAGCTTTTGGCGGTTGCGCCGCTCGCTGACGGTTAAAATAATCTCACTGGCCAAGGGAGTCACTTCCTCTCTTTCGGCGCTGCATTCCAATTGAACTCCGGCCCACACAGCGGCACAAAACGCAGCTGTGCGCCGCCCACAGCAAAGGTATCCCCCGCTGTCAGCGGCATTTTTTCAATCAGGCTTTTTCCGTTCAGGGTGCACAGCTCGTTGGAAGATCCCGGCAGCGCACACCAGTTGTTATCCTGTGGGTCATACACCACAATGCCGCGCCGCACCGCAAGCGGGCTGTTGGCATCCAGCACGGCGGGGTCCCCGGCGGCATCCACCCCCAAAAAGTTTCGGCCTTCGCCCAAACGCAGGTCCTGCCCGCGGGCGGGGCCGTCCAGTACCACCAGCCAACCGGCCACCGGGCCTTTGGGTGCGGCAAGCTCAACCTCGGCAGCGGTGCCGGGCTGAGCAATGGCGCTGCCGGCCTCCAGCCCGCCATTGCAATAGGGGCATTCGGGGTGTTTATCGGCATCATAAAAATGGCCGTTGGGGCATTTGGTCAGTTTCATCATTTTCCTCCTTCGGGCGCGTTTACAGCACAAGCCGCAGGGTGGTGCGGCCAATTTTTATGGTATCGCCGTTTTGCAGGCGGTATTCCCCGCCGATGGGGTCGCCGTTCACCATCACGGCGGCTCCCTCCAGCGGGCGCAGGGTCACGCCGTTGCTTTCCACTTCCAGCACTGCGTGCTGGGGGCGGGTGCGGCCATCCGCCAGGCAGAGGTCACACTGGGCGGCATCGCTGCCGATAATCAGGCTGCTTTCCACATAGGCGGACCAGCGGGTTTCTGCAATGCCCCGCCGGGTAGAAAGGTACAGGGTGATCCACCGCCTCGGCAGGCTCTGCTGCACAGGGGCGGCATCGGTCAGCAGGTGTTCGGCTTCGGCCAGCTTTTCCTCAGCGCGCTCCTTGCGGCCGCGCAGCAGGGCTGCCGCGGCCAGCACCACCAACAACCCGCCCAGAATAATGGCAGGCAGCCGGAATCGTGCCAGATAGAACGCCCTGTCCTTGGGCCAATCCTCCACGGTAAAGCGGTATACGGTGCCGGAATCGCTCACGTTGGCCGCGGTCATGGCGCTGGTCATCTTGTTCAGCTTAATGGTATAGGTTCCCTGGTACAGCGGCTCGGTGTACAGCGAAACACTTCTGCCGTCCGTGCTGGCAAGGGCCTGTTTAACTTTTACATGCCAGCCCCAGATATCCTCACTCTGAATGCTGTAACAGGTCAGGTCCTCCGCACGGCCCACGGCCTGGTTAAACCGAATGGTCATGGCATAGCGGCCATGCAGCGTCACGCTTTCCACCGCCGGTTTGGCCAGGCGGTGGCCCATATACACGGTAGCGTTGGTTTTCACTGCGCTGCCCAGCTGCGGCACGCTCAGGGTCAGCACATCCAGGCGCTCGCCGTAAAAATTTTCATCCACCGCGGTTTTGATCTCCAGCGCATTGGCAAGGGCCTGCTGTTTTTCAGCCAGGGTATCGGCCAGTTCGCTTTCATGCACCACATCCAGCTTATCGCCGCCCAGGGCTTGGCCCAGCTCGGCAAGGGGGTTGTCATCATCCACCGTCACAAAGATATCCAGCGGCATGTTCAGGCGGCTGGCGGCATCTTTGGCCACAGCGCCCAGCAGAGCTGTGCTGGTGGCGGTATTGCCCGCTTCCGTCAGGGCAAAGATCACCTTGCGCGGCGCAATGCTCTGGTAATTTTCGTTGATATCGTTATAAATTATTGTGGCTGCCTGCACCAGATTGGGCTCGTTCTCTTCCTGGCTTTCCAGCGCGTTCACGGCGTTCACTGCCGCCCTGGTATCAATGGTCGCGGGCAGAACGCAGGCTGCATCCCCGGCCAGGGTATACAGCATAATCTGGTCCTTTGCGCCTTTAGCGCTGATCAGCCGCCGCAGCGCAATGCGGTATTCTTTCAGCGTGGTTTCGTCCACACTGTTGTCCACCGCCAGTACATAGCAGATCGGCTCGTTCGCCATGCCGATGTTGCCGGTGGGGATCTTTTCATCCCCCAGGTACAGCTCCACCCCTGCCGCCCGCACAAGGTCCGAGCTGATGGGCTGGCCTTGTGCATCCGTTGCCTGAACAAACACGTCCAGCTCCGGCACGTTGACATAGATCTGCTCAATGGAAAATTCCCCGATCGTGGTGCCTAATGCTTTGGGCGCACACAGCAAAGCTGCCATGACTGCAGCAACAGCCATGGCAACCAAAACCTGTGTGAATTTTTTTACCGCAGCAATTTTCACTTACAGGCTCCTATTCTTTAGGCAATACCGCATAATTCTAAGTGCCGATACGGCGAGCGAGGTGCG
>ERZ1673703.1154-NODE-1154-length-24003-cov-5.633539_pt1 | contig 24003 bp, 25 predicted proteins | sample MGYA00580233_ERZ1673703 | MGnify/ENA primary metagenome ERZ1673703 (study PRJEB41218, sample SAMN15661748) | gut metagenome | host: Homo sapiens | place: Canada: London | collected 2015-08-20/2019-03-30 | study: EMG produced TPA metagenomics assembly of... | reverse complement strand
CGGCGTCATTGAAGCGGTGGCTGGCAATCCCAACGCCATCGGCTATGCCTCCCTCTCCGCTGTGGAAGGCAAGGATGCCATCAAGGCTCTGACCGTGGGCGGCGTGGCCTGCACTGAGGAAACTGTTCTGGACGGAAGCTATGCCATCCAGCGTCCCTTCGTGCTGGTGACCCGCACCGGCGAGGCCCTGTCTCCTGCCGCTCAGGCGTTCTTCGACTTCGCTACCTCCTCCGCTGCCAATGACCTCATCAAGTCCGCCGGTGCGGTTCCCGTAGCAGCTGCTCAATAAATTGATCAGCTGCAAAGGATTTCAGCCTTTGGCTGAAATCCGGGTGATTAAAAAAATGCAGGAAACCCCTCTTGGGTTTCCCGCACACACCCTTCCTTACCGCAGCTTGACAACTCTCCGCCTCCATCCGCCGCTGTGGGTGGAGGCTGTTCCCATGAAAACGAAGAAAGGAGCCTTATATGGACTCTGACGCAATTCTGACCGCCGTAAACGCGGCAGAAAGCATGGCAAATACTCCCCATAAGCCGGAGCGGAGCAGCTACCGCGCCCGAAAGGCCATGGAGGAAGTGATTCACCTGATCTTCCTGCTCTGCGGCATTGTGGCGGTGGCCTTTGTGCTGCTCATCAGCCTGTACCTGATTCTCTCCGGCCTGCCTGCCATCCGGGAGATCGGCCTGTTTAAATTTCTGCTGGGCCGGGTCTGGGACCCCACGAACACCACCACCGGCGCGCAGTTCGGCATTCTGGCCTTTATCCTCACCTCAGTATACGGCACTGCCGGGGCGATTGTGGTGGGCGTACCGGTGGGGCTGATGACCGCCATGTTCTTGGCTAAGGCCGCGCCGCCGCGTCTGGCAGCCGTGATTCGCACTGCCGTGCAGCTTTTGGCAGGAATCCCTTCTGTAGTGTACGGCCTTGTGGGCATGATCGTGCTGGTGCCCGCCATTCAGAAGGCGTTCAGCCTCGGCTCCGGCGCCTGCCTGCTGGCGGCCATCATCGTGCTGGCCATCATGATTCTGCCCTCTATCATCAACGTGTCAGAAACGGCGCTGCGGGCCGTTCCCCGGGAGTATGAGGAGGCCAGTCTGGCGCTGGGTGCCACGGAAACGGAAACATGGTTCCGCGTCAGTCTTCACGCCGCCCGCAGCGGTGTGGCTACCGCGGTGGTGCTGGGCGTGGGCCGGGCCATCGGCGAGGCCATGGCCATCATCATGGTGGCTGGCAACGTGTCCAATATGCCGGGTCTCTTTACACCGGTGCGCTTTCTCACCACCGGCATCGTCTCCGGCATGGCCTACGCCCGGGTGGGGAGTCTTTATCATCAGGCGCTTTACTCCATCGCGCTGGTGCTGTTTCTATTTATCATGCTCATCAATGTATTTTTAAATGTGTGCGTCAAGCGCAGAAAGGAGGGCTGACATGGACCAGCATCTTTCTCCCCGCCGCAGGGCCTATGATCTGGGGCTGCGCCTGTGCATGATTTTCTGCGCCGGTGTGACCTGCGCCCTGCTGATCTTTCTCATCGGCTATATCTTCTGCCGGGGCCTTCCCAATCTGACATGGGACCTGCTCTCCGGCCAGACCAGCTATATTCAAAATACCATCGGCATCCTGCCGAATATCCTGAACACGCTCTATATTATTTTCGTGGCCATGGTCATCGTTCTGCCGCTGGGCGTAGGTGCCGCCGTATACCTGACGGAATACGCGGAGAACCGGCGGCTGGTGAGTCTCATTGAGTTTGCCGCCGAGACCCTCACCGGCATCCCCTCCATTATTTTCGGACTGGTGGGAATGCTGCTGTTCGTACAGAAAATGAATTTGCAGGCGGGCATTCTGGCCGGCGGCTTGACGCTGGTGGTCATGATTCTGCCTACCATCCTCCGCACCACGCAGGAAAGCCTCAAGACCGTCCCCCAGTCCTACCGGGAGGGGGCGCTGGGGCTGGGCGCCGGAAAATGGCGCATGATCCGCACCGTGGTGCTCCCCAACGCCATTGACGGAATCGTCACCGGCTGCATTCTGGCCGTGGGCCGCATTGTGGGTGAGAGTGCCGCGCTGCTGTACACCGCAGGCTTTGGTCTGGTGCTCAGCGGCTTTGTCAAGGCGCTGCACACCTCCTCCGCCACGCTGACGGTGGCGCTGTACGTCTACGCCAACGAGCGGGGCGAAACGGCGGTGGCCTTTTCCATCGCCTCCATCCTGATGCTGCTGACCCTGCTCATCAACCTTTCCGCCGCCCTGCTGGGCCGGAAGCTGAAAAAGAATTGAGGATATCTATGGAACCTATATTGGATGTAAAAAATCTGAACCTCTGGTACGGCCAGACCCACGCTCTCCGGGACGTGTCCATCGCAATTCCACCCCACGAGATCACTGCCTTCATCGGTCCCTCCGGCTGCGGCAAGTCCACATTTCTGCGGACGCTGAACCGCATGAATGACCTCATCCCTTCCGTGCGAATCACCGGCGAGGTGGACTTTCACGGACAGAATATCTATGACGGCGCCGTGGACCCCACATGGCTCCGCAAGCGCATCGGCATGGTCTTTCAAAAGGCCAATCCCTTCCCCATGAGCATTTATGACAACGTGGCCTACGGCCCCCGGACCCACGGCATCCGCAGCCGCGCCAAGCTGGATGAGCTGGTGGAGCGCTCTCTGCGCTCCGCCGCTATCTGGGACGAGGTAAAGGACCGGCTGAAGAAAAGCGCGCTGGGCCTCTCCGGCGGCCAGCAGCAGCGGCTCTGCATCGCCCGGGCGCTGGCCGTGGAGCCGGAGATTTTGCTGATGGACGAATCCACCAGTGCGCTGGACCCCATCTCCACCTCCAAAATTGAGGACCTGGCCGTGGAGTTGAAAAAGGACTACACCGTGGTCATGGTGACCCACAATATGCAGCAGGCCGCCCGCGTTTCCGACAACACCGCGTTTTTCCTGCTGGGCGAGCTGGTGGAATTTGGAAAGACCGAGCGCCTGTTCTCCACTCCCTCCGACAAGCGGACGGAGGACTACATCACCGGGAGGTTCGGATAACATGAGAAACCGTTTTGACGAACAGTTGGCCCAGCTCAACCACGAGATGATCGAAATGGGGGCGCTGTGCGAGGAGGTCATCGCGCTGGCCTCCAAGGCCCTGACAGAGAGCGACCGGACGCTGGCGAAAAAGGTCGCGCCGGTGGACAGTGAGATCGACCGCAAGGAGCGGGACATTGAGAGCCTTTGTCTGCGGCTGCTGCTCCAGCAGCAGCCCGTGGCCCGGGACCTGCGGCAGATCTCCGCCGCTTTGAAAATGATCACCGACATGGAGCGAATCGGCGATCAGGCAGAGGACATTGCCGAGATCATCGCCTTTTTGGAGGACCGACAGGCGGAAAATGACGCCGTTTTCCGTGAAATGGCCCGGGCCGTGATTCAAATGGTGACGGAAAGTGTAGACGCCTATGTAAAATGTGATATAATCTTAGCGAAAAAGGTCATTGCCGATGACGATTACGTGGATGACTGCTTCGCCCGCATCAAGCAGAGCCTCATCAGCCGCATTGCCGCTGCGCCTACAGAGGGCGAATACGCCCTTGACCTGCTGATGATCGCCAAATACTATGAGCGAATCGGAGACCACGCCACCAACATTGCCGAGTGGGTCATCTACTCCGTCACCGGCGTGCACAAGGGCGAAATCACTCTGACATAAGGAGAAGCGTATGATCTGGTGCGTAGAGGACGATGCCGGGATTCGGGAGATCGAGCTGTATGCCCTGAACTCCACCGGCTTGGGTGCCCGGGGCTTTGAGGACGGAGCCGCCTTCTGGGAGGCTTTGCAGGCTGAGACCCCGGAGCTGGTGCTGCTGGACGTCATGCTGCCGGGGGAGGACGGTGTTTCCCTGCTGCGGCGGATGAAGGCCTCTCCCAATTTCCGGGATATTCCCGTCATCATGGCCACAGCCAGGGGCGCGGAGTATGACAAGATTCAAAGCCTTGACCTCGGGGCGGATGACTATCTGGTAAAGCCCTTCGGCGTGATGGAGATGGTCTCCCGGGTCAAGGCGGTGCTGCGGCGCTGCAGGCCGCAGGAGACCGGGCACGTTCTCTCCGCCGGCGGCATTTCCCTTGACCCGGAACGCCGCACCGTTACAGTGGAGGGGCAGCGGGTGCAGCTCACCTATAAGGAATTTGAGCTGCTGCGGCTGTTCCTCTCCCGCCCCGGCATGGCCTTCACCCGGGAGCAGCTCTACACTCAGGTTTGGGACATGGCCTACATGGATGACAGCCGCACGCTGGATATGCACATCCGTACGCTCCGCCAAAAGCTGGGTAACTGCGGGCGGCTCATTGAAACGGTGCGGAATGTGGGCTACCGGCTGGAGGCGACCCCATGACCGGAAAAATCTTCCGCTCCGCGCTGGGCGCGTCCTTGACGGTGCTGCTGGCGGCGCTGCTGGTGTTCTCCGGCTGCCTGTATGGGTATTTCGGCTCCGTGTGGGAGCAGCAGCTCCGGGAGGAGCTGCGCCTCGCGGCCTCTGCGGTGGAGACAGAGGGCGATGATTACCTTTCCTCCCTGCCCACCGGCACGGCCTGCCGCTTTACATGGGTAGCGCCGGACGGAACCGTGCTCCGCGACACGCAGGCAGACGCCGCCTCCATGGAAAACCACGCCCAGCGGGAGGAGATCCGGCAGGCCCTGACGACCGGCAGCGGCAGCAGTGTCCGCTATTCCGACACGCTGACGGAAAAGACCGTTTATGAGGCCGTGCGCCTGTCCGACGGGTCTGTACTGCGAATTGCAGGCGGCCAGAAAACCGTGGGAATGCTGGTGCTGGGGCTGCTCCACGCGGTTATCGCCGTAGCGCTGCTGGCGGCAGGGCTGTCCGCCCTGCTGGCAAGCCGCGCCGCAAAGCGGGTAGTGGCTCCTCTGAACCAACTCGATTTGGAGCACCCGCTGAAAAATGACGCCTACGATGAGCTCTCCCCCCTTCTCAGCCGCATTCACGCCCAGCAGCAGACGCTGCATCGACAGGCCCGGGACCTGGAACGGCGGCAGGACGAATTTGAGCAGATCACCGACAGTATGCGGGAGGGGCTGCTGCTTTTGGGGCAGGACCACCGCATTCTCAGCATCAACCCTGCCGCGCAGACGCTGTTCGGTACGGACCGGAGCTGTATCGGCCGGGATTTTCTGACGGTGGACCGCCGCAGTGACATCAGCGCCGCCGTGGATGCCGCCTTGACACAGGGACACGCCCAGCTCCGGCAGCAGCGGCAGGGCCGGGAATACCAGATCGACCTGAGCCGAATCGACTCCGGCGGCGAGGTCTTCGGCGCTGTGCTGCTGGCCTTTGACGTCACAGAACAGGCAGAGGCGGAGCGGATGCGCCGGGAGTTTACCGCCAACGTCTCCCACGAGCTGAAAACGCCACTGCAATCCATTATCGGCAGCGTGGAGCTGCTGGAAAATGATTTGGTGCAGCCGGAAGACCGTCCCCGCTTCTTAGGGCGCATCCATCAGGAGGCCCAGCGGCTGGTGTCCCTCATCAACGATATTCTGGGGCTTTCTCAGTTGGACGAGGGCGCGGCCATGCCGAGAGAATCGGTGTCGCTGCTCTCGCTGGCGCAGGAGGCTGCCGCCTCCCTGTCCGCCGCGGCGCAGGCGCAGAACGTCACGCTGACCGTCAACGGCACGGCGGGAACCCTTACCGGTGTACGGCGGCTTTTGAGCGAGACCGTCCGCAACCTCTGCGAAAACGCCGTGAAGTACAATGTCCCCGGCGGCAGCGTCACCGTAACGGTGGCGGAAACGCCTCAGGCCGTGACACTGACTGTGGCGGACACTGGCATCGGCATCCCCCCGGCAGATCAAAGCCGGGTCTTTGAGCGGTTCTACCGGGTGGACAAGAGCCATTCCCGGGCCATCGGCGGCACGGGGCTGGGGCTTTCCATCGTCAAGCACGCCGTTGCCTACCATCACGGCACCGTCCAACTGGACAGCACACCGGGACAGGGCACGGTCATTACCGTGACGCTCCCCAAGGACGCCGCCTGACCTGCCGCATTTTCTGTTTTCTTACCTTCCCCGGCAGCCATTCCGCTGCCGGGGATTTTCTGCGTCCTTCTTCAGCAAAGGTGTACAATAAAAGCGCGCTGTTTTTGTCGGACTCACGCGAGTTTTGTCCGAGTAAGCGCCTTTTGCACGCCGCTTTCCTCACCCTCCTACGTCAATGCAAAATTTGACATCATCTGTCCTTGTTTTTTCTTGACAGATGGACATTATAATGTCATAATATTTTTTGAAAAATGACATCATAATGTCAACTCCGCTCATATCCTGTCGAACCGGCTTGGGCGGACCGTGCAAAGGAGGGAACCATGGAGGACAAGAAGGTAAAGCTGCTGGTATACGCCACAGAGTCGGAGCGCACCCGCATCAAGCTGGCCGCTACCCGGCTGGGCATGAGCATGACCCAGTTCATGCTGGACAGCATCATGGAGCAGGTCTCCAGCGTGGAGGACCTTGAAAAGAAAGGTGAGGCGCTATGAAAACCATCGCCATCATGAACCAGAAGGGCGGCACCGGAAAGACCACCTCCGCCATCAATCTGGCCGGTGAGCTGGTACGCCGGGGGAAAAAGGTCCTCATTGTGGACATGGACACCCAGGGCAACGCCACCAGCAATTTGGAGCTGACCGAGGTTCCCAAGATCACGCTGTCGGACATCATCGTGGATAAGGACCACCGAATTCCGGACGCCATCTGCCATACCTCCATCGAGGGGCTGGACCTCATCCGGGGCGGCTCCCTGCTGGCTCCGGCCCTTGCCGCCATGCAGGAGATGCCCTTTGGCCGGGACATGACCCTCAAGCGGCTGGTGCCGCAGATTCCCAAGGACTATGACTTCGTTTTCTTCGACTGCTCCCCCTCGCTGGAGAGCCTGTTCAACATCAATGTGCTGGTCGCCGTGCAGTACATCCTCATTCCTATCAAGGTGGACAAGAACTCCATCGAGGGCTACAACGTCATGCTGGAAACAGTGCAGAACGTCCGAGAGCTGGTGAATCCCGACATCCGCGTGCTGGGTATTTTCATGACCGCCGTGGAGACCGGCGCCTCGCTGGACCGGGAAATGATCGCGAATTTCCCCCAAATGCTGCCGGAGCTGGCGTTCCACAGCTACATTCGCAAAAATATCGACGTAAAAAAGGCCCCGCTGGCGCTGAAGCCCCTGTGCTTCTACTCCCCCCGCTGCACCGCCACGGAGGACTACGCCGCGCTCTGCGGCGAAATGCTGGAACGAATGGAGGGCTGAGGACATGGCATCGAAAAAATCCCCGTCCATTTTCGGGACGCTGCAAAAGACTGCGGACAACGCCGCCGCAGTGAACGGTGAGTTTGTCCGGCAGCTCCGGGTGGACGCGCTGGAGGAAAATCCCATGAACCGCTTCTCCATTGCGGAGGACGCACAGTTTCGGGCCACCATGGACAGCGTGGAAAAGGACGGATTTTTAGAAGATATCATCGTGACCCCCGCTGAGGCCGAGGGGAAATACCGCATCATCAGCGGACACCGCCGGGTCCGGGCTGCCAAAAAGCTGGGAAAGGTCACTGTCCCCTGCAAGGTGCGGCACTACCATGACCGGCTGGAGGAGCTGCGGGCCCTGATGGGCACGAACCTGCACCGCCGGAACGTCTCCCCCTTTGACATGGCCCGGCAGCTTGAAACGCTGCGTGAGGTGCTGCGGGAGGAGGACCGCCTGCCGGAAAACGTAAAGGAGCAGGCGGAGATGATGGCGTCACAGACGGAGCTCTCCCGCGCCACGGTGGAGCGGTATCTTGACCTTCTGAATTTGGATGACACCCTCACCGGCTGGGCCGAGGGCGGAAAAATGACCATGACGGACGCCTATGAGCTGGCCCGCCGGAGCAACGCCCACCTCTACCCCATTGTGGAGGACTTCGTGGATAAGGCCGGGGACAAGAGCGACTTCCCCGCCCTCGTCCACCGGGCCATTGCCTACGCCAAGGCCGCCGAGCTGCCCGTGACGCCGCCCAAGCCCGTCGCCGCCAACGCGCTGCGGACGGTGGACTCCTTCGGTCGCTCCATCCGGCGCTCCACCGCCCAGCTCCGAAGTCTGAAGCTGGACGCGGAGGACCGGGTCACCGCCCGGAAAAAGCTGGACACCTGCCTTGCAAATTTAGAGGAGCTGCGCCGGACCGTAGAGGCCCTGAAGGCGTCCCTGGACTGAAGCTGAATACCCGGCCGCGCTGTCGGCCGGAAACAGGAGGATGTGCTATGTTTGATGTAAAAAAGGAAGCTGCGGCCCTTTCCGCCGAGCTGGAAACCATTTACAAGGACCTGCACCGCCACCCGGAGATCGGCTATGACGAGCACCGGACCTCCGGCATCATCGCCGATTACCTCCGCGCCTGCGGCATGGAGGTGCAGACCGGCATCGCCATCACCGGCGTGGTGGGAACACTGGATTCCGGCCGCCCCGGCAAAACGCTGCTGATTCGGGCGGATATGGACTGCCTGCAGGTGGAGGAAATGACCGCCTGCGACTACCGCTCCGAAAATCCCGGAAAAATGCACGCCTGCGGCCATGATGCCCATGTGACCATGCTGCTGGGCGCCGCCAAGCTCCTCTCCGCCCATAGAGACGCCTTCCGGGGCAAAATCAAATTCCTCTTTGAGCCCTCGGAGGAAAGCATTCCCGCCTCTATGAAGGAGACTGTCCGCGCCGCCGGATACGATGGCGAGGGCGGCGCAGGCTTTATGATTCAGCAGGGCGTTTTTGACGGCGTGGACATGGCGCTGGCCCTTCATGTACAGCCCGTCGTCCCTGCCGGAAAAATCCAGATCGCCCGGCATGAGGCCACCGCCTCCAGCGATGTGTATGACATCATGCTCACCGGTAAGGGCGGCCACGGCGCCATGCCGGAAAACGCCGTAGACCCGGTGCCCGCCATGGCGGAGCTTATTACCGCCATCCACATGCTCCCCACCCGGGAGGTCAGCTCCATGGAAAACTGCGTCATCTCCATCGGGCAGGTGGAGCTCCCCGGCTCCGTGTGGAACGTGGTGCCGGAGCGCGCCCACATCGTCGGCGGCTTCCGCACGTTCAATAACGATGTCCGGGCCCTGCTGCGCCAGCGCATCCCGGAGCTGGCCGAGGGCATTGCCAAGGCCAACCGCTGCACGGCGGTGTGTACCCAGACCCTCGGCTATGACGCCACCATCAACGATGAGGCCATGGCGCTGGAGGTGAGCCGCACGCTGGAGAACATTGTCGGCGAGGGGAATGTGATTCTCACCAACAAGCCCTTTATGGGCTCCGAGGACTTCGGCTGCTTCACCCAGCACGTGCCGGGCGTGCTGTTCTGGCTGGGCATCGGCACGGGTGAGGACGATAAGCCCCTGCACAATCCGTATTTCAAAATGGATTTGCAGGCCCTGCCTGTTGGCACGGCCTGCCATGTCCAGAACGCGCTGCATTTCCTGAAGTAAACACCCCAAATCAAATAAAATTTTAAGGAGAGCTTTTTGAAACAGTTATCTTTATCACTGGAGCGTGTGGCCTGACCGGGAGGTCCGGCAAATTCAACACACGCCGCTCCTCCCGAAGCTCGGAAGCATACCGATTCAGGAGGAATATCATGAACCGTGAAAACAAACGGAAGGCCTTTGAAAAGGGCTATTATAAGACCCATCCCTGCACCGATCCATTTACCTGCAAGGTCTGCGGACGCCTCTGCGCGCCGGAGAGCGCCGGGAGCCAGCACCGTAACCACTGCCCCAACTGCCTTTCCAGCCTCCATGTGGACATAGAGCCGGGAGACCGGGCCGCCGACTGCGGCGGCATCATGGAGCCGGTGGCAGTCTGGGTGCGGAACAATGGCGAGTGGGCCATTATCCACCGCTGCAGGCGCTGTGGAGCTTTCAGCTCCAACCGCGTAGCGGCAGATGACAACCCCATGAAGCTCATGAGCATCGCCCTGCGGCCCCTGTGCCGTCCGCCCTTCCCGCTGGAGCGCATTGAGGAACTCACCGCCCTCATGGGCGGGGAGGGCAGTATGCGGTAAGCATCGTTTCTTGTAAAATCACTTTGAGCGGAGCCGCTTTCAGCAGCTCCGCTCTGCTTTTTCTTTCTTTTATCCGCAGTCCTCTGCCCCGTTTTGCCGCTCCTGCCGATGCAAACAGGTGATTCCTCCGAAAAATCGCATATTTTATGAACAAACAATACTTCTTTTGTGAACATTAGCACTCTCCTATTGACAGTGCTAAAAATGGTGCTATGATAAAGGCGAACTTGAGAGGGGGAGCAAAAAGGTCCCCCGGAGAGCTCCAAAACCGTTTGTTCATGTAGGCAACAGAAGGCTGCGGACGATGAAGTGATTTCCATTGCCGCAGAAATAAAAGAATGGAGGAATGACTTATGCTGCCCAGCATTTTTGGTGAAAATATGTTTGATGATTTCTTCTCTGATCCCTTTGGCATGATGGTGCCCCAGACCCGGGACGCCCTTTACGGTAAGCACGCCAAGAACCTGATGAAGACCGATATCCGGGAGACCGATACCAGCTACGAGCTGGACATCGACCTGCCGGGCTTCAAGAAGGACGAGGTCAGCATCGACCTGAAGGACGGTTATCTGACCATCAGCGCCGCCAAGGGGCTGGACAAGGACGCCGAGGACAAGAAGGGCAAGTACATCCGTCAGGAGCGCTATGCCGGTGCCTGCAGCCGGAGCTTCTACGTGGGCTGGGATGTGGAGCCTGACGAGATCAGCGCCAAGTTTGAAAGCGGCATCCTTCAGATCTCCGTTCCCAAGGAAACCCGGAAGCCCGAGGTCAAGAGCACCTCGGTGAGCATCCAGTAAATGCCAAGCCCTGCCCCGGCATAAGCCGGAGCGGGGCTTCTTCATGGGACACAAAAGGGCGGTACGTACCATTGGTACGTACCGCCCTTTTTATCTGGTTCTCCTTATCTGGTTCTCCTTGAAACGGCAGGCGCTTAATAGCCGGTCTTCTTCTCGCCGGGCTGGCCGTAGGACTGGAACTTCACCATGACCTCAGCCATCTGCTCCTCCGTCAGCACGTTGGGCTTGCCGATGCTCATGGCGCGGCACTGAAGCTCCGCGATGAACTCCAGATTACAGGCAAGGCCGTAAGCGCTCTTGATGTCCTTGCCGCAGCAGACAAGGCCGTGGTTGCCCAGCAGAACACCATCACTCTTGCCGCAGACCTTCATAGCGGCCTCGGCCAGCGCCTCGGTGCCGAACAGCTGATAGGGGGCGCAGGGGACCTCTGCAGCGCCGGCGTCGCCGATGACATAGTGCACCGCACGGATGGGCTCGCCCAGAACGGCCAGCGTGGTGCAATACACGGAATGGGTGTGGACCACAGCCCGGGCGTGGGGCTTATGCTTATAGAACGTGGTGTGCAGCGCCCACTCGCTGGAGGGCTTCCGCTTACCGTCCACCACCTTGGCGTCCAAGTCCAAAATCACAACGTCCTCAGGCGTGGTGGAAAAATAATCCATGCCGGAGGGGCTCAGCGCCACAAGGCCCTTTTCCGCATTGTAAATACTGATATTGCCGCTGGTGCCCGTGCTCAGGCGGGCCGCGCTCATCTTTTTGCCGTATTCAACGACCAGTTCTCTTTCTTCCTGCATCAGCATAGCAAATTCCTCCCAAAATCGTTCACTTTTTGTACCCGCCCTGCGGCGGAATTAAAATTTTCGTCAAGCCTTGATGTCATTGGCGCGGTCCCGCGCCTCCCGCCAAGCCGGGGCATACTGGTGAATCAGCTGTCCCGTCCGGGGGTGATAGGTCTTCAGGGCGCTGTCCCGCTTTGCGGGCACCTCGCCCAAGTAATCGTTGCAGAGGGTCACAAGTCCCTGTACAGTGGCCTGCCGGAAGCCGGCGCGCAGCCGCAGCTCCCGCCCGGAAAGGTCCGATAGCATCTGGCAGAGCGCCTCGGACTGGAAGCCCCCGCCGCAGCCCAAAATGGGGCCGCCCTCGTTCCCTGTCAGCTCAACGAGGTGCTGAAGCTGCTCATGGGTGGAGCAGGCGATGTCCGCCAGCACGGCCCACGCAAGGTCCGTGCGGTCCGCCTCGGCGTCCAGCGGGGCGCGCATGAAGAAGCCGCCCCGGCGCAGAGAGCGCCGCTGATAGAACAGCAGCGAAGAAAATGACGCCGTACAGGCAAACGAGGTCTTCTCCCGGTAAATTTCCTCCAGCCGCTCGTAGGGAATATCGGCGCAGAGCCGGTCCTTCACCCGCTGATAATTCAGGCCCGTGACGCCGGGGTTCATCTCCACCTGATAGCTCTCCGCCCCCAGTCCCGCGTCCGTCCAGACGCGCTGGGCCGGGTCATAGAAAAGCTGCTCCAGTTCTGCCACCACCGGCGAGGTGGTGCCGGAGACCACGGCGATTCCGCCGGGGCGGATGCCCGTTTGCAGCAGGGCGATCTGCGTATCCGCGCCGCCCAGCACAAACACGGCGTCCTTGGCCATGCCCAGCTCCCGGCGATAGGTATCGAGAATGGGACCCACCGCCGTGCCTGCCGCCTGAAGCGGCGGCAAAAACTCCGGGCGCAGACCGTAAAAGCTGCAAAGCGTCTGGGACCAGCTCCGCTGGCCGATGTCATAGAGCTGGCTCTCACAAGCCTGCGTGTACTCCATGACTTTCCGCCCGGTGAAGATCCAGGCGATCCACTCGCTGAGGCTCAGAACGCTCTCCACCGCCTCATACTGCTCCGGGTGCTGCATCCGCAGTCCCAGCAGCTTGGCGGCGCCGAAATCCTCCGTGGCCCATTTGCCGGAGAGGCGGTAAATCTCGTCATGCTCCGGCACCTGCGCCATGTAGGCCCGGCCCCGGTTGTCGATGTTCGGCAGGCCCAGAAACGCCCGGCCGTTTCCATCCAGCAGCACGAAGCTCTGCCGCGCACCGGCCGCGGAAACGGCGTTCACCTGAATGTCCGGGTGCTCCCGGCACAGCTCCCGGCAGCCCTGCAGCAGCAGCGCCGCCCAGTCCTCCGGGAGAAAATACTGTCCGTCCTCATAGGCACTGTCCCGGTGATAGACATTGGTATACGTCCGCAGGCCCAGAATCCCGCCGTCGGAATCCACCAATGCCACGCGGCTGTTGCCGGTGCCTAAGTCCACCATCAGATAATGCTTCATCGGCTACTTCTTCAAAACGTCCCGGTTATAAACGATTTTCTCCATGTCCTCGCCGCGGAGCCACTTTTTGATGCGCTCGTTGAGGATGCGGGACTGGTGATCCGTCACCTCATAGGTCGCGCCGCAGATGTGGGGCGTCAGCAGCACATTGGGGCACTTGCCGATAGCAAGGTCGGCTTCCGTGGGCGGCTCGGTATCCAGCACATCAATGATGGCGCCGGCAATGGCCTCCTCCCGCAGCACCTTTTCCAAGGCGGTATAGTCCACAATGGCGGAGCGGGCGGCATTGACGAACAGCGCGGTCTTTTTCATGGAGCGCAGCAGCGGCTCGGTGATCATGCCCCGGGTGGAGTCCGTCACCGGCAGGTGCAGCGTCACGATGTCGCTCTCGCTGAAAATCTCCTCAAGGCTCTTTTTGCGGTAATGGCCCTGATCGCCGGGCAGGAACGGGTCATAGAAGGAAATATCGCACTCAAACCCATCTAAAATCTTTGCAACGGCATGGCTGATGGCGCCGAAGCCCACAAAGCCCACCTTTTTGCCCTGCAGCTCATGGCCCATCCAGAGGTAATACGGCGTGGTGCCCTGCACCCATTTTCCGTCCTGTACCCACTGAATTGCGGGGATGGTCTTGCGGTACATGGTGAGAATCAGCCCCACCACCATCTCCGCCACGGCCTGCGTGTTGCGGCCGGGGGTGCAGAGAATGGGAACACCGGCCTTCGTGCAGGCATCCACCTGCAAATTGGCGGGGGTGCCCCGGCAGTCGCCGATGAACTTCAGCCGGTCATAACCGGCCAGCACCTTTTCCGTCACCCGGTCCAGCTCCGTGATAAGGGCGTCCGGCTGCACCGCCAGCAGATGCTCCAGCATCTCGTCCTCATAATAGCGCTGGCCCGTGGTGGTCCAGGGCTCGTAGACCACCTCGTCAAACAGCTCCTTCAACTCGGCAAGGCAGGCTTCCTCATAGGGCGCGCGCACATAAACCTTCATAGCAGCCCCTCCTTAATAGAATTTCTTCACATCGGAGTCGAAATAGTGGTCCAGCAGATAGGGCACATACACACCCTTATCCGTGACAACACCGGAGATGAGATGGGGCGGCACAACATCAAAGGACGGATAAATGGCCTTGACCTCCGGCAGCGTATTGGGAATGCCCCGGTAGCTGAGGACCTGCGCGGGGTCGCGCATCTCAATCACAATATCGTCCTTGCTGTGCTTGTCCTGATCGGGAATGCCGGTGACATAGTAGGGCACGCCGAAATACTTCGCCAGAATGGCGATCTGGAACGTGCCGATCTTGTTGGCAATGTGACCGTCCCGGGCGATGGAGTCCGCCGCAGAGGTGAATACGTCAATGTGCTCCCGCTCCATGGAATACGCCACCATGTTGTCCGTAATGACCGTGGTATCAAAGCCCATCTGGGCAAAGCAGCTGCTGGTCAGCCGCGCGCCCTGAAGATAGGGCCGGGTCTCCGCGCAGAACACGCGGAAATCCTTGTTCTGCCGGCGGGCCGCCCGAATCACCGTGCCGATGATGGTCTCGCCGAAGCACTGGGTCAAAATCGTGCCACCCTGCGGAATGAGCTCCGCCAGATGGTCGCCCACGATCTGCATGGTGGAATACCGGCGGTTCAGGGACTCCACCGTGTTCTCCACAATGGCCTCGATGGGGTCCTTCCCGGCCTCCAGCGCCGCCTGCGCCACCTCGGCGCAGCGGTAGGTGATCTGACCGTAGCGGTTGGCGGTAGTGGGCCGTGCGTGGGCCAGATCGTAAGCCGCCTGCTTCAAAAAGGCGTTCTGCTCCGCGGCGCCCTTATCCCGGACCTGCCACGCGGCCAGCGCCATACCCATGCCAACAGCGGTGTAGGGGCCCGCGCTCTGGGTCACCATATCCGCGATGGCCTTCACCACCTCCTGATAGGTGGTGCACTCCACGAAGCGGACCTCCGTGGGATAGACCCGCCGGTCTAAAATGCGGACCTTACCGTTATCGTACCATGCCACATTTTCATATTGCAGCAGGAACGGCATATTTTCATCCATTCTTACCATTGAAAGCTCTCCTTTTTATGCCAGAATCATGCGGAACATCTCTGTCACGGCTGTACCGGTGAGGCCGCTGGCCCGCTCCTTGATGAGATAGATACCCAGCTTGATGAGGGCCCGCTCCATGGGAATCCGGCGCTCCGGCTCCGCCACGGACGTGACCTCCATCACCTTGGAATCGCCCACCGTCCGGCGGATGATCTCCGTACCGGCGTAGCCGTAGGAGTCCGCCATAACGCTGTCTAAATACGCCTTGCGGAAGGCGGGGGCCTTGTAGAGCGGGAACTGCACCAGCTTATCGTACTGCTCGCCCAGCTTCTCCGCCGTTTTGTCACAGGTCTCACGAATCGTCCGCTCCAGCGCCGCCTGTGTCTCCGCGCTGCCGCCGGTATAGAACTTGTTGGCCCACGCAAAGAACAGGTTGCCGATGACATTGCCGATATCATACCCCATCGGGCCGTAAAATGCAAATTCCGGATCGATAATTTTGATGCCCTGCTCGTTGGCGAAAATAGAGCCGGAGTGCAGATCGCCGTGAATCAGCGCCTGGGCGTTATTCATAAAGCCGTTGCGGAGCGCAGCCACCTCGGCGTGGAGGGCCTCGTCCTCATAGAGGAACTCCCGGACAAATTCCTCGTTCCCCGGCGTCACGATGTTCTTGTTCCGGGGGTTCATGGGCTCGGCGCAGTAAGGCTCCGTCAGCACCAGATCCTCCGTGATGTCGCACAGCTCCGGATTCGTGAAGAACTTGACCTGCTTTTTCTTCTCCTGCCGGTCCATGACAAGGTCCGTGGTAGGCAGCATGGATTCTGCCAGGAACGTAGCGAGATTCTCGCTCAGGTGGTCATAGACCCGGTCCGCCGCCAGCTCCTTGCGGAGATTCTTATAGGCGGAGATGTCCTCCATGGACAGCGCCGCCATGGTCTCGTCATAATGATAGACCTGCGGAATAAAGTTCGGCGCCAGACTGGACTCCAGCTTCAGCGTCTCCGCCTCGATCTTGTTGCGGTAGAGGTCCAGCGGGCGGCCGGAGGAGCGCAGGAGCTTGTCCGCCTGCTTGACGATGACGGAGCGGCCATCCTTGCAGGAACGCACCTGAAAGACATAGTTGATGTTGCCATCGCCAATCTCAATGCAGTCCGTCTCCTCGTCGGGCTGGAAAAAATGGAGCACTTCCACGGCGTACCGCTTCACATCCTCCGGTTTCATCAGAAAAAAGCTGCTGTAATCAGACATAAGGTACTTCCCTTCTGTCAACTTGTTCGGTTGAACGTTTTTGTTGAGTTTTGTTCAAAATTGCTGTATAATCCACAGATAAGTGCAAAATAATTTCAATCATAGGCGGTGCGATATGCTGAAAATCGAACGGTTTGCCAAAATTGAGGCGGAGCTGAAGCAAAAGGGCAGTCTGGACATTCCCTCCCTCAGTCAGCTTTTGGGGTGCAGCAAGGAAACGGTGCGCCGGGACCTGCGGGAACTGGAAGCCGTTGGCAAGCTCAACCGCATCCGGGGCGGCGCCTATCTCTCGGACAAATATGACAAGACCTACGCCTCTCCCCTGCGCCGAACGCTCTATCAGGAGGAGAAAAACCAGATGTCCCTGAAGGCCATGGAGTTCATCCATGACCGGGACGTGATCTTCCTCGATTCCAGCACCACGTGTCTTGCTCTGGCCCGGCAGCTGCTCGGCAGCAAGCTGAGCCTGACCATCGTGACCAATTCCATGATGATCTGCAGCCTGTGCACGGAGCCCAACAGCCACATCAATCTCATCTGCCTCGGCGGGAGCCTGCGGACCCGGACGCTGTCCTTTGTGGGCTATCACACCACGGACATCCTCAGCACGTATTATGCCGACTGCGCCTTTATCAGCAGCCCCAAGGTCACGCTGGCGGAGGGCCTTTCCGACAACTATCTCAACGAGGCCCGTGTCCGCGAGGCCATGCTCAAGCACGCCCGGCAGCGGTTCCTCATCATGGACCACACGAAATTCGATGAGAGCGCCAATATCCGCTTCAACGGCCTGGAACTGGTGAACGCCATCATCACGGACGTCCAGCCCTCGGCGGAGTGGGCCGCCTTCTGCCAGTCCAAAAATATCCGGCTGGTCTACTGAGCGTTACAGGCTCTGCTTCGGGTCCCACTCAAAGGGTTCATACGGAATTTCCTCCGGGCACCACACGGCTCCGGGCAGCATGGCCGCTTCCATTTCGGCCAGCAGGTCCAGTGAGCCCTGATGGTGCCCTCCGTCATAGTCCGTGGTCAGCCATGTCTCCACGATCCGCAGCAGCATCCACCGGCCCACCATCCGGCCTCCGAGGCACAGCACATTGGAATCGTTGTGCCGCCGGGTGAGGCGGGCGGAATAATCATCCGTCACCACGCTGGCCCGAACGCCTCGGAATTTATTGGCCGCGATGCTCATGCCGATGCCGGAGCCGCAGATGAGGATGCCGCGGCGAATCTCCCCCCGGGAGACCGCCGCTGCCACCTTTGCCGCGTAATAGGGATAGCGGGAGGGCGTCTCATCCCCGCCGCAATCCCGCCACGCATAGCCGTGGGCGTCCAGATACTCTAAGATCCAGCCCTTGGCCTCCGCGCCGGAATCGTCGCAGGCAACATAAATGACATCCTGCATATCGTTATTTCTTCATGGCCACGGCCCGCCGCGCGGCGGCCGCAACATCCTTCGCGGTCAGCTCATAGCGCTCCAACAGCGCGTAAGGGTCGCCGCTGCGGCCGAAAATGTCCTTCACGCCCACGCGAAGCACCGGCACCGGGCAGGTCTCCGTGACCACCTCGGCCACGGCGCCGCCGAGGCCGCCGAGAATGTTGGCCTCCTCCGCCGTGACGATGCAGCCGGTCTTCTCCGCTGCCTTGATGACCGCCTCGCGGTCCAGCGGCTTGATGGTATGCATATCCAGCACGGCGGCGCTGATGCCCTCCTGTGCCAGCAGTTCGCGGGCCTTCAGGGACTCCTGCACCATGAGGCCGGTGGCGATGATGGTCACATCGGTGCCCTCGTAAAGCTCCGTGGCCTTGCCCCACTCAAACCTGTAGCCCGGGACAAAGTTCGTGCACTCCTCCACGTCCAGCCGGCCCAGGCGCATGAAGCAGGGACCGTCATACGCCGCCATGGCCTTCGTCATCAGCCGGGTCTCATTGGCGTCGCAGGGAGAGAGCACCACCATGCCGGGGATGGAGCGCATAGCCGCCAGATCCTCAAGGCACTGGTGGGTGGCGCCGTCCTTACCGACGCTGACGCCGGCATGGGTGCCGATGACCTTGACATTCAGATGCGGATAGGCAAGAGAGTTTCGAATCTGCTCAAAGGCCCGTCCGGCGGTGAACATGGCGAAGGAGTTGACGAACACGATCTTGCCGCAGGCCGCCATACCGGCGGCGATGCCCACCATGTTTGCCTCCGCGATACCCACGTTCCGGGACCGCTCGGGATACAGCGCACCGAACTTCTCCGTCCGGGTGCAGCACTGCAGATCCGCGTCCAGCACAAAGATGCGGGGATCGGAGCCGATCTCGGCCAGCGCCTCGCCGTAAGCCGTTCTTGTAGAGATCTTCTTATTCATAGCGAGCCGCCTCCTTCTCTGCCGCAGCCACCAGAGCGTCCAGCTCGGCTGCGGCCTTTTCATACTGCTCCTTGTCAGGATCGTTGCCGTGCCATTCCTTATTGTTCTCCATGAACGAAACGCCCTTGCCCTTCACGGTCCTGGCAATGATGACCGTGGGCTTGCCCTTGGCGGCCTTGGCGTTTTCCAGCGCCGCCGCGATGGCGGTGACGTCATGACCGTCGCAGCACTCCACGTGCCAGTTGAAGGCCTCGAACTTCTTGTCGATGGGATAGGGAGACATGATCTCCTCCAGCGTACCGTCGATCTGGATGTTGTTGTTGTCCACAAAAACACAGAGGTTGTCCAGATGGTAGTTCCCGGCAGCCATGGCTGCCTCCCAGACCTGACCCTCCTCCAGCTCACCGTCGCCCAGCACGGCATAGACCCGGTAGTCCTTCTTGTCTACCTGACCGGCCAGCGCCATACCCACAGCGGTGGAAATGCCCTGACCGAGACTGCCGGTGGACATATCTACACCGGGCACATGGCGCATTTCCGCGTGACCGGAGAGATGTCCGTCGATGCTGCGGAAGGTGGAAAGCATTTCCTTGGGGAAAAAGCCCCGCATTGCCAGAACGGAATACAATGCCGGCGTACAGTGTCCCTTACTCAATACGAAGCGGTCCCGGTCCGGGTCATCCGGCTTGGCGGGGTCGATCCGCATGGTGTCAAAATACAAAACAGAAAGAATCTCGCACAGGGACATGGACCCGCCCAGATGGCCGGATGTGGCCCGATACACCATTTCAAGCGCGCTTCTGCGGGCCTGTGCGCCCAGCAGAGAAAGCTGCGCGGCTTTTTTTACCTCCATACGCATGTTCGTCCTTTCTTGGAAACAGTCTTTTTTAGTCGCCCAGATACGCCGCGGCAACGGCGTTATCCTCCAACAGATCCCGGCCCCGGCCGGAAATGGCCACCTTGCCTACCTGCATAATGTAGGCCTGATCGCAGAACTCCAGAACCTTCTGTGCGTTCTGCTCGATGAGCATGATGGACATACCCTCTTTATTGATCTCCTTGATAATGTCGAACACCTGCGTCACGATGACGGGCGCAAGGCCCAGAGAGGGCTCATCCAGCATCATCAGCTTCGGCTTGGCCATGATGCCCCGGCCGATGGCCAGCATTTGCTGCTCGCCGCCGGAGAGCAGGCCGCCGTACTGCTTTTCGCGCTCCTTCAGGCGGGGGAACATGGTATACACCCGCTCCATATCCCGCCGGATACCGTCGGCGTCCTTTCTAAGGCCGCTGCCCACCCGCAGATTCTCCGCCACCGTCAGCTTTGCGAAGATCTGCCGGGCCTCCGGCACCTGCACAAGTCCCGCCTCCACAACCTCATAGGGCTTCTGGGAAACAGGCTTGCCTAAAAATTCAATGGTTCCGCCGGTGGGCTTCATCACGGAGGAGATGCACTTGAGCAGCGTGGATTTACCGGCGCCGTTGGCGCCCAGAACGGCCACGATCTGCCCTTCCTCTACCGTTAAGGACACGCCCCGCAGCGCCTGGATGCCGCCGTAGGCCGCCGTTAAGTCTTTGACTTCCAACAATGCCATGATCATTCTCCTCCCAGATAGGCTCTGATGACCTCAGGATCGCTCTTGACCTCCTCCGGCGTGCCGACGCAGATGGTCTTGCCGAAGTTCAGCACCGTTACATGGTCGCACAGGTTCGAGACAACGTCCATGTGGTGCTCGATCATCAAAATGGTAATATCAAAGCGGTCCCGAATCTGCCGCACGAAGCTCACCAGCTCCGCGGACTCCTCGGCGTTCATACCGGCGGCCGGCTCGTCCAGCAGCAGCAGCTTGGGGTCCAGCGCCATGGCGCGGGCGATCTCCAGCTTGCGCTGGTGGCCGTAGGGCAGGGAGCTGGCCTGCTCGTTGGCCTTATCAGCAAGGCCCACCACATCCAGCAGGTCCATGGCCTTTTCCTCCAGATGCTTCTCCCGCTCCTTGTACTTCTTCGTCTTGAACATGGCGTCGGCCAGATTGTACGTGGCGTCCAGATTGCTGGCGATGACCACGTTGCTCAAAACAGAGAGGTTGGAGAACAGGCGGATATTCTGGAACGTGCGGCCGATGCCCAGCTGCGCCACCCGATGGGGCGCGCTGCCGGTGATATCCGTGCCGTTGAAGATGATCTTGCCGCTGTCCGGCGCGTAAATGCCGGTGATGTTGTTGAAGATGGTGGTCTTACCGGCGCCATTGGGGCCGATGAGGCCATGAATCTTTCCCGGCTCCAGCATCACGCTGAAATTGTCGATGGCGCGGACGCCGCCGAAGTTCTTCTCCACATTCTGCATTTCAAGGACTGGTGTTGCCATATCAGCGGCCCCCCTTCTCAGTCGTCTCAGCCTGCTTCCGGCCGCTCAGGCGTGCCGGCAGTGTGCGGAACCAGTGGATGGTCCGCTTCAGGGAAAATTCCTTATAGCCGTACAGGCCGCTGGGCTTGAACAGGATGATGAGCACCACGGCCATGCCGTAGAGCAGCATACGGTAGTTGGCAAGGGAACGGAAGATCTCCGGCAGCACCGTGACGATGATGGCGCCCAGCACGGAGCCGGTGAGGGACCCGAGGCCGCCGATCACGGTGGTGGTGATGAGCTCGCAGCTCTTGGCAAGGTTGAAGCTGCTGGGAACGATGTACATAAGGTAGCCGCCGTACAGCGCGCCGGCCCAGCCGGCATAGATGGCGGAGAACACGAAGCTCATCCGCTTGACCCGGAAGGCGTTGATGCCCACGGCCTCGGCCGCCATCTCGTTTTCACGGATGGACGTCAGGTTCCGGCCGTACTTGGAGTGGATGAAGCGCCACGCCGCGAAAAACGCCAGCACCACGCACACAAGGCTGAACAGCGCGTTGGAATACGCGGGGATGCCGGGATAGCCCGCAGAGCCGCCGGTGATGTTCTTCGTGTAGTTGAACAGCACACGGACGCACTCGCCGAAGCCAAGGCAGGTGATAAGGAAATAGTCGCCCTTCAGCCGCAGGGTGATGGAACCCAGCAGAAAAGCGATGAAGCCCGCGAACAGAGCGCCTAAGATGATGGCCAGCAGGAAGTTCACGTTGAACTTCACCGTCAAAATGGCGGCGGTGTAGGCGCCGATGGACATAAAGCCCGCGTTGCCGAAGGAGAACAGGCGGGTGAAGCCCGTCAGCACCGACATACCCAGCACGGCGATGGTGTTGATGCACACCATGATGATCACGCCCTGCAAATAGGTATTGATACCCAGTGCGCCGCACACGGCGCTGTTGATACTGTTAAATAATGCAAGCATTCCTCTGCCCCCCTTATGCCTTGTCCTGCACGTCCACGCCAAACAGGCCGCTGGGCTTGACCAGCAGAAGGACGATCAGCAGTGCGAAGGAGAAAAAGTCTCGGAGACTGGAGCTGACGAACGCAGAGACAAACGTTTCGATCACGCCCAGAATGATAGCTCCCACAATGGCACCGGGCACGCTGCCGAGGCCGCCGATAACGGAGGCGATGAACGCCTTGAGGCCCACGTTGCCCATGGTGGGGAACACATTATATTTCATTCCGTACAGAACGCCGGCCACACCGGCCAGAGCGCCCGCCAGCACGAACACCGTGGCGATGCAGCGGTCCACCTTCACGCCAAGGACCTTGGCGGCGTGGGCGTTGCAGGCGATTGCACGGACATTGAGTCCGAATTGCGTCTTATTGATGAGGTACACCAGAATGGCGATGATAACGGCGGTGATGCCAAGGCTCACAAGATCCAGCACACCGATGTAGGCGGACGCCACCTGAATGGTGGAGACCGGCAGCTTGAAGGGATAGGACCGGTACTGACCGGAGAAGATCAGGTTGGCCGCCTGCTGGAACATATTGGAAAGGCCCATGGCGGCGATCATCAGGAACATATTGGGGGCGCCATTGCGGCGGATACGGCGATAGGCAAGGCGCTCGCACAGAAAGCTCACCAGCGCGCCGCCCATCATGCCGCCGATGGCGGCGAGAACAAAGGGCATTCCCATGATGTTGGACAGGACGATGGCGACATAAGCGCTGACCATGGCGAATTCGCCGTGGGCCCAGTTCGAGAAGTCCAGCAGACTGTAGATCAGGGAGTAGCCTGTTGCCAGCAGCGCGTAGATACCGCCAACAGAAATGCCCGTCACCAACTGTTGTAAAAACATAATCTTATCACTCCTAAAGTCGCAGTAGAGGCTTTTGTCTAAAAAAATGCAGGGGGAAGGAGAATATCCTTCCCCCTGTCACGGACATTACTGGGCCTCGATGATCTCCTTGAAGTCGAAGGAGTCACCATGGCACTCATACACGGCGCAAGCCATGGACGGGTTGTGGGTAGCGGGGTCCATGACCAGCGTACCGATCAGGCCCTCGAACACATCGGTCTGCTCCAGAGCGTCGCGGATGGCCTGAGGATCGGCGGAGCCGGCGCGGTTGATGGCATCCACCAGCCACATCACACCGTCATGACCGAACAGGCACTCGCCCTCCATGGTGATGTTGTAGGTCTTGGCGACCTCCTCGCCGAAGGCCTTGGCCTCGGGAGTGCTGAAGCCGATACGGGAGACATACAGGCAGTTCTCCAGAGCACCCTCAGCCTCACCGGCCAGCTGGGCGGAGTCCCAACCGTCATGACCCATCAGCATGCAGTCGATGCCCATCTCACGGGCCTGCTTTGCAAAGGTAGCGTTCTTGGCATAGTCGTTCATGATCACGAACACGATGTCGGGGTTCTTGGCGCCGATGTTGGCCAGCTGTGCACGGAAGTCCACGTCGCCATCCTGGCACTGCTCGTCAGCCACGATGGTGCCGCCCTTAGCGGTGAAGGCATCACGCAGGAACTGACCAACAGACTCGGAGTTGGTGTTGCCGGCCACGGTGAACAGAGCCGCGTTCCGGGAACCCAGCGTATCATAGGCATAGTTGCCGATAACGGTGCCGAGGTAGGAGTCGAGGAAGCACATACGGAAGGAATAGGGGTGCAGGTTGCCGTTTTCATCCACGGTGACCAGCTCGTTGGAGGCGGCAGTGCCGATGATGGGCACCTTCACCTCGTCGGCAACGGAGGCCATGGGGATGTTGCAGGAGGAGAAGTTCGTGCCGATCTCGGCCACGATGTTATGTACCTCCACCA
>ERZ1673703.1144-NODE-1144-length-24170-cov-13.920216_pt1 | contig 24170 bp, 19 predicted proteins | sample MGYA00580233_ERZ1673703 | MGnify/ENA primary metagenome ERZ1673703 (study PRJEB41218, sample SAMN15661748) | gut metagenome | host: Homo sapiens | place: Canada: London | collected 2015-08-20/2019-03-30 | study: EMG produced TPA metagenomics assembly of... | reverse complement strand
TGCCGCACCTCGCTCGCCGTATCGGCACTTAGAATTATGCGGTATTGCCCAAAATGTATAATTTCCGCGGCTGGTAAAATTTTTGCCCGCCGCGGCTTTTTTTGCGGCCAAGTATCTGCTATAATAAGGGCTGTGTAAATGTTTGATAAATAACGAACACTTCCTGAAACTGACTTTGAGGAAGAAGGTGCTGTTATGAATACAGCGAAAGAACTGTATGACCGTTGGCTGGCCCAACCGGAACTGGATACCGCTGTGGCGGAAGAACTGCACGGCATTGCCGGGGATGATGCTGCTATCACGGACCGTTTTTACCGTGACCTGGAATTTGGCACCGGCGGCCTGCGCGGTGTGCTGGGGGCGGGCACTAACCGCATGAACCTGTACACGGTACGCAAGGCCACCCAGGGCCTGGCCGATTACCTGAACGCGACCGACCTGCCCAAAAAGATCGCCATTGCGCATGACAGCCGCAATAACGGCGAACTGTTCACCCGCGAAGCTGCCCGCGTGCTGGCGGCAAACGGCATTACCGCCTGCGTGTACCCGCGGCTGGAACCCACGCCCGCACTTTCCTGGGCGGTGCGCTATCTGGGCTGCGGGGCAGGCGTCTGCATTACAGCCAGCCACAACCCGGCCAAGTACAACGGCTATAAAGTGTATGGCGCCGATGGCTGCCAGATCACGCTGGAAGTGGCAGATAAAATTCTGGCTGCAATCGAAAAAGTGGACTGCTTTGACGGCGTAAAGCTGGTGGATTATGAAGCCGGTGTGCAGGCAGGCCGCATTGTGAGCATTGACGACAAATGCCTGGATGATTTTGTACAGGCTGTATATGACCAACGCGTTGGCGATGGCACCGGCATTGAGCAGCTCAAGCTGGTGTACACCCCGCTGAACGGAACCGGCCTGGAGTGCGTAAAAAAACTGCTGGCCAAGCTGGGTGTGACCCATGTGACGGTGGTGCCGGAGCAGGAAACACCGGATGGGAATTTCCCCACCTGCCCGTATCCCAACCCGGAAATCCGCGAAGCCATGCAGAAGGGCCTGGAACTGTGCGATAAAGTACACCCGGATCTACTGCTTGGCACCGACCCCGACTGTGACCGCTGCGGCACCGCTGTGCTGGACGGCAAGGGCGGCTACCGGCTGATCACCGGCAACGAGATGGGCATTATCCTGCTGGATTATATCTGCCGTACCCGCCTGGCCCGCGGCACCATGCCCAAGAATCCCGTGGCCGTGACCACCATTGTTTCCACCGATATGGCAACGCCGGTTGCCAAAAAGTACGGCGTGGAGCTGCGCCGCACCCTGACGGGCTTTAAGTTCATCGGCGAGCAGATCGGCAAGCTGGAAGCAGAGGGCCATGTGGAACGCTATATCTTTGGCTTTGAGGAGAGCTATGGTTACCTGTCCGGCGGACATGTGCGGGATAAGGATGCCGTGAACGCCACGCTGCTGGTGTGTGAAGCCGCCGCCTGGTATGCCCAGCAGGGCATGACGCTGCTGGATGCCATTGAAGCGCTGTACAAAGAGTTTGGCTATTATCGCAACGCCCTGTGCAGCTTTGCCTTTGAGGGCGAAACCGGCATGTACACCATGCAGAACCTGATGAAGACTCTGCGCGCCGACCAGCCCAAAGAGATTGCGGGCTATGCGGTGGAGTGTGTTGCGGATTATGATACCGATGGCACCGGCCTGCCCCGCGCCAACGTGTTGGAATACCACTTGGCGGGCGGCCACAAGCTGATGGTGCGCCCCTCTGGCACCGAGCCGAAAATCAAAGTGTATCTGTCCGCCGTGGGCAAGAGCGAAGCGGAAGCCGATGCGGTGAACGCGGAGCTGGCGAAGGCGGCGGAAATGCTCATGAAGTGAGTTAGGGGGTAGGAGTGAGGAGTTGGATGAGAGAATTAGAAATTAGGAATGAGTAATTAGGGCAATACCGCATAATTCCCGCCTGACGGCTTAAGCACCGCTCCGGCGGGAATTATGCGGTATTGCCCTAAATACAATTTCTAATGCGGTTTTCGCGATTTCTGATTTTTCTATGAATTTTTGACTTCTTGATGCTTTTACTTTTTCAGATACACCCTAGGATACACAAAATAGATTGATAAAATATCTCAGCCACAGAGGTGACAAAATGGAATTCCCGAAAGACTTTTTGTGGGGTGCGGCATCGGCAGCGGCACAGGTGGAAGGCGCCTGGAATGAGGATGGCCGCGGGCCGAGCATCTGGGATGTGCTGTACCCCGGCCACACCAAATATAACGAGGGCCCTCTGCAGGCGTGTGACCACTACCACCGCTACCGTGAGGATGTGACCCTGATGAAAAAGATGGGGCTGAAAAGCTACCGCTTCTCGGTCAGCTGGTCCCGCATCCTGCCCGATGGCACGGAAAAAATCAACCAGAAAGGCATTGAGTTCTATCAAAGCCTTGTGCGGGAGCTGAAAGCCGCGGGCATTGAGCCGATGGTAACGCTGTACCATTGGGATTTGCCGTATGCGCTGTATTTGCAGGGCGGATGGAAGAACCCGCAGATCCCAGATTGGTTTGCAGCGTACACCAAAATTGTGGTGGAAGCCCTGTCTGACCAGGTACAGTATTGGATGACCCTGAACGAGCCGCAGTGTTTTGTGGGCATCGGTCATCTGCAGGGGCGGCATGCGCCGTTCCTTGATGAACCGGCCAGCCTGCGCCCCGTGACCCGCCATGTACTTTTGGCCCATGCCAAAGCGGTACAGACCATCCGCCAGTATGCAAAGCTGCCGCCTAAGGTGGGGTATGCTCCCACCGGACCGGTGTTTTCGCCCTGCGGGGACGAAAGCGAAGCCGCCATCGCCGAAGCTTACCGCCGGACGATGGAGGTGGAAGGCTGCTATTCCATCAGCTGGTGGTGCGACCCCGTTCTGCTGGGCAGGGTGCCGGAGCCGATGGCCAAAGCCCTGGGGGCGGATGTGTTCACCCCGCAGGAACTGGAGCTGCTGCACCAGCCGCTGGATTACCTGGGCTTTAACGTCTACAATGCCTGCGCGGCCCAGCAGCCGGGCAGCGAGTATACCGCCAACACCTGGCAGGGCAGCCCGCGCACCGCGATGGAATGGCCCATCACGCCGGACTGCATCTATTGGGCCATCCGCTTTTTGAACCAGCGGTATGGCCGGCCCATCCTGATTACCGAGAACGGCATGGCCAACACAGATTTTGTGATGCTGGACGGTAAAGTGCACGACCCGCAGCGCATTGATTATGTGCACCGCCACCTGCTGGCCGCCCGCCGCGCCTTGCAGGAGGGCTACCCGCTGATCGGTTATACCTACTGGTCGATCATGGATAACTATGAGTGGGCCGAAGGCTACAGCAAGCGCTTTGGGCTGATTTATGTGGACTACCGTACCATGGAACGTATCCCCAAGGATTCCGCTGCGTGGTACGCCCATGTGATCGCCACAAACGGCAGCGAGCTGTAAAATGCAAAACATATGTCAGGGGGAAGCTCTGCGCAGGGCTTCCCCTTGACTTTTTGTATGCTGCGCTTTATAATTTGAAAAGACTACCGATTTGATAGGTTGGGCGGGCGCGAACCCGCCCATTTGTTTGTTAATTTACAAAACCGTGGGGGAGCAGGCAGTATGCTGAATCAGTTTTCAAGAACGCAGTTGTTGTTTGGCAAGGAGGCAATGGAGCGTCTGTACAACGCCCGTGTGGCCGTGTTTGGCGTTGGCGGTGTTGGAGGCTATACGGTGGAAGCACTGGCACGCAGCGGCATTGGCACGCTGGACCTGATTGATGACGACAAGGTCTGCCTGACCAACCTGAACCGCCAGATCCTGGCCACCCACAAAACGGTTGGCAAATACAAGGTGGATGTGGCGGAAGAGCGCATCCATGATATCAACCCGGATGCCGTGGTGAACACCTACAAGACGTTCTACATGCCAGACACCGCCGACCAGTTCGATTTCAGCCAGTACGACTATGTGGTCGATGCCATCGACACGGTAAAGGGCAAGCTGGAACTGGTCATGCAGGCGCAGGCAACGGGCACGCCCATCATCAGCTGCATGGGCGCGGGCAACAAGCTGGATGCTTCCGCCCTGGAAGTTGCGGATATTTACGATACCTCCGTCTGCCCGCTGGCCCGCGTAATGCGCGCCGAGCTGCGCAAGCGCGGGGTCAAGCACCTGAAGGTGGTATACTCCAAAGAGCCTGCACTGACCCCCATTGATGATATGACCATCAGCTGCCGCACCCATTGCATCTGCCCGCCCGACACGGCCCGCAAATGTACCCAGCGCCGCCAGGTTCCCGGCAGCAACGCCTTTGTGCCCGCCGCCGCGGGGTTGATCATTGCGGGTGAGGTTGTGCGCGACATTGCCAACGGCGAACAGCAGAAAAAATAAGTAGCACAACACCTATCGAAAACGTCAGGGAAACAAAGATGCTCCGTAAGGGCGAACAGCGTTCGCCCACGGACGTTTGCCATGTGCATGACATAAATGTGCGTTGCTATGTCAAGGCGGCGGGCGCACAATGTGCGCCCCTATGCTCCCAACAGAATTTTTAATACACGAAAAATTTCGGGAGAGATTCCGGGCGGCGGCCATACGCCTATGCTTGGAACGGCTGTACTGCGCGGCAAGCCTGCCAAATCTGGCAGGCTTTTTTTGTGCTGTTTGCAGATTGACAAATGTACAACAAACACATATGCTGTTATTGATGCGCAACACATGCGCAACATGGGAAAAGGAGGGTGCTGAATGGCAGGTAAGCGTGATGAAGTGACCATCGCGGAAGTGGCGGAGGCATTGAATATATCAAAAACAACGGTATCCCGCGCAATATCCGGCAAGGGCCGCGTGAGCGAGGCTACCCGCGCGCGTGTGTTCGATTATATCGGCAAGGGCCGCCAGGATGCAGCTGCGCCGCTGCGCACTGCGCAGCAGGGCCCAACCAATAACCTTGCGCTGGTGATCCCCAAGCATTTTATGCGGCTGGACTTGCCGTTCCTGCGCAAGTGCATGGGCGGTGTGTGGAACATGGCGGCCCAGCGCGGGTATGACCTGCTGCTGTGCTATGCGGGAGAAACCGATGTTGGCCAGCTGGAACGCCAGCTGGAATCCCACAAGGTGGATGGCGTGATTTTGTCCCGTACGATGCTGCACGATGAATGTGTGCAGACTTTGCAGCGCCACAACGTGCCTTTTGTGGCCATTGGCCGCGTGGATGACGATAAGGTGCCCCAGGTGGATAACGACCAGGTAGGAGCGACCGCCGAGATGACCCGCCTGCTGCTGCAGCTGGGCATGCGCCGCATTGCCTATATGTGTGGCTGCACCAACTATACCGTCAACGAGGACCGGCTGCGCGGCTACCTGCGCGGATTTTCCGACTGTGGGGTGCAGGTGGACCAGAAATTGATTTGGACCGGCATTGAAACCAGCGAACAGCGGATCGATGCATTGGAAGGTGCGCTGGAGCAAAAGCCCGAATGCCTGCTCTGCGCGGACGACAGCATGGCGGCCGCGGTGCTGCAGGAGCTGCGTGCCCGGCACATCAAGGTACCGGAACAGGTGAAACTGGCCAGCTTTTATGATAGTGAGCTGCTGACCAGCTCAACCCCGCAGATCTCGGCCGCTCAGTTTGACGGCGAGCGCCTGGGCGCCACGGCATGCCGGATGCTGCTGGATATTTTGGCGGGCAAGCAAATCGCATTGCGCCAGATGCAGGGATATCAGGTGATTTTGCGCGAGTCCACAAAATAGACAATATTACCAATATTGTAAAATATGATGATTGATACAGCCTTTCCTGCGCACACAGCATGTGCACCGGGAAAGGCTGATTGTTGTTAAAAAGCCTGTACTAAAGTTGCGCAAAGTTGCGCATACAAAATTCGACATTGTTACAAAAGTGTAACAAGCTGTGAAAAATGCACAAGAAAACGTGGTAAAACATGTTGGCTATGAACATTGACACTGAAAATAGAATTGTGTATCCTTAAGTTGTGAAACAAAGTTGCGCAACGATGATGCGCAACCTTGAAAAGCTTGTGATATAGCAGATGAAGGAGAATGATTATGAAAAAGCAACTCGCACTTGCAACAGCTGCCTTGATGGCACTGTCCCTGGCAGCATGCGGCAGCACCGCAACTGCCTCTTCCGCTGCAGAGTCCACCAGCACTGCAGCTTCCAGCGAAGCCGCCTCCACCGACAGCACCGCAGCTGACGATGGTGACGTTCTGCAGCAGGCTGCAGCCGCTGCTTTCGCCAACGACGTTACCCTGACCATGTGGGGCGCCGAGGAAGACCAGGAACTGCTGCGCACCATCGCTGATAACTTTATCAAAGAATACGGCAATTACGGCGGCAAGATCACCATCAACCTGGGCACTCAGTCCGAAAAGGAGGCTAAGGATACCGTCCTGACCGACCCCACCGCCGCTGCTGACGTTTACGCATTTGCTGATGACCAGCTGAACGAGCTGGTTCAGGCAGGCGCCCTGCAGGAAGTTCAGCTGAACGCTGACGACATCAAGAGCCGCAACACTGCAGCTTCTGTTGACGCTGCAACCCTGAACGGCAAGCTGTATGCTTACCCCCTGACCGCTGATAACGGCTACTTCATGTTCTATGATAAGTCCTTCTTCACCGAGGATGACGTCAAGAGCCTTGACACGATGATGGAGAAGGCAGCCGCCGCAGGCAAGAAAGTCTCGATGGACGTTGCTAACGGCTGGTACCTGTACAGCTTCTATGCTGGCGCTGGCCTGAACCTGAGCCTGGCTGATGACGGCGTGAGCACCGTCTGCAACTGGAACGAAGCCCCGGGCGCTGACGTTACCCAGGCTGTCATCGATATCTGCAAGAACCCCGGCTTCCTCGCCCTGAAGGATGAAGAGTTCACCGGCAAGCTGAAGGACGGCACCCTGGTTGCTGGCGTTAACGGCACCTGGCGTGCAAACGACGCTGCTGAAGTTTGGGGCGATAATTACGCTGCCTGCAAGCTGCCTACCTACACCCTGAACGGCGAGCAGGTCCAGATGGCTTCCTTCTCCGGCTTCAAATTGATCGGCGTCAACCCCCACAGCGCTAACGTTGGTGCTGCCATGCTGCTGGCTGATTACGTTACCAACGAAGAGAACGAGACCCTCCGCTTCCAGCAGCGTGCACAGGGCCCCTCCAACACCAACGCTCTGGCAGCCGCTTCTTCTCCGGCTCTGACCGCTGTTGTTGCTCAGTCTGAGTACGCTAACCTGCAGCGCGTCGGCGGCAACTACTGGGCTTCTGCTGAAACCCTCGGCCAGATCTGTGTCAACGGCAACCCCGATGGCAAGGATCCCCAGACCCTGATTGAAGATGCTGTTGCTGGCATCACCGCACCGGTTACCCAGTAATTGTTAAAACGAAAAAAGCTGCATTGATACACTAAAACAACGGCCCACAAACGGTCCGGAACGGTTGCCGGGCGCGTGTGGGCCGTTTGGCGTAACCGCGTTGGAAAGGAGAGATTCCTGTGGCAAAATCCGCTGCTGCGGCCCTGCACACGGAACCAAAGGAACCCAATTTTTTGCAGAAATTTGGTCATGACTTTGTGCACGGCGATATCTTTACCAAACTATCCTTCTTTGTATGGGGTCTGGGCTACATTGGCCACGGCCAGCTGATGAAGGCGCTTCTGGTCACATTTGTACAGGGCTTTGCGCTGTATTTCTTGGCATTCTTTGGCGTACCCAACCTGGCAAAGTTCGGCACCCTTGGCACCGTAAAAATGGAAATGGTGTTCGATGTTGCCACGATGAAAAACGTTGTAAACGATTACGATAACTCGTTTGAAATCCTGCTGATGAGCATGATCGCCTTTATCGTGATCGCGGCCCTGATTGCAGCGGCCATGATGGTGGTATCTTCCAACTATCAGCTGCAGAAGATCCGTGAAGCTGGCAAAAAGACCAACAACTTTGTGCAGGACATCAACGTTTACCTGAACGAAAAGTTCTATGTGACCCTGCTCACCCTGCCGGTTCTGGGCGTTGTGGTGTTCACCATTGTGCCGCTGTTCATCCTGATCGCCGTTGCGTTCACCAACTATGACCAGCAGCACATGCCGCCCAATGAACTGTTTACCTGGGTTGGGCTGAACAACTTCTTTACCCTGTTTGGCGGCGGCGGAATGACCTCCACGTTTAGTTATTCCTTTGCCAAGGTTTTAACCTGGACGTTGGTTTGGGCGTTCTTTGCCACCTTTACCAACTTCTTTGGCGGCATTTTGATGGCAATGTTCATCAACGACAAAAAGACCAAGTTCCCCAAGTTCTGGCGTACCCTGTTCATGGTGACCATTGCGGTGCCGCAGTTCGTTACGCTGCTGCTGGTGCGCAACTTCTTCTCCAACAACGGTATTTTCAATACCATGATGGCCAATGCAGGTGTTACCGACTTCCTGCATAACATCGGCCTGCTGGATAAGGGCCTTTCTTACATTCCGTTCCTGACCCAGCCGGGCTGGGCCATGTTCACCATCATCATGATCAATATCTGGATCGGCGTGCCGTACCAGATGCTGATCGCTACCGGCGTGCTGATGAACATTCCCGCTGACATGATCGAGGCCGCCCGCATTGACGGCGCCAACCCGGTGCAGATGTTCTTCCGCATCAAGCTGCCCTACCTGCTCAGCGTGCAGGGTCCCTCTCTGGTAACGGATTTCGTCAAGAACGTCAACAACTTCAACGTCATTTACCTGCTCACGCAGGGCGTGTTTGTAACCCAGAACCAGGCCCTTGCACAGTCCAACGCAAAGGAAATTGACCTGCTGGTTACCTGGCTGTTCCGCTTGACGCAGGATTACTACAACTACAAGATGGCTGCCGTGCTGGGCATTATGGTGTTCATTGTGTGTGCCGTGTTTACGGTTGTATGCTTCCACTTTATCAATAAGAAGGAGGCGACGTTCTCTTGAGTACCACTGCTGTATCCTCTGCCGCTGTGCAAAAGCAGCTCAAGCAGGGCAAAGTGAAAAAAGGCATCTTCTCCGTCATCCGCCATCTGGTGCTGGCGCTGCTGGCTTTTATCTGGCTGGTACCCATCGCCTGGCTGCTGCTGACCTCGTTCTCCACCGATAAGGGCATCAACTTTACCCGCTTTGTGCCGGAAAGCTTTACCATGTGGAACTACGTCAGCATTATGACACAGCCGGACTCTGTTGCACAGTTCCCGCGCTGGTTCATGAACACCCTGGTTGTGGCATGCTTTAACTGTGTGATCTCCACCTGCTTTGTGTTGATGGTGGCTTACGCCATAAGCTGCTGCCGCTTCAAGGGCCGCAAGCTGCTGCAGAACTTGTCCGTTACCGTCAACCTGTTCCCCGGCGTTCTGGCCATGATCGCTGTGTACTTTGTTTTGAAGTACATGAACCTGACCAACTCTTACGCCGGTCTGATCATGGTATACGCGGGCTCTTCCGGCCTGGGCTACCTGATCTGTAAGGGCTTTTTTGATACGGTGCCTGTGGCACTGCGTGAGGCCGCCAAGCTGGACGGCGCTTCGGAAGCGCGCATCTTCTTCCAGATCGTCATCCCGATGTCCCGCCCGATCCTGGTGTACACCATTATCAGCTCCTTCCTGACGCCGTGGACCGACTTTGTTGTGGCAAAGATGATCCTGAACTCCGGCGTTTCGTCGGACTGGACGGTGGCAATCGGCCTGTACAACATGCTGCAAAAGGCTTTGGTCAACAGCTACTTCTCCCGTTTCTGCGCAGGCGGTGTTTTGGTGGCTGTCCCCATCTCCATCCTGTTTGTCATCATGCAGAAGTTCTATGTTGAGGGCATTACCTCCGGTGCAGCAAAGGGCTAAACCTTTGCATCAACGGCACATGGCACAATAGCTGCAGAATCTACTATAATTAGGAATTGGAAATCAGGAATGAGGAATTTCGGTACAGACCGCCAGTTCCGTCTTTCGGGTTTCCGATTCCTAATTTTTGTTTTATGCTTTACAGTGTAGAGGAAAGGGAATCCACTATGAACTTTATCACCAAAGCCCCTGTGATGCTGCGCGGCGGCGATTATAACCCGGATCAATGGCTGGACCGCCCGGATATTCTTGAAGCGGACATCCGCATGATGAAAAAGGCCGGAATGAACAGCGTTACGCTGGGTGTGTTTGCCTGGGCAGCATATGAGCCGCGCGAGGGGGAATATAACTTTACCTGGCTGCGCGAGATCATGGATCGACTGTATGACCAGGGCATTTATACCGAGCTGGCAACGCCCACTGGTGCAAAGCCCAACTGGCTGGCACGCAAATACCCCGAAGTGCTGCGCGTGCAGTCCAACGGTGTGCGGGACCACCAGGGCATGCGCCACAACCACTGCCTGACCAGCCCCATCTACCGCCAGAAGGTAGAGGAGCTGCTGAACCACCTGATCGACGCTGTGGGTGACCACCCCGGCCTGATCTTGTGGCACATTTCCAATGAGCTGGGTGGCGAATGCTACTGCCCGCTGTGCCAAGAGCGCTTCCGCAGCTGGCTGAAAGAAAAGTATCATACCATTGATGCCCTGAACCATGCCTGGTGGACTAGCTTCTGGAGCCACCACTACGACAGCTTTGACGAGGTGGAGCCGCCGTTTGATAACGGGGAGCAGAGCCTGAACGGCCTGAAGCTGGACTGGCGGCGCTTTACCACCTGGAACATGATGGACTATGTACACAGCGAAACGGCGATCCTGCGCAAGCGGACCCCCAATGTGCCCATTACCACGAACCTGATGGAGTACTTCCCCGGATTGGACTACCACAAGCTGCAAAGAGAGCTGGATTTTGTCTGCTGGGACAGTTACCCCCATTGGGGGCGCCCCGACCGCAGCACCACCGTGACGGCGGGCATGACGGCGTTTGATCATGCGCTGATCCGCGGCTGCAAGCCGGACAAGCCGTTCCTGCTGATGGAAAGCACCCCAAGCCTGGTGAACTGGCACGAGTATAATAAGCTCAAGCGCCCCGGCGTGAACCGGATGAGCGCTATCCAGACAGTGGCCTGTGGTGCGGACGGCGTGCAGTACTTCCAGTGGCGCAAGGGCCGCGGCGGCTCTGAGCAGTTCCACGGCGCGGTTGTGGACCACGATGGCCGCGATGATACCCGCGTGTTCAACGAAGTGACCGCCACCAACGAAGCCCTGGCCGCCCTGACCCCGGTGTGCGGCAGCCTGCCCAAAGCGGACGCGGCCATGATCTTTGACTGGGACAACCGCTGGGCGCTGGATGACGCCTGGGGCATGCAGATCAAGCAGAAGAATCTGCGCGAAACCTGCTGCCAGCTGTACGCCCAGCTGAACCACTGCGGTGTGGAAACCGACGTTGTGGGCGTGGATGCAGACCTGAACCGCTATAAGCTGGTGGTGCTGCCCATGCTGTTTATGACCAAGCCTGGTTTTGCACAAAAGATCCGCGAATATGTGGAAAACGGCGGCACCGTTGTGGCCACCTATCTGCTGGGCTATGTGGATGAAAGCACCCTGTGTTGGCTGGGCGGGTTCCCCGGTGACGGCCTGCGCGAAGTGTTTGGCGTGACCGCAAGCGAACTGGACACCCTGTACCCCGGCGAGGGCAACCGTGCCATCTGGGTCAAGAGCAGCCAGCAGAGCAGCATCAAGGATTACTGCGAACTGTTGCAGCCTGCCGAAGGTACCGAGGTGGTGGCTGTGTATGGACAGGATTTCTATTCCGGCCATGCGGCTGTGACCCACCATGTGTTCGGCAAGGGGCACGCTTATTACATCGGTGCGCGCCTGGATGATGCCGGCAACGCCGCTGTGCTGCGTGCAGCTTTGGCCGATGCCAAGGTGCACCTGCGTGACCTGCCGCAGGGTGTGGAATACTACTGCCGCGAAAGCGAGAACGCGCGCTACCATTTCTACATCAACACCACCCAGAGCGCAGTTAAGGTGCAGGTGGAATCCGGTGCAGACCTGTTGAGCGGCAAAAACGTTTTGGGCAGCATGGAGCTGAAACCCTATGATGCCTGCGCAATTGAGGAAAAAGTGAAATAAGAAAAACGCCATGCTTTCCGAAGAAAGCATGGCGTTTTTTAGTTAGGAGTTAGGAAGTAGGAGTGAGGAGGTAATGTGGAATTAGGAATTGGAGGTGGGGAAAGGGAGCGGCGAGGTTGGTTTGAGCAGATGTTTTGTGGTGCCAGAACGGTCAAGACCGTTCCCTACAGTGCAATTTATTATGCATTGCGGGCATAAAATAACCGGTAGGGCGGGGTCACCCGACCCCGCCGGGAACATTGCAACGTTGAGCATTGGAAATTTGCAACGAAGCAATAAACGCTTGTAGGGGGCGGCGTCTCCGACGCCCCGGACGGGCGTAAAATTTACTGAGCATTTGTTGGTAATTACACGGTAGGGCGAGGCCTCCGAAATGCATCTGCGGACACAGAGCCCTCTGGCCGCCGGGGTGGCGGACAATGTAAATATTTAGGCCCTGCTTAAGGAACCACCCTTCAGTCCGCGGCGCGGACAGCTTCCCTCAAGGGAAGCCAAATCGTGTTGTAGGTAGCAGCAAAAGTAAGAATGGTATTCTCCTCATGCTTTCGGAACGGTCAAGACCGTTCCCTACAGTGCATTTTATAATGTGCGGCAATATTTATGGTGCACCCCACCCGTAGGGGCGCACCATGTGCGCCCGCTGCGCTGAAGGGGAACTGCTCCTTTTTAGGCCGTGCGTATCTCTCAAATATACTTATCCAACATATCCTGCAAAGCCTGCTTGGGCAGGAAACCGACGCTGCGGGCGGATTCCTGGCCGTTTTTCAGTACGACCAGGCAGGGGATGCTGGAAATGCCGTATTCGGTGGCAAGCTGGCGGTTTTCGTCCACATCAATGCTGTAAAATGCGGCTTTGCTGCCAACTTCATCGGCAAGCTCATGCAGGACCGGGGCAAGCATCTGGCAGGGACCGCACCAGGTTGCAGAAAAATCCAGAACGGCCACGCCCTGTGCTTTGGCCTGGGAAAGATCATTATTGCTGATTTTGGTAACCATAAAAAGGTTCCCTCCTTTAATTATGACTGTAAAGCAGCGTGTTCCGCTGCTGTTTGCCGGACATGGTTATGGCGTATCTACACCATAGTATGGGCCGGGAGGGGGAAAGACATTCCCTTACTGCTGATTGTACACAGTTTGGGCTGCTTTGTCAACAAGAAAAAGACTGAATCTTAATTTTGATATAAAATTACTATAACAAGTAAGACAAATTAAGACGAAAAGCAGATACAGGATAAAACAAAGCCACCCGCTCTGCGCAGGGATCCCTTGCACAGAACGGGTGGCAACTTTGTTGGAAGGTAATCAGCGGTTGTATTTTGCAGTAGCCTGCAGGCGCTGCATGGCACGGTTCAGGGCAATCTTGCTCTGGTAATACTCGTGCATGCTCTGCTTGTGCTGCAAGCGTTCCTCGGCGCGGATGCGGGCGGCCTCGGCACGGTTCTTATCGATATCCTCCGGGCGCTCGGCGCTGTCGACCAGCAGCATAACGTAAGCGGGGGTCACTTCGGCAATGCCATCGCCCACCAGTACGTTGCAGGTTTCGCCGTTCACGGTGAACTGCATGATGCCCATTTCCAGGGCAACCAGCACCGGGCTGTGTCCGGCCTGTACGCCGTACTGGCCGTCAGCGGTGGGCAGGGTCAGGCTTTCGCACTCGCCCTGGAAAAACTCGCCGCTGCTGGCCGTGATGTTCAGAACGAACTTTTCCATCAGGCCACACCGCCCTTTTCGGCAGCCTTCTTGCGAGCATCGTCCAGCGTGCCCACGTTGAAGAACGCCCATTCGGGTAGATCATCGACCTGACCGTCCACGATGGCGGCAAAGCCCTTGACAGTTTCGGCCAGGGGCACATATTTGCCCGGCAGGCCGGTAAAGTTCTCGGCAACGAAGAACGGCTGGGACAGGAATTTCTGGATTTTGCGGGCGCGGGCAACGGTCAGCTTATCGTTGTCGTCCAGTTCGTCCATGCCAAGGATGGCGATAATGTCCTGCAGTTCCTGGTAGCGCTGCAAGGTAGCCTGTACCTTGCGGGCCACGCGATAATGCTCCTCGCCCACAATGTCTGCTTCCAGGATGCGGCTGGTGGAATCCAGCGGATCCACGGCGGGGTAGATACCCTGTTCCACGATCTTACGGGACAGAACGGTAGTGGCATCCAGGTGGGCAAAGGTGGTGGCCGGGGCGGGGTCGGTCAGGTCGTCGGCAGGCACATAAACGGCCTGAACCGAGGTGATGGACCCATCACGGGTGGAAGTGATACGCTCCTGCAGGGCACCCAGCTCGTTGGCCAGCGTGGGCTGGTAACCAACGGCGGAGGGCATACGGCCCATCAGGGCGGAAACTTCGGAGCCGGCCTGCACAAAACGGAAGATGTTGTCAATAAACAGCAGCACGTCCTTGTGGCTTTCCTCGCGGAAGTATTCTGCCATGGTCAGGCCGGTTTCGGCAACGCGCATACGGGCTCCCGGCGGTTCGTTCATCTGGCCGAAGATCAGGGCGGTCTTGTTCAGAACGCCGGAAGCGTTCATTTCGCCCCAAAGGTCACAGCCCTCACGGCTGCGCTCGCCAACGCCGGTAAAGATGGAATAGCCGCCGTGCTCGGTGGCTACGTTGTGGATCAGCTCCTGGATCAGCACGGTTTTGCCAACACCGGCGCCGCCAAACAGGCCGATCTTGCCGCCCTTGGCATACGGTGCCAGCAGGTCAATGACCTTGATGCCGGTTTCCAGAATTTCGGTTGCAGGTTTCTGGTCCTCAAAGCCGGGGGCCTTGCGATGGATGGGCCAGGTAGGGACGTCTGCGGCCATGGGGCCTTTGCCGTCAATGGGGCGGCCCAGGGGGTCAAACATGCGGCCCAGGGTGGCTTCGCCCACCGGGGCAGTCAGGCCGTGGCCCAGTGCGTTCACGGTCATCCCCTTGCCAAGACCCTCGCTGGCAGAAAGCATAATGCAGCGAACGGTGGTTTCGTTCACATGCTGCGTTACTTCCATCGTGCGCTCGGTGCCCTCAGCGGTCACTGTCAGCGCTTCCTGCAGGGCAGGCAGCTTGCCCTCGGTGAACTGAACGTCCACCACGGGGCCTGCTACACGAATAATTGTTCCCTGTGTCATACGATAGCCTCTTCCTTAATTTCAGAAGTAGATAAATGTTTGAATATTGTATCCCGATAGGGGATACAGTGCAAAAAGTTTAATAGTCGCTGGTTTGCACAGCAGAAGCACCGCCGATGATCTCGGTGATCTCCTGGGTGATTGCACCCTGGCGGGTGCGGTTATACTCCAGCTGGAGCGCGTGAATCATATCGGTGGCGCTCTTGGTGGCGGAATCCATGGCGGTCATGCGGGCGCTCTGCTCGGCGCAATAGCTCTCGGTCATGGCACCGAAGATCATGCCGTGCATGTAGATGGGGGCCATCTGCTTGAACACCGACCACGCATCGGGGAACAGCTCAACCTCGCCATGGGGATCGCCCAGTGCGGGCGGCAGCGGCGCAAAGTGGGAGCGTTCCAGCGGCAGCAACTGCAGCATGACCGGTTCAGCGGTCAGGGCGTTCTGGATCTTGGTGTAGATGAGGTAAACCTCATCCACCTCATCCGCCTTGAACGTATCGATCATGTCCGCCGTGATGTCACGCGCACGCTGCAATGTGGGGGCCTGGCCGCTGTACAGAAAATCTTCCACCAGGCGGGGGTCCTTGTGCAGCAGGGCGCGGTAGCCGGTCTGGCCCACCACATAAAAGCGGGCCTTGGGGTCATCGCCGCAGTGCGATTTCAGAAACTTGAGCAGGTTCTGATTGTACGCACCGGCCATGCCTTTGTCCGCCGTCAGCACCAGATAGGCGCGGCGCGGAGATTCCGGGTTGCGGGTGTGGAAGAACGGGTGGACCGGTTCTTCCGGCAGGTGGGGCAGCACGCGGGTCATCGTCATCTGCATGCGCTCAAAGTAAGGTGAAACCGCCTGGTAATTTTTGCGTGCCTTGCGCAGCTTGGAGGAGGAGATCAGGTACATGGCATTGGTGATCTTCATGGTGTCCTGAATGCTCTCAATACGCTCCTTGAGCAGCTTAGTGGATGGCATGGGCATCGCCTCCCGCAAATGCGTTCCAGGCGTTCAGGATGGTCTGCACCTGTTCGGGGCTGAGCTTACCGGAAGCCTGGATCTCGTCCATCACGCCGGACGGGTCCGTACGGAACTGACGCACAAATGCGGAGGTTTTCTGGCGCAGCTCGCCGGTTTTGATCTCGTCGAGCACGCCGTGGGCGGCGAGGGTCAGCAAAACGACCTGCTCGGCGTCGGATTTGGGCTGGTACAGCGGCTGTTTCAGCAGTTCCATCAAAGCCTTGCCGTGTTCCAGCTGGCGGCGGGTCTCAGCGTCCAGGTCAGAGCTGAACTGCGAGAAGGATTCCATATCCTTGTACTGGGCCAGCTCGATACGCAGGTTGGCGTTGGCCTTTTTCATGGCCTTGGTCTGGGCAGCGCCGCCGACACGGGAAACCGACAAGCCAACGTTGACAGCCGGGCGGTTGCCTGCGTTGAACAGTGCGGTCTCCAGGAAGATCTGGCCATCGGTGATGGAAATAACGTTGGTGGGAATGTAGGCGGAAACATCGCCTGCCTGGGTTTCAACAATGGGCAGTGCGGTGATGGAACCGCCGCCCAGGTCGTCCCGCATACGGCAGGAACGTTCCAGCAGACGGGAATGCAGGTAGAAAACGTCGCCGGGGTAAGCCTCACGGCCGGGGGAGCGGCGCAGCAGCAGGGAAATGGCACGGTATGCCACGGCGTGCTTGGAAAGGTCGTCATAGACGATCAGCACGCTCTTGCCCTGGGCCATAAAATATTCGGCCAGTGCGGTGCCGGCATACGGGGCAATGTACTGCAGGGGGGCGCTGTCGCTGGCGGTGGCGGCCACAATGGTGGTGTAGCCCATAGCGCCATGCTTTTTCAGGTCCTCGGCCACGCGGGCAATGGAGGAAGCCTTCTGCCCGATGGCAACGTAGATGCAGAGCACGCCGGTATCCTTCTGGTTCAGGATGGTATCGGTGGCGATGGAGGTCTTGCCGGTTTGGCGGTCGCCGATGATCAACTCACGCTGGCCACGGCCGATGGGGAACATCGAGTCGATGGACAGAATGCCGGTGTGCAACGGGGTGTCCACGCTCTGGCGCTCCAGAATGCCGGGGGCCTGCTTCTCGATGGGGTTGTAACCAACGGCTTCGATGGCACCCTTGCCGTCGATGGGCTCGCCCAGCGGGTTGATAACACGGCCCAGGAAGGCTTCGCCGACGGGGATACCGGCGCGTTTGCCGGTACGGGTCACCAGGGTGCCCACGCCGACGGATTCGGCACCATCAAACAGCATAATGCCCAGGTGGGAAGGCTCAACACTTTCCACCATGCCCTTGGCACCGTTTTCAAAGGTGACGATCTCGCCGTACACGGCGCGGTCCATGCCTTCAACGGTAACAATGCCATCGGCAGCGGACACAACCGTGCCTCCCTCGGCGGTGTTGGCGGCGGGCTTGTAGTCCTCCACGCGGGTCTTCAGGGTGGCCAGGTCGGGTTTGTCGCCGGTCATCTGATCCAGGGCATGGCGGCCGGAGTTATCAAACACACGGTCGCCCACCTGCAATACATAGCCGGAAAGCAGGCTTTCATCCACGCTGACATCCAGCAGGACTTCGGTTGCATCGTACAGGGATTTCAGCTCGGCCTTGATCTTATCCAGGTCCTGCTCCCGCGGCTGGCGGGCGCAGTGCAGGTCGGCCTTTACAATGCGGTTGGCGGAGAAAAACTCGCGGCTGAATTCACTTGCCATTGCTGTCCCCCGCTTTCTGCAGCAGGTCATCCAGCAGGCGTGCATCGTCCTGCTGCGTCAGGTTGCGCGCCAGCAGCTTTTCACACATATCGCGGGCCAGGGCGGAAGTTTCAGCATTGGCATCGCGCAGGCGGCGGGCATGCTCTGCTTCGGCAGCGGCTTTGCCTTCGGCCACAATCGCATCTGCCTGGCGCTGGGCGTCCTGCAAAAGCTGTTCTTTCTCTTTTTCAGCCTGCTTTTCGTAGGCTTCGCGGCGCTGGGCAGCTTCGGTATCCACATTCTGCAGTTTATCCTGCGCCTGTGCCAAAACAGCCTGTGCGTCGTTCTTTTTGCCTTCTGCATCGGCGATCGCATCATCGATCTGCTTCTGGCGCTGCTCAATCACGTTCATAACGGGACGGTACAAAAACTTGCGCAGCAGAACAAACAGAACCAGAATGTTGACGACCGTCCACAGAATATTCAAATTCAGTGTCAGCATCGTTTATGCCTCCGTTATCAGCCCAGGAACAGGATGATGAGCAGGGCAACAACGAAGCCGAAAATGGCGGTGCCTTCTGCCAGGGCGGCGCCCAGCAGCAGGTTCTTGCTGATCTTGCTTTCAGCTTCCGGCTGGCGGCTGATGGCCTCCGCTGCCTTACCGGTTGCAATGCCAATGCCGATGCCGGCGCCAATGCCGGTCAGTGCTGCGATGCCAGCGCCCAAAGCTACCAAACTTGCCATAATAAATTACTCCTTTTTATAATAATGTAAAAGTGGGAAAGAAAACGCAGGTCATTCCATCGTTTCTTTCATGAACAGGGAGGTCAGGAAGACAAACACATAGGTTTGGATCAGACCGTCAAACAAATCAAAATACAGGCTGAAAATTGCGGGGACAAAAACCGGAACCACCAGTTTGATGAGTTCCATGATGACAAATGCGCCCAGAACGTTGCCGAACAAACGCATGCACAGGCTGGTGGGCCGGATGGCGATTTCCAGAATGTTCATGGGGGTCATCAGGGCAATGGGTTCCGCCAGGCTGTGTACAAATCGCTTGCCGCCCTTTGCATGGATGCCGGAATATTCGATCAGCACAATGCTCATAATAGCCAGCGCTGCGGTAACATTCAGGTCCTTTGTGGGGGGCTTGAGACCAATGATGCCGATCAGGTTGGAGCAGGCAATGTACAGTGCAACCGTGATCAGGTACGGCACATACTGTTTGCCGGCTTCGCCCAGCAGATCTTTGAAGAAGTTATCCATGGTTACCACAGCGGTTTCCAGGATGGCCTGGCGCTTGCTGATATGATTGACCTTGAGATTGCGTGTGAGCAAAATCGAAACGATCACCAAAAACGCCATGATGCCCCAACTTACCGCGATGGATTCCGGGATGTCGATGCCGCCAAAAATGGGAAGGGTAAACGCCGTATCAACGTTAAGCTCCTCTTTTAAGGCGGCGGTCAGTTCGTTCATTATTCCGCCTCCTCTGGCCAGCGGGGCAGCTTGTGCGCCGGGCTGGCTTTATGTTTTGAATTTATCTGATAAAAAGCGCACCAAGGAGAAAAACAGAAGGGGGGAAACGGCGATGTTCCGTTTCTGCACCCTCCTTGCTGCGTTCTTTATGCCGCCATAATACCACCATTCCCCGCCATTTGTAAGTCCCTTGCCGCACATTCTGCCTTTTGGATATTCCGTGATTCTGACAGATTAAAAATACTGTGTATGATGCACAATAAAGCACACTGAAAATTGAGCTAATTGCCGAATTTAATGACAAAAAATGCGGAAAAGTTCTTAATTTCAAACAAATCTTGCGGTTCTGTGCGGTTTTGATGGTGAGGGAAAGGTACGGTGTTTGTGCAAAACTGCCAAGGAGCGGAAATTCAGGCGATGCGCTCCGCGCCAAGGGCGGTTTCGGATGCAAAGCGGGTAGCCGCCAGCTTTTCCAGTGTGGCAAGCCGCACGCAGATGGTAAACAGTCGGGCCGCAGGTTCGATCTCCTCGGCGCTGGCAAAGCTGGGTGCAATACGGATGTTGCTGTCCTGCGGGTCGCGGCCATAGGGCCAGGTGGAACCGGCGGGGGTGAATTTGACACCGGCCCGGCGGCAAAGCTCCACCGTGCGGGCCGCGCAGCCCGGCATGGTATCGAAGGAAAGGAAGTAGCCGCCGCGGGGTTCCGTCCAGCTGGCAATGCCGCTGCCGTCCAGTTCCTCGCGGAAAATGGAGATGACCTGCTCGAACTTGGGGCGCAGCAGGCGGGCATGGCGTGCCATATGGGCTTCAATGCCGCTTTCATTGCGGAAAAAACGTGCCTGGCGCAGCTGGTTGAGCTTATCGGGGCCGATGGTGGCAAACTTCCACACTTTGCGCAGATCAATCAGGTTGGCGGAACTTGCCGCCACGGCGCTGATGCCTGCACCGGGGAAGGAAACCTTGCTGGTGGAGCAGAACTCATACACCATATCCGGGTGCCCGGCATTGGCGCAGGCGGACAGGATGTCTGGCAGGACGGCCGGGGCGTTGGGGTAAAGGTCATGCACGCAGTAGGCGTTATCCCAGAAAATGCGGAAATCCGGCGCTGCGGGGTGCAGGTGGGCAAAGCGCTCCACCACCGTGGGGCTGAACACAATGCCGGTGGGGTTCTGGTACTTGGGTACGCACCAGATGCCTTTGATGGAAGCATCCCGCTGGACCAGGTCTTCGATCATGTCCATATCGGGGCCATCATTGTGCATGGGGATGGGGATTAGCTGGAAGCCGAAATGCTCCGTCATGGCAAAATGACGGTCATAACCCGGCACGGGGCAAAGGAACTTGCGGTCCTTGACCTGCACCCACGGCTCTGCGCCCAGCAGGCCGTCCAGCATGGCGTGGCTGAGGATATCGAACATCATGGTCAGGCTGCTGTTGCCGCCCACCATGACCTGCTCCGGCCGCGCGCCGATCATACCGGCCAGCAGGGCTTTTGCTTCGGGAATGCCGTCCAGCCCGCCGTAATTGCGGCAGTCGGTGCCATCCTCACTGTCCAGCACGCTGCGGGAGTTCAGTTCACCCAGCATGCGCTGCGAAAGTGCCAGCTGCTCCGGCGCAGGCTTTCCGCGGGAAAGATCCAGCTGCAGGCCCTGCTGTTCGTACTCATTGTAGCGCTGGCACAGACGGTGGTATTCCCGCTGCATTTCTTTTTTTGTCATATCCTGATACTGCATGGTGTCATCCTTCCTGGACAATACCGGCAGGGCCGCTTGCTTACCTGGTGTAGCTGAAAACGAAGAAAATGACGAAGATTTCGCAAATGTGCGATGGATTCGAGGCAAAAAGCCGCAGGAATCCTTTGTGGATTCCAAGGATTTTTAACGCGGAATCCGGCCGCGTTTGTAGAAATATTCTAAATTTTCGACGTTTCAGGTACACCCTGGGGGGAGTATGCACGAACCCTGCCGGTATGCCTTGTTTTCTGGAACGGTTTGTATTATACTGTCGGAAAACACATTTGTAAAATATATGTTTCGCATGCAAAATATTTGCATTTGATATGGCAAAACGCAGGAAAAGAGGAAAAACTGTGAATGTAAACTATGAATATTACCGCTTATTTTACTATGTCTGCAAATATCACAGTATAACCCGCGCGGCCAATGTGCTGCGCATGAGCCAGCCCAATGTGACCCGCGCCCTGAACCGGCTGGAGGAACAGCTGGGCTGCAAGCTGCTGGTGCGCAGCACCCGCGGCGTGACGATGACGCCGGAGGGCGAGGTGCTGTTTGCCCACGTGGAAATCGCCCAGGAGCAGCTGCAGGCGGGGGAAAGCGAGCTGGCGGGCATTACCGCACTGGAAAGCGGCGCGCTGACCATTAGCGCCAGCGAGACCGCTTTGAATGTGTTTTTGCTGGATAAGCTGCGGGAATTCCACCGGCGTTACCCCGGCGTGCGGCTGCGCATTGCCAACCATTCCACCCCGCAGGCCATCCGTGCGCTGGGGCGCGGGCTGGTGGATCTTTGTGTGATCACCACCCCGGCCCGGTTGGAATCCACGATGCGCCGTACTCTGCTGATGCCGTTCCAGGAAATTCTGATTGCCGGCAGGGACTTTGAATTTTTGCAGGGCCGCCGCTGGGCGCTGAAAGAACTGCAGCAATACCCTCTGATCTGCCTGGGCAGCGAGACGATGACCTATGCGTTCTATAACCAGTTTTACTTAAGCAACAATCTTGTTTTGCAGCCGGATACTGAGGCCGCTACCACCGACCAGGTGGTGCCGCTGGTCAAAAGCGGGCTGGGGCTGGGGTATGTGCCGCAGAATTTTGCCAAGGACGCCCTGGCCGTGGGGGATGTGTTTACCATCCAGTTGAAAGAGGAAATCCCCACCCGTCATGTTGTGCTGGTGCAGGATGGCGGCCGTGTTCCCAACGCAGCTGCGCGCGAATTTGCCCGGATGCTGAACAGCAGCGTTACGCAGCAGAATGCACCATAAGCGGACAAAATTGTGCACCGGCACCAGAAAATTAAAAATATCTGCGTCTGTTTTTGTGAAAGGTGATTGACAACCGCCGCGCGGAACCGTATGATAAAAGTGGAACTTTGCCCGGTGCAGCGGGAACCATACGGTGCGCTGGATTCCGCGCAGAGGGACAGAAAATAATAGGAGGGATTGTTTTGAAACAATGGCTGAAAGACGCAGTTTTTTACGAAATTTACCCCCAAAGCTTTTATGATACCAACGGGGATGGCATCGGCGATCTGAAGGGGATTATCGAAAAGCTGGATTACATCAAAGAGCTGGGGTGCAACGCCCTTTGGATCAACCCCTGCTTTGATTCCCCGTTCAAGGACGCCGGGTATGATGTGCGCGATTATAAGCTGATTGCCCCCCGCTATGGCACCAACGCGGATGCCAAAGCGCTGTTTGAAGCAGCTCATGCCAAGGGCATCCATGTGCTGCTGGACCTGGTGCCCGGCCATACCAGCGAGGAACACGCATGGTTTAAGGAGAGCAGCAAGCCGGAAAAGAATGAGTATTCCGACCGCTATATCTGGACGGACACCTGCTTTAGCGCCGGTGACGGTATGCCGTTCATTGGCGGCGAGACCGACCGCAACGGTACTTATATTTTGAACTTCTTCAAGTGCCAGCCTGCTTTGAACTATGGTTACGGCAAGTGCCGCGAAAAGTGGCAAATGCCCACCGACGCCCCCGGCCCGCGCGCAACGGTGGAAGCCGTGAAGGATGTGATGCGCTTTTGGCTGGATATGGGCTGCGATGGTTTCCGTGTGGATATGGCATCCAGCCTGGTCAAGAATGATACCCACCACAAAAAGTATACCTGTGCCATCTGGCGCGATATTGCCGCTATGCTGGACAAGGAATACCCCGAAGCCGCTCTGTTGAGCGAATGGAACCAGCCGCGCCAGTCCCTGAAAAACGGCTTTGATATGGACTTTATGCTGGAATGGCAGGGCAATGGCTACAGCTGGCTGATGCGCAATTATGATGGCGCAATAGATTCTGACCCGCATAACATCGGCAAGGCGTATTTCTGTGCGGATTCCGGCACGGGTATTGACAAATTCCTGGATGACTGGCTGCCCAGCTACAAGGCGACCCGCAAGGACGGCCTGTACTGCTTGATTACCTGCAACCATGATACCATCCGCCCCTCCGCCGGTTTGACCCCGGATGAGCTGAAAATTGCTTACGCCATGCTGTTTACCCTGCCCGGCGCACCGTTTGTGTATTATGGCGATGAGATCGGCATGCGCTATCTGCCGCTGCCCACCAAGGAGGGCGGCTATTTCCGCACCGGTTCCCGCACCCCCATGCAGTGGGATAACAGCGCAAACAAGGGATTTTCTACCGCCGCAGCCGACAAGCTGTACCTGCCGGTGGACGATGCCGCGGACGCCCCCACCGTGGCTGCCCAGCAGGCAGACCCTGACAGCCTGTGGCATACCGTGCAGGGGGTGCTGAACTTCCGCCACAGCCACCGGGATCTGGATTCCGATGCGCCGTTCCATGTGCGGTTTGCCCCCAAGGCAAAGGGCAGCTACCGCCCGTTTGCCTGGGAGCGCGGCAAGCTGATCTGCGCGGTGAACCCCGCCCGCGAGGAAGCAGAACTGCCCCTGAAGCTGGAAGACGGTACCCGCGTGCTGCATGTGATCGGCAAAGCCGAAGTGAAGGGCGATGAGCTGGTGCTGGGTGCACAGAGCTTTGCAATTTTGGGGTAAGCAGAATAGATTGCAAACGCAAATGTTAAGGCAACACCGCATAATTCTAAGTGCCGATACGGCGAGCGAGGTGCGGCAGCT
>ERZ1673703.1130-NODE-1130-length-24396-cov-15.212358_pt1 | contig 24396 bp, 33 predicted proteins | sample MGYA00580233_ERZ1673703 | MGnify/ENA primary metagenome ERZ1673703 (study PRJEB41218, sample SAMN15661748) | gut metagenome | host: Homo sapiens | place: Canada: London | collected 2015-08-20/2019-03-30 | study: EMG produced TPA metagenomics assembly of... | reverse complement strand
TAGCATTTTGTCCTTGGAGAGGGACTTTAATAACTACTACTTTATAATACGAGGATACTTATGCCCAACACAAACTCTCTCCCCCTCCGCCCCTATCAGCAGCGGGCGAAAGAACAGATCCATACAGAGTGGGAACAGGGGCGGCTGCGCACGCTGCTGGTGCTGCCCACCGGCACCGGCAAAACCATTGTGTTTGCTGCCGTGGCCGAAGACCAGGTGCGCGCCGGGGACCGGGTGCTGATCCTGGCCCACCGCGGCGAACTGCTGGAACAAGCCGCCGACAAGCTGCAAAAATCAACCGGCCTGGGCTGCGCGGTGGAAAAAGCCGAACAATCCTGCCTGGCCAGCTGGTACCGCGTTGCCGTTGGCAGCGTGCAAAGCCTGCAGCGCCCCCAGCGGCTGGAAAAGTTCCCCCACAATTATTTCAGCACCATCATCATTGACGAAGCCCACCATGCCGTGACCGACGGCTACCGCCGCATTCTGGACTGGTTCCCCGCGGCCAAGGTCCTGGGCGTAACGGCCACGCCGGACCGCGGCGACCTGCGCAATCTTGGCGAGGTGTTCGACAGCCTGGCCTATGAGTACAAACTCACCGATGCCATCCGGGACGGCTTTCTGTGCCGCATTATGGCGCAGACCATCCCCCTCAGGCTGGACATCTCCACCGTGGGCATGTCCGGCGGGGACTATGCCGTGGGCGAGCTGGGCAGTGCCCTGGACCCTTATCTGAACCAGATCGCCGCCGAGATGGCGCACTACTGCAAGGGGCGCAAAACCGTTGTTTTTCTGCCGCTGATCAAAACCAGCCAGAAATTCCGGGATACCCTGAACCGCCACGGATTCCATGCTGCCGAGGTCAACGGCCAGAGCACCGACCGCGCCCAGGTCCTGGCAGATTTTGACGCCGGAACCTACAACGTGCTGTGCAACAGCATGCTGCTGACCGAAGGCTGGGACTGCCCCAGTGTGGACTGCGTTGTGGTGCTGCGCCCCACCAAAGTGCGCAGCCTGTACAGCCAGATGGTGGGCCGCGGCACCCGCCTGCACGAAGGCAAAAAGGACCTGCTGCTCCTGGATTTCCTCTGGCTGACCGACCGCCACGAGCTCTGCCGCCCGGCCGACCTTGTGTGTGAGGACCACGCCGTTGCCCAGCAGATGACCGATAACCTGGCTGCCGCCGCCTGCCCGGAGGACGTGGAGGAAGCCGCCCGGCAGGCCGCCGAAGATGTGGTGACCCAGCGGGAGGAAGCCCTTGCCAAGCAGCTGGAAGAACAGCGCCGCAAGCGCGCCCGCCTGGTTGACCCGCTGCAATATGAAATGAGCATCCAGGCCGAGGATTTGGCCGGTTATGTGCCCGCCTTTGGGTGGGAAGCCGGTCCCCCCAGCGCCGAGCAGACCGCCGCGCTGGAAAAGCAGGGCATCTGCCCTGACGCGGTGGAATCCGCCGGCAAAGCATCCCTGCTGCTGGACCGGCTGAACAAGCGCCGGGATGAGGGATTAACCACCCCCAAGCAGATCCGCTGCCTGGAAAAATACGGCTTCCAGCATGTGGGCACCTGGAGCTTCAACGCCGCCAAGCACATGATCGACCGTATCGCCGCCTGCGGCTGGCGCGGCACCCCCAAGGGCGTGGACCCAAAGACCTATATGCCCTCTGCGGAAACAACCCCAATCTTTGACTTCGGATGGTAAACGGAATGGACAATGCAAATGATCTCAAGGAAGCCTTGGACTTTATCTCCCCGGCAAACTTGACCTATGAGGAATGGGTCACGGTGGGTATGGGGCTGAAAGAAGCCGGGTTCCCTGTTACCGCATGGGAGCAATGGAGTTCCCGCGATGGCAGCCGGTACCACAAGGGCGAATGTGCCCGCAAGTGGGAAAGTTTCCGCGGCAATCCCAAACCGATCACCGAGAACAGCATTTTCGCCCTGGCACGCAATCACGGCTGGCCGGGCCCCGCCGGGCATGAGCTGGACTGGAACGACGCGATCTGCGCCCCCGGCACCCGGCCGGACGGCGTTGTGGTGGATACCCGCTGGCTGGATGTGCAGGAGCTGAACATCCCCGAACAATGGGACCCCGCCGACCAGCTGCGCCGCTACCTGCAAGCCCTGTTTGAGCCGGAGGACCATGTGGCCTATGTGACCGAAAGCTACCTGCGGGATGACCGCTATGCCCCCACAAAAGGCTGCTGGGACCGCACCGCCGGTCAGCTGATGGACGAGCTTGCCCGCTGCGGCGGGGACATCGGCGCTGTGGTGGGCGATTACAACCCCGCCGCCGGTGCCTGGATCTGCTTCAACCCCGTGGAGGGCGGCCGCAGCAACAACAATGTGACCGACTACCGCTATGCCCTGGTGGAATGCGACAACATGGAGCTGGAAAAGCAGCAGGCCATTATCCGCCAGCTGGAACTGCCCTGCGCGGCCCTGGTGTACAGCGGCAGCAAAAGCCTGCACGCCATTGTGCGGGTCGGCGCGCCGGATTATACCGAGTACCGCCGCCGGGTTGACTACCTGTACGCTGCCTGCAAGAAAAACGGCCTGACGCTGGACGAAGCCAACCGCAACCCTGCCCGCTTATCCCGCATGCCGGGCATCCTGCGCGGCGGCAAAAAGCAGTACCTGCTGGAAACCAACACCGGCAAATCCTGCTGGGAGGAATGGAAAGACTGGTTTGAAGCCTGCACGGACGACCTGCCCGATACCGAAAGCCTTGCCGATGACTGGGCCAGCCTGCCGCCGCTGGCAGATGCCCTGATTGAAGGGGTGCTGCGCCAGGGCCACAAAATGCTTCTGGCTGGTCCCAGCAAAGCGGGCAAAAGCTTTGCTCTGATCGAACTGTGCATCTGCCTTGCCGAGGGTGCCCCCTGGCTTGGCCGCTTTGCCTGTGCGCAGGGCAAGGTGCTTTATATCAATCTGGAACTGGACCGCGCCAGCTGCCTGCACCGCTTCAAAGATGTATACGAAGCTTTGCACCTGCCGCCCCGGAACCTTGCCAACATCGACATCTGGAACCTGCGCGGTGCCTCCGTCCCCATGGATAAGCTGGCTCCCCGCCTGATCCGCCGAGCTGCCAAGAAAGGCTACCTGGCCGTTGTGCTGGACCCGATCTATAAAGTCATCACCGGCGATGAAAACAGCGCTGACCAGATGGCCAAGTTCTGCAACCAGTTTGACCTGGTCTGCCGGGAACTGGACTGTGCCGTCATCTACTGCCACCACCACAGCAAGGGCGCGCAGGGCGGCAAGCGCAGCATGGACCGTGCTTCCGGCTCCGGTGTGTTTGCCCGCGACCCGGATGCCATGCTGGATATGACCGAGCTGGTCCCCACCGATGCCATCCGGGAGCAGCTGCACAACAAAGCGGCCTGCGCCGCCGCCAAAGCCCTTCTGGATACCCGCGGCCACGCCGATGCTTACGGCCCGGACGATGCGTTGAGCCGCAGCCGGATGCTGGCCATTGCCAAAGACCACCTGCCGCTGCCCGATCTGCGCCGCCTGGATGCAGACACCGCGGCCGCCATCAAGCGCGCCGATGCCATGACCGCCTGGCGCATTGAGGGCACCCTGCGCGAGTTCGCCCGCTTTGACCCGGTCAACCTCTGGTTCGACTATCCCGTACACAAGCTGGACAGCGGCCTGCTGGAGGACCTGCAGCCAGAAAGCGATTACAAGCAGCTTGGCTCCCGCGGTGCCGCAAAGCGCTGGGGAGACAAAGATACTGCCGCCAAAAGCAAGCGTGCCGAACTGCGCACCGCCTTTGAAGCCTGCACCATGGATGGTAAAGTGACCATTTACAGCATGGCTGAATACCTGAACCTGAAGCCCGATACCGTGCGCCGACGCCTGAAATCCGACGGCGGATTTTGGATTGATGGCACCAGCGTGGGGCTGAAAGAGCCCGGAAGCAACGGATAACATTTCTTATATTTCACGGAAAATAGCCGCTATCACAAATCCGTCCGAACTTCCGTATTTCGGAAAATAGCCGCTATCCGTACCAAATACGGACGGAAAATAGCCTTATATATATATATATATATAGTAAAAATCCGTCCGTGTGTTGGGGTATCCCAGAGGATGGGGCGTACACAGCCCCCATCCCTCCGGGAACCCACCCCAACACGTTGGCCACAAAAAAAGAACGAGGTGAAAATACATGCAATTTTTTATTCCCATGCAGCCGCCCACCACAACCCACAATGCCAAGCAGCTGCATGCCTTTATGCGCGGCGGCAAGCCCTGCGCCGTGTTGCACGACAGCCCGGAGCTGAAAGCCACCCGTGCCAAGCTGCACGCCTACCTGGCCCCTTATGCACCGCCTACCCCCTGCAGCGGCCCGGTGCGGCTGTTGGTCAAGTGGCTGTTCCCCACTGACGGCCGCCACAATGACGGCGAGTGGCGCACCACCAAGCCCGATACCGACAACCTGGAAAAAGCCCTGAAAGACGAAATGACCCGCCTGCACTTCTGGCGCGATGACGCATTCGTGTGCAGTGAGGTGGTTGAAAAGTTCTGGGCCGATACCCCGGGCATTTTCATCAAGGTGGTGGAATTATGATGCCTGTTTCAAGCGGAATGCGGTTCGATGCGGAAAACAGCCGGTGCATCCCTGCCGAACGGATGACGCCGGACGAATTGCGCCAGCTGCACCGCCTTGCCATCGAGCGCCGCCCCGAAGCCTGTTTTGGCTGTGGGCTGGAACATAATTGTTTTGTGTATGGATGTGCCGTCATCCGCAAAGCATTGCGGCTGTTGGGAGGTGGGGCGGATGCCTGTCTTTGATTCCAACTGCCTTTATGTTCTCAAGTGCCTGGCCCTTGTGTTTCTTGTGGCCCCCTGCGTGCTTTTTGCGGGCGGCATGCTGATCTGTGGGCTGGTGTGGTGCGGGCTGCACATCACCCGCGCCATGCACCTGCGGCTGCTGGGCCTGCCGCGGTGTGGGCGCTGCCGCTACTGGGCCACCGTCCAGTGCCCGCTGTACGGCCGCAACACGCCGGATGATTTTTGCAGCCGCGGCGAAAGGTGGGGTGACTGATGGACATTCTGCTTTCGATCATCGGCAGCGCCGTTCTGGCCGCGCTGCTGGCCGCCGCCTACACCGCCGGGCTCTGCGCCGGAAAGGCCGCCGCCCATCTGGACGAGGACGACGAACCGAAGATCTACATGGATCATACGCATGGAGGTGAGGATTGATGCCGAAATATTCCGATAAGCCCTGCGCCCGCTGCGGCAAAATGATGCTGCACGCCTATTGCAGCCAGCGCTACTGCAAAGCCTGTGCCCCACTGGTGCGCAGCGACGATGCCATCATCAACCGGGCCAAACAGCGCAGCCGCCGCGCCAGGAGCGAGATCGCCCGCGTGGAACGTGCCGTCCGCGCCGAAGGCAAAACCTATGGCTACTATGTGGCCCTGCATGAGCCGCGGAAGGGGTGATGCCGATTGACCTATGAAGAGAAAGTCGCCTGGCTGCGCCGCTACCAGCAAAGCTTGCACCGGGAGCGGGAGCTTGAGCAGGAGCTGCTTACACTGCGCAGCCAGGCTTGCCGCGTCACGCCGCTTCTCTCCGCCCTGCCGAGCGGCACCCCGGACGGGCAAGGCATCCCCCGTGCTGTGGAGCGCATCATCCAGGCGCAGCAAGAGCTGGAACGCCAGATTGCTATCTGTGCAGATACCCGCCGCGACATCATCACAATCATCAATCAAATTACCGATGCCCGTGATCAGGAAATTTTGCGCAGAAGATACCTGCTTGGCCAGCACTTTGAACAGATCGCAGTGGAGATGCACCTGGAATACCGGTGGGTCAGGAGGAGGCACAAGCAGGCAATCGAAACCACCTGCATAATGTAACAAAAAGGCAAGCTCTTGCCAATTAAGAGCTTGCCTTTGTGATTACTCTGCGCGCTTATCGGGTTCCGGCTCTTCTACATCAATGCAGAAAGCTTTCAGACCAAACTGACGAGCATAAATACGTCGACCAGATTTGGTCGTAATATATGCTGTATATTTTTTCATCCACAGACTCCTCCTTCTTTACAAGGTACCACTTGCAAGAGAAGAAACTTCATGGTATACTTAAGATGCAAAACTTAATAAGTATGTCATTGGCTATGTTGTTTCTCCAGATGTCAGTGGCTAAAAGAGCTGAACTGCTTGGAACAGTTCGGCTTTTTTAGTTTTTTAAGGCTATCTCAGCTGCTTGTTTAGAAGTCCCGCAACGTTTCATTACCTCATCGACACTCATCCCCTGGATTTTATCGTGAGGCATAAGGAACTCTGATGCAAACGCATTTGCTTGCCACTCGGGGTTCTGATACGCGCGAATCTCCTTATCTGATCGTGCAAGTTGATCACCTTGATGGCGATGAAGGACAAAATGCCCTAATTCATGCGCCAAGGTAAATCGATCTCTCGGATTACCGGCACAAGCACCCTCATAAACACTATTGCGAACTCTTAGTAAGTTTTTTTGGGGTGAATATACCGCATATTCATTTGGCATCTCATAATCTTCGCATACTTCCATTTCAATAAGCGGTTCACCGTCTTTCAGCGGGCAGGCCATGATTTCTAGTACCGTATCAATCGGTATATAAAATCCCTCTAGCCCCAGTACACTACGCCATAAAGCGGCATATCTGCGAATTTTTGCTCGTGACAACGGATCTACGGCAATATTCCCCATAAAAGACCTCCTCAGTTCATGCGGTTTAAAATTTCCTTGATACTTAACCGCTGGGTGTCGGATAGACTTTCCAGTTTTCTAGCAAATAAAATTCCAAGGTCAGCATCAACGTCCTTCTTAAACGTAATGTCGATCATCTTGATTGTTCTTGCGCGGGCATCTTCGATTTCTTCTTTTTGTTCCGGGCTGAGGTCGTAAGCCTTATACAGCTTTGCCATCAGTTCCGGGGTCGGCACCTTTTTTCCGTTTTCAATGGCTGACAGATAAGCCGGCGTGATTTCAAGACGCTCTGCCATGTCCTTCAGCAACTCACCACGGTTCAGCCGAAATACTCTCAGCGTCTTTCCAAACGGCGTAAGCATTGGGCAACCTCCTTAGCATTTACTCCCTATTCATTGAATGTCAACTTTTTAGTTATCATCCGTACACTCATTATATCGCATCGTATTTTCTTTGTCAAGTGACTTTTTGACCCTCGCAGACCCCCAATAAACATGCTATAATACCATCATCAAAAGCCGTAAGGAACGGGGCGACCGCCTTACGGCTTTTGTATTGGCATTTTCATCCTCCCCTTTCAGCCAGACGGTCATGCCCCGCCTGGCTGTTTTTATGCCGCACAGCCGGCCCTTGGCAGGGGCGCTGTGTTCCCAAGCAACGGCACAGCAAGGGTGCAAGGCCCTTGTGCGGCCCCACTCCCCGGCACCCGGCAAAGGCTCACACATTTACTCTCTTTCCTTTTGCCCATGCGTGCCGGGGGTTCTTTAATATTCCACCCCGCCCCAACATGGCGGGGTATTTTATTGCAGAAAGGCGGTGACCACCGTGCCATCCATTACCCCCAAGCAGGAACGTTTTTGCCAGGAATACATTGTGGATTATAACGGCACCCAGGCCGCCGTACGGGCCGGGTATGCCGCAAACTCCGCCCGCAAAACGGCCAGCCGCCTGCTGACAAATGCGGACATTCTTGCGCGCGTGCGCGAATTGCAGCGCGAACAGACAGCCCGCCTGGCCTTAACACAGGACTATGTTCTGCAGCAGCTTGTGGATACCTACCGCTGCTGCCGGGAGCCGGAGCCGGTGCTGGTGTATGACCCCGATGCAGGCGGCATGGTGGAATCCGGCAAGTACCAGTTTGACAGCAAGGGTGCCCTGCGCGCGCTGGAGCTGATCGGCAAGCACCTGGGCATGTACCAGGACAAGCTCAAACTGGACGCCAAGCTGGATACCGGCCAGCTGGGCAAGGTACTGGAACAGCTGGGTGCGCCGGATGGCTGATCTGCTGCTGTCCGAAAAATACAAGGCATTCCTGCGCTGCACGGCACCGGTGGAATTTCTGGAGGGCACCACCGCGGCGGGCAAAACCACCGTGGGGCTGTTCAAGTTCATTCTGCGGTGCGCGGCCAGCCCAAAGCGGCTGCATGTGCTGGCCGGGCTGGACCAGGGCACGATTGAAAAGAACATCATCACCAAGGAGCTGGGCGTGCTGGATGACTTCGGCGACCTGGTTGAATACTGGCCGGGCGGCCGCGGCGAGGACCGCCTGCCCCATCTGCTGCTGCACGCCCCAGGCGGCGACCGCAAGATCTATGTGATGGGCTATGCCGACAAAGCTCGCTGGAAAAAAGCCCTGGGCGGCCAGTATGGCTGCCTGTACATTGACGAGATCAACATTGCGGACATTGACTTTGTGCGGGAAGCCGCCATGCGCTGTGACTACCTGCTGGCCACCCTGAACCCGGATGATCCCGGCCTGCCGGTCTATGCGGAGTTTATCGACCATGCCCGCCCCCTGCCCCGATGGACGCAGGACACCCCAAAAGAGATCACCGCCCAGCTGTGCCAGACCGCAAAGCCGGGCTGGGTGCACTGGTTTTTCTCGTTTGAGCACAACCTGGGGTTATCCGCAGAAAAACGGCAGCAGATCATCAGCATGGTGCCGCCGGGCACAAAGCTGTACAAAAACAAGATCCTGGGGCTGCGCGGGCGTGCCGCCGGGCTGATCTTCAGCCTGGAACCGCGCCACCTGATCTGTGCGGCAGAGCTGCGCGCCCTGCTGAACCGGCCGGAACACCCGCTGCATTGGGTCCAGCTTTCCTGCGGGGTGGACACCAGCTACAGCCAGCAGACCGCCGATACCTTTGCCTTTGTGCTGGACGGAATTTTATCCGACCGACGCAAGGTCACGCTGGCGGCCCAGGCGCACAACAACAAGACCCGCGCCGAACACGGCCTGCCGCCGCTGGCCCCCAGTGATATTCCGCCCCTGCTGCTGGACTTTCTGGAGCAGCAGCGCCGGGCCTGGGGCTTTGCCCGCACTGTGTATCTGGATTCTGCCGACCAGGCCACGATCACCGAATGCCAGAAGTACCGCCGCCTGCACGGCTGCATTTATGACTTTGTGCCCGCCTGGAAACGCCTGCCGGTGCTGGACCGCATCAACCTGGAATGCGGCTGGCTGGCCCACGGGGACCACCTGTTTGTGCAGGAAGCCTGTGCCCCCCTGATTGAGGAATACAACGTATACAGCTGGGACGAAAAGAAGCCCAACTGCCCGGAGGACCGCAACGACCACTGCGTAAACGCCGAGCAGTACGCCTGGCTGCCGTATAAGGAGCAGATTGGATGAGATGGATAGAAAGGGTGAAGACGATGATCCGCAGCTGGCTGGAAATTCAGCCTGCATCCGGCAAAGGGCTTGTGATCCGCGAGCCGGTCAGCTTTGAAACCAACGTGCTGCGCAACCGCATCTGGTACCGCGGCGATGCCTGCGAGCTGGACCAGCTGTTCAAGCTGCTGGGGGATGACGAGGTGAGCCGGGCCAGGTTCTGGGCCGCTGCGCCGGAGGATGAAAGCATCCGCAAGGCCCACAGCGGCCTGCCGGGCATTATGGTAGATATTCTGGCCGGCATTGTGAAAGCCGACCTGAACGAGCTGGACTTTGACGGCCCCGCCGCCCAGGACGCTGCCGCCCGCTGGGCACAGCTGGCCGAAGAGAACGACCTGCCGGGCCTTGTCAGCCGCGCTGTGGCCGACACGCTGGTGACCGGGGACGGGGCGTTCAAGATCAGCCTGGACCCCAACGTCAGCACAGAGCCGATTTTGGAGTTCCGTGGCGCGGACCAGGTGGAATACCGCATCAGCCACGGGCGCATCCAGGAGATTTGCTTCCTTTCCCCTGTGGGGGAACGCGGGCGGATCCTGCGGGAGGTATATGCCCCCGGCCGGGTGCAGTATGAGCTGCTTGACAGGGACAAGGTTTTGCCTGTCACCGCGGAACTGGACACTGCCAACCTGCGGGATGTGACCTTTGCCGGGGATTTTATGCTGGCTGTGCCGCTGCAGTTCTGGCCGTCCGCCCGTTGGCGCGGCCGCGGGCAGAGCATCTTTGACAAAAAGACCGATGCCTTTGACGCCCACGACGAGATCATCAGCCAATGGATGGACGCGGTGCGGGCGGGGCGGGTACAGCGCTATATTCCGGAATCCCTGATCCCCCGCAACCCCGAAAACGGCGCGCTGCGGATGCCCAACGCCTTTGGCTGCCGCTTTGTGGCTGTGCACGAGAGCAGCAAGGAAAACGCGGACGACAAGATCCAGACCGAGCAGCCGGACATCCGGTATGATGCTTTCCTGGCCAGCTACACCGCCACGCTGGACATGTGCCTGCAGGGCATTATGAGCCCCGCCACCCTGGGCATTGATCTGGGCAAAATGTCAAGCGCTGATGCCCAGCGCGAGAAAAAGGACGTGACCGGCTACACCCGCAGCGCCATTACCGATGCGCTGGAAAAAGCGCTGCCCCGCCTGGCCGAAACTGCCCTGAAAGCCCAGGATATCCAAAACAGCCTGCTGCCCGGCGAATACCACGCCTCCTGCAGCTTTGGCGAGTACGGTGCCCCCAGCTTTGACAGCCGGGTCCAAACCGTTGCCGCCGCAGCCGGCGCAGGCGTGATGAGCGTGGAAGCCCAGGTGGACGAGCTGTGGGGGTCCAGCAAGGACGATGCCTGGAAAGCCGCCGAGGTGCAGCGCATCCGGCTGGAGCAGGGCATTACCGACGCTGCCGAGCCGGAGCTGGATGCCCCCTCCGGCCTGATGCCCGGCCCTGACGCATGACCGCCCGCGATATTGCCGCCCTGTTTGATGCCCTGGAGCTGGATCTGATAAAAAGCCTGCACCGCTGCCTGGCCCGCCACCAGCGGCAGGAGCAGACCGAGGGCGGCCAAAACGGCACACCCCGACACTGGCAAGCCTGGCAGGCTGCCAAACTGCGGGACATACGGCGGTTCCGCCGGGAAAACACCGCCATCCTGGGTGAATACCGGGACCGCATTGATGCCGATACCCGCACTCTGCTGGAGGAGGAAGCCGCCCAGGGCGGTGCGGATGGATTTTTCCGGATGAGTGACGAGCGGATGACCGCCCTGCTGAACGAGATGCAGCAGGCCAATGAGCAAAGCGAACGCGCCGCCCTTCGCTACATGAATGATGTGTACCGCAAAACCATCCTGCGCACCGCCGCTGCCATGCAGGCAGGCGGACAGACCCTGCAGCAGGCCACCGACGCGGCGACCCGTGATTTTCTGGATCAGGGCATTGCCTGCATCCGCTACCGCAACGGCCGCCGGGTGAACATTTCCACCTATGCCGAAATGGCCCTGCGCACCGCCGGGACCCGCGCCATGCTGATGGGGGAAGCCGCCCAGCGGGAGCGCCTTGGCCTGGACACGGTGCTGGTCAGCCAGTACGGCGCCTGTTCCAAAACCTGCCTGCCCTGGCAGGGCCTTGTTTACATTGATGATGTGTTCCAGCCCTACCACGGCCCCCGCACGCCGGGCGGGACATACGGCATCAGCCGCAACGGCAGGCAGTATCCGCTGTTGTCCGTTGCCATGCAGGGCGGGCTGTTCCACCCCAACTGCCGCCACACCCTGAGCACCTGGGTGGAGGGTGTCAGCACCCGCCCACGCCCGATGGACAAAGCCAAAGTGGAAGCCGCCGCCCAGCTGGAAGCCAAACAGCGCGCTTTGGAGCGCAGCGTGCGCAAAGCCAAGCGCCAGGCGGCGGGCCTGTGTGACCCCGCCGCTGCAAAAGCCGCCCGCGCCCGTGAGCGCGCCGCCCAAAAGGAGCTGCGGGATTTTGTGGCCGACCATGGGGATGTGCTGCGCCGGAATGTGTGGCGGGAGAGGAACACGGCAGCGCTGGAACGCTATACAAACCCTGCCGCAAGTGGTATACTGGACCCATCAAACAGGATTGGTGTGAACCCGGACGTGAATTTTGTATGTAAGCTGGACAAAGAACTGTATAAGGTCGTAACGGAAGATATCCGAACCGATGAGGTTATCATCACTGATGAGCGCATTCAACACATCCAGGAGCGCCACCCGGATGATTACGAACGGTTCAGTACATACCTGGCCGAAATTATCCAAAGTCCCGATTACATCATCCGGGACCCCCGCCCACAAACCGGTATGCTTTTGAAAGAAATTACCGTTGGTGAAACCGGCGAACATTTCCGCATTGCACTTCGGCTTGCAGCATCGCAGGATCCTGTACACTATAAAAACTCCATTATCACCTTTTTGAAGATCCGCCAAAAAGAATGGGAACGGCTTATCCGCAACAAAGAAATTCTTTACAAGGCAAAGTAAAAATGCTACAATAAGCATAGGATAAGAAAGGCATTTGAGGTGGTAGATTTCGTACCGACCACACGCCGCTGGTAATGACAAGGGCTTTGCCCTGAGAGATGCAGGAGGATGGTACGCCTGCCAAATGCCAATCGATGGGGAACGGTTCCGATGCCGTTCCCCGTTCCTATTTCATAGCTTAATCACCACGATGCAAAATGCACCGTGGTATTTTTATGCCTGCTTTTGACCGCATGAGGTCAGGGCGGGCAATTTTTATGCCCAAAATCAAGAAAGGAGAACCCAATGAGCGCAAAGAAAAAGCCTGAACCCGCGGCCCCCGCCGCCCAGGAACCGCAGCAGGAAGAAAAGGGCACGAATCCCACCGCGGACAGCCAGCCGGATGCAAAGCCCGCTGAACCCGCGGACGCTGCCAACCAGCCTGCGGACACCGAACCACCCGCCGGGCCGGATGCAGAACCCGACCCGCAGCAGGCCCCGGAGCCCCCGGCGCAGGAGGAAGCTTCCCCCACCCTGCAGGCGGAGGGCACTGCTGCCCCGGATACCGAGCTTGCCCAGGTAAAAGCGGCCCTGCTGGCTGCCAACTGCGAAATTGCCGCTTACAAAGCCGGTGTGGACAGCGCCATGGTGGCAGATGCCATCACGCTGGCCCGCGCCGAAGCCGGGCCGGGCGCTGACGAAGCTGCCATTGCCGCTGCCATGCGGAGCGTGCTGGAACGCCACCCGGAATGGAAAGCCCCCGCCGCTGCCAAAAAGACCACCGGCGGCTTTCAGCTTGGGGCGGACCCTGACGCAGCTGCCAAGCCCACCGCACCCCAGAAAGACCCGGCCGGCGCCAAGCGCTGGAACCGGTTCAAATAACCACCCTGAAAGGAGCCTGACACCATGGCAAACACCCTGAACTATGCGCAGGTCTGGAGCCCTGAACTGCTTGAGATCATGACGCAGGAAACCCTTTGCACCCCCTTTATCACCACCAACGTCAAGTGGCTGGACGCCAAAACCTTCCACTTTACCAGCATGAGCACCAGCGGCTTTAAGAACCACAGCCGCAGCGGCGGCTGGAACCGCGGCACCTATACCCAGACCGACCACCCGTTCACCGTAACCCACGACCGCGATATTGAGTTTTTGGTGGACAAGGCCGATGTGGACGAAACCAACGCGACCGCCTCCATCCAGAACATTGCCAAAACCTTTACCAAAACCCAGAGCGCACCCGAAAAGGACGCCCTATTCTTTGCCAAGGTGGCCGCAACCGCAAAAGCCCAGACCGGCTACCACACCGAAACGGACCCCGCCACCATCACCAAGGCCAATGTTTACCCCTACCTGAAAACCTGCCTGTCTGCCGGCAAGCTGCGCCGCTACAAGGCCAAGGGCGCCCTGATTGCCTATGTGACCAGCGCCATTATGGACGCGCTGGAGCAGGCCCCGGATTTTACCCGCACCATTGCAGTGACCCAGATTGCTGACGGCGGCACCGGCATTGAGACCCGCGTGACCGAGATCGACGGCGTGCCCGTGATGGAAGTGATCGACGATGAAGTGTTCTATGACGCTTTCAAGTTTGACGGCGAGAACGGCGGTTTTGAACCCGCTGCCGGTGCCCACAAGATCAACTGCCTGATCGCAACCCCGCTGACCACCAAACTGGTGCCCAAGATCAGCTCCATCTACTACTTCAACCCCGGCTCCCACACCGAGGGGGACGGCTACCTGTACCAGGAGCGTGAACTGAGCGATGTGTTCACCTTCCCGAACGGCAAGGACGGCAAGGTGGACAGCGTGTTTGTTGATGTGGCCAAAAGCTGATGGGTGCTTACGTTGACGAAGCCGATTACATGGCCCTGACGGACGGCAGCCAGCCCTATGACGGCCAGCGGATCTTGCAGGCCGAGGACGAGGTGAACGACCTCTGCTTTGGCCGCATTGCTGCCATCGGCTTTGAACACCTGACCGAGTTCCAGCGCCGCCGCGTCCAGAAAGCCGTCTGCCTGCACGCGGTTTTCCTTGCCCAGTATGCAGACATGCTGCAAAGCCCGCTGGCCAGCTATGGCATCAACGGGGTCAGCATGAGCTTTGACAGCGGCAAAACCGTAACCCAGGGCGGCGTTACCACAAGCCATGCCGTGCTGGCGCAGCTGAGGCAGTCGGGCCTTGCGGTCCGGCTGATCCCATGAGGTGGCCCCGGCTTGTGCCCCCCGCCGTGTGCTGCACCCCCTGTACTGTGGTGCTGACCGGCGCGGAGGGCGAGGACGGCGCGCCCCAGGTGCTGGCCGAGCTTTCCCTTGCCTGCAACTGGCAGGACAAGCCCCGGCAGGAGCTGGACGCCGAACGGCGGCTGATTACCCTGTCCGGCACAGCGCTGTTTGACGGTGACATTGCGCCGGACATTGAGATCCTGGCCGGAACCCTGACCCTGTACGGCCGCAGCTGGGTGATCTACCGCGGCACCAAATGCCGCAACCCGGACGGCAGTGTGAACTTTACCCGCCTGGAGGTGCGCTGATGGAAATTGAAGTCAATTTGAACCAAGCCGCGATCGAAGCCATCCAGCGCGCCATGCAGGATGCAGCCCTGGAGGCTATGGGTCTGCTGCGCACCGAGGTGACCACCGCACAGGTGATGCCGTTTGATACCGGCACCATGCAGAACGCCCGCACCGCCGTGGTGCAGGATGTGCTGCCGGACACTGTGCACACCGCACTGGTCACAGATACCCCTTATGCGCGGCGGCTGTATTACCACCCGGAATATCACTTCCAGACCGGAAAGAACGCCAACGCCCGCGGTGAATGGCTGCACGACTGGCTGCCGGGCGGCGCACAGGAACACTGGCTGCAAACCACCTATGAATCCGCCCTGAAACGGAGGCTGCCCAAATGACCACCGAACAGCTGAAAAACTGGCTGAAAGCCCAGCGCCCGGAGCTGGGCAGCTGCATCCGCCTGGGGGCCGTAGACGCCAACGCTGAATACTTTTTGGGCGTTTACCCTGCTGCCCGCAGCGGCCCGGCACACATTGCCCTGGGCGGTGCTGCCCAAACCAGCTACCAGGTGCAGGCCTTCCGCCTGCTGCTGCGCTGGGGCAAAGCCCAGCCGGAGGCCGAAGCCCAGGCCACTGCCCTGTGGGGGCTGTTTTATGGCCTGGCCGGGGCGCAGATGGCCGGTGCAGATGTGCTTCTGGCAGACCCCGGTGTGGGGCCCATCCCTCTGGGGCGCGGGGCCGACGGCGTGTTTGAGTACGCCATCAACCTGACAATGACCTGTAAAAAGGAGTGAAAACCATGGCAAACAAAACGGGTGTTTATCCCGTATTTGAAAACAAGTTCAAGATTGGTGCCCGCGGCGCCGCCGCCAAAAACACCATCGCCGATATGGAAACCTTTACCGTTGCCATTGACGGCAATGTGGAGGAGTGGAAACCGATGGAGGCCGAAGGCTGGGTGCGCCGCATGGTGACCGGCAAAAGCCTGAAGATCACCCTGTCCGGCAAGCGCAACATCGGCGATGCCGGCAATGATTATGTTGCCAACAGCGCCTGGGGCACCGGCTCCACCTGCGACAGCAGCTTTGAGTGGGAGTTTCCCAGTGGTGCTAAGCTGGAATTTGACTGTGTACTGAGCGTTACCAACCCCGGCGGCGGTGATTCCACAAACGTGGCGGGGCTGGAATTTGAGGTGCAGAGTGACGGCAAACCCACCTTTACCCCCGCTGCATCCGGCTGATTTTGTTTTGTGCCGGGCAAACCGGCGGGCGGGCTTGGGGTTTGAAATGAATACAACACAATGGAGGGATTCCCTATGGGCAAACTGTATACCCTGGACGGCAAGCTGCTGACCGAAACACCGGAGATCCGCGTGGGCGAGAAGATCTACCCCGTGGACAACCGCAAAAAGACCGTGACCAAAATTCTGGATGCTGCCACCAGCGCCACCAAAAACACCTCTGCGGATGTGATCGACCGCTGCCTGGAGCTGGCGCTGGGCAAGCCCGCCGCCAAGGAGCTGAACGAGATGGACCTGCCGTTCCCCGCTTATATGCAGCTGTTCACCCTTGTGATCAGCGCCGCCACCGGTGAAAAGCCGGAGGTTGTGGAGCAGCGATTTCAGGACCCCGCCGAATGACCCGCAGCCGCTGTACGATACCGCATTTGACGCCGTGCTGATCGAGCAGAGCCTGGCCACGCAGTACGGCATTCTGCCCGCAGCGCAGGCGGAGCTGCCCTACCCCGAATGGGCAAAGCTGGTGGGCGGCCTGATGGACAACACCCCGCTGGGCCGCGTTGTGGCTGTGCGGGGCGAAACCGACCGCAAGAAACTGGCCGCCATGGGGCCGTGGGCCCAGCGCATCCACCAGCAATGGCAGGCACACCTTGCCCGCCGGGCCCTGGAAGCTACGCCGCCCGCAGCCCTGCGCCGCCAGATGGACAGCCTGGAGGCTGCCATGGCAAAACTGTTTGGAGGTGAACCCTGATGCCGGAGGGAACCAGTGTCGGCACGATCTATTTTGACCTGGCCTTAAAGGATACCATCAACGCCCAGCTGCAGGCCGCAGCGGCCCGCACCAAAGCCCAGGTGCAGCACGCCTTTGACGGCGTTGGGGACCAGATCCAGAAAAGCATTTCCGCCACCGGCACCCAAGCCGCCCAGGCCGCCGGTGCCGCCTGGAGCAAGAGCGTGGCGTTGGCGCAGGTCAGCCTGAACAAAGCTGTCCGCGCCTTTGAGGAAAGCAAAAACCAGCTCAACGCCGCCATGGCGCAGGTAAAACTGGGCGAGGAAGCCCCCAAAAGCGTTGATGCCCTTGCCCGGCGCGTGGACCAGCGCTATGCCGCCATTGAGGATGCCCGCCAGCGCCTTGCCATTCAGGTACAGGCAGCAGCCCAGCGCCAGGCTGCTGCCGAACAGCGCGCCTATGATAAGGCTGCCAAGGCTGCGGAACAGGCCGCGGTACGCCAACAGGCCGCCGCGCGCCAGGATAACACCACACATGCACCGCCCGCCAAAAAGTTTTCGCTTCTCAGCGGGTTTGCCAACCTGGCAAAGTCAGGCGCAGGGCTGCTCCGCCCGCTTGGCGGCAAACTCAGTGCTCTTCTTTCTGCCAGCCTGGGGCGGGTTTCTGCCATCGGCAGCCGGGCCCTGGGCGGGCTGGTCTCTCGCCTTACCCAGGTTGATCGCCGGTTTGCCAGCGCTTCCACAGGCTGCCGCAGCTTTACGGCCCGCCTGCGCGGCATTGTCTCCGGTGCGCTGATCTTCAACGGTATTTCGGCGGGGCTGCGGCAGGTGGTCAGTTACCTGGGCAGTGCCGCCCTTACCAGCGGTCAGCTGAAAACTGCCCTGGGCAACCTGCAGGGCGCAGCCGCCACAGCCGCTGCACCGCTGGTGCAGGTTTTGACTCCCGCTCTGGCTGCCCTGGCCAATGCCACCGCGGCGGTGTTTGCCTGCCTGGCAAAGATCATTGCCCTGTTCACCGGCAAAAGCGTTTCCGCCGCACGCACCGCAGCAAAAAGCATGGCGGGCGTGGGCAGCGCGGCATCCGGCACTTCCAAAAAGGTGCAGGATGCCGCCAAAAGCCTTGCCGGTTTTGACGAGATCGAGCGCCTGGACAAAAAGGACAGCTCCGGTTCCGGCGGCATCACCCCCAATTACAGCTATGACAGCCCAAGCCCCTTCCTGGACAGCATTCTGGCTGCCGTCAAAGCAGGCGATTGGAACCAGGTCGGGCAGCTTGTGGCCCAAAAGCTCAACGCGGCCATGGCGGCTATCCCCTGGCCCAACATCCAGGGTAAAGCCCAGACCTGGGCCGCAAACATTGCCAGTGCCCTCAACGGCTTTATTGCCCGGCTGGACTGGCGGCTGGTTGGTTCCACCATTGCGCAGGGGCTGAACACTGCCCTGCTGTTTGTGGATACCTTTGTCCAGAGCTTCCATTGGAACACCCTGGGCAACGGCATTGGCAATGCGCTGAACCAGTGCTTTGCGGAACTGGACTGGGAACGCCTGGGCCGTGTGCCGACCGATAAATTGAAAGCCCTGCTGGAAACCCTGCATGGCTTTGTGCAGACCTTTGATTTTGGTGCCCTTGGCAGCGACCTTGCCCAAGCTGTTATGGCCGGCATCAACAACGTGGACTGGGTGCAGGCCGCCGGGGATCTGAGCACCGCGGCCAAGGGCATCCTGGACGGGCTGACCAACCTGCTGCGCGGCATTGACTGGGCGCAGGTGGGGCAGACCGCACTGGAATGCCTGCAGAACATTGACTGGGCAGGCATTGTGGAAAGCCTGTTCACCCTGATCGGCACCTTCATCGGCGGCATGGTTGAGCTGCTGGCCCCCACCTTTGCCAGCGTGGGGAACTGGATCAGCTCCCGCTTTACCGATATCGGCCAAAACGGCATCCAGGGCTTTTTGAACGGCATGGGCAGCCTGCTGGCTGACATCGGCAGCTGGATCCAGCAGCACATGATCGACCCGCTGGTCAACGCCGTCAAAAACATGCTGGGCATCCACTCCCCTTCCACGGTGTTTGCCGATATCGGGCGCAACCTGGTGCTTGGCCTGCTGAACGGCGTTTCCGGCATCTGGGGCCAGATCACGGATTTCTTTTCCCGCAGGCTGGATGATGTCCGGCAGAAGTTTGCCGATACCTGGCAGGCTGTCAACAGCGGTGCCAGTGCGGCATGGAACGGCATTGCTGCCACCATCCGCAGCGCCGTGAACACTGCCATTGGCTTTATGAACCGCCTTCTTTCCGGTGCGGCCGCCATGGTCAACGGCATGATCGATGTGCTGAACCGCTTCCAGATCGATGTGCCGGAGGATGTGCCCCTGATTGGCGGAACCAGCTTTGGCTTTGCGCTGGATCATGTCAGCGCGCCGCAGATCCCCATGCTGGCCCGGGGCGGCGTGATCCGCCAGCCCACCCTTGCCATGATGGGCGAATATTCCGGTGCGGCATCCAACCCCGAAATCGCCGCCCCGCAAAGTGTGCTGCAAAACCTGCTGGCCAGCGCCATGGCCGACAATACCGACACCCTGCTTTCCGGCTTTGAGGAGCTGCTGGCCGTGCTGCGGGAGATCCTGGAAGCCATTTACGGCATCGAGCTGACCGACGACGATATCGGCCACGCCGTGCAGCGCTGGCAGCGCAAACAGGCCATTGCAACAGGAGGCTTTTATTGATGCTTTGGACCAAAAGCAATGATTTTACCATTGACGGCTCCCCCATGCTGGGCACCGCCGAAGAGCAGGAACTCTCGTTTTCCGACCTGGATTCCAGCGATTCCGGCCGCGACGAGGCCGGGTACATGCACCGCGAAGTGGTGCGGGAAAAGGTAGGTACCTGGAGCTTCCAGTATCCCATCCTGGACAAAGAGGACTACCACTACCTGCGCACCCTGCTGCAGGGCAAGCCCAGCTTTGCCTTTGGCTACCTGGACGAGGACGGCACCCGCCATACCACAACCGCCTATTGCAGCAAATACGGCATCGTTGTCAAAAACCGCCGGACAGGAATGTTTAAGAATTTGAAGTTTAACATTATTGAATGCTGAGATGAAGTTAGGAGTTGAAACGGGCCTAAGGTCCAGCTCTGTAGGGAACGGTCTCGACCGTTCCGGGGCTTTGCGGTAGATGCCATAACAGGATTTACCGCAAGGCGACGGGCGCACACTGTGCGCTCCTACGGGACTGCAGCCTAATTTTCAACCCGTGCGCGTACGCGCACACCTTCTAACTCCTAACTAAACCCAACGGAGGTGTATACATGCATCAATCCTACCTCACTTTTTCAAGCGACACCGAGCGAAAGGACGGCTCCCTGCAGGATGCCCGCAACCTTTTGTCTCTTGCTCTATCCGGCCTGGCCGAAGCGGCCGATGAAACGACCCTGCAAACCGCCGGGGCTGCCGAATATTTTTGCCGTTACGATCTGCCGCAGTACCTCTCTGTCCTGCGCGCCGCCATGGATACGCTGGACAAGGTGCAGCAGGGTGCGCAAGCCCCGGAGGAGCGCTCATGACCACAACTGCAAAAATTGAAGAGCTCCAAAAATCCGTCATCAACGCCATCAACAACAGCTGCCTGCACCCCGCTGTGGTGCGGCTGGTGCTGCTGAACGTGATCTCGATGGTGGAAGCCAGCGAGAGAGAGGTAAACAAAAAGGAGGAAAAAGCCACAAGATGACAACACATACCATTACCCTTGCCCGCCACACTGCGCAGGTGGTTGGCCTGATGGGCGTGCTGGTGCTGGGCACCTGGGACAGTTACGGCACGGAGCAGCTGCTGCTGCGCCATGGCCCGGAATGGGATGGCCTTGCGATTGATGCCACGTTCCATAACGTCCCCAACGATGAGGGTGTAACGGTATTGGCGGACACGGACGGCCTTGTACCCGTCCCGCCGGAAGCCTGTATGCGAGCATCCAAGTACGCCACCATCACGTTCCGGGGCGTGCAGGACGGTGTACAGCGCATCAGCTGCAATCTACCCTACATGGTGCTGGATCACGCGCAAGTGCCCGGTGCCAACAGCACCGCCACCCCCAGTGAGATTGCCCAGGCCCTTGCCCAGATGCAGGACCTGCGGGACGGCGCTGTAGATGCCAAGAACCAGGCCGAAGTTGCCCGCGATGATGCCGCGAACAGTGCAACTGCTGCCCAGGAGTCCGAAACCAACGCGGGCCAGTCTGCCACTGCCGCCAAAACGGCACAGAGTGCAGCAGAGACGGCAAAAGCCGGTGCGGAAACGGCACAAAAGGCCGCTGCATCCAGCGCCAGCAGTGCAAGTACATCCGCAAGCACTGCGACGACACAGGCAGCGGCGGCAAACTCCAGCGCCATAACAGCAAAGGCATCGGAGGAGGCGGCAGGAAAATCTGCCAAAGAGGCAGCCGCCAGCGCGGCAAATCTGGACAGTGCCGTGAACACGGCAACGCAGAAAGCGGCGGCAGCTAGTGCTTCGGCGGAAGCGGCAAAGGCAAGCGAGAGTGCGGCAGCAAGCAGTGAGGCGGCTGCTAGAAAGTATGCGAACAGCGCAGAATTGGCAGCCAAGACAGCAGGTGAAGCCGCAGCGGAAAAGCTGCAACAGATGCAGGCGATCCAGGACGACGTAACGGCCAAGCAGGCCCAGACGGCTACCGATGCGACGGCGGCAGAAAAGGCAAAAGTAGCCGCTGAAGCCGCACAGAATGGCGCTGCTGCCAGCGAGACTGCTGCCGCTGATAGCGCTGCAGCTGCCAAGGCCAGTGAAGATGCAGCTGCAAAGAGCGCGGCAGATGCCGACAGCACTGCTAACAGCATCAAGAAGCGCCAGAATGTGCTTGTTGGCAGCGAGACAGGCAACCTGGTAAGCTGTGATGACGCCTTTGCTGCACCACTGTGTGGGCTGTATGTGTACGGAAAGAGCACGCAGGACGGAACACCCAGCCCTGATAACCCTGTGCCTATCGTGAGCGCTGGTGACGGCGGGAGCGTGACGGTGAAAGCGACAGGGAAGAATCTGCTGAATATTCCTGACGGGTCAGGGACCACTAGAGGTATAACGGTTACTGCAAAAGATGGGTTAATATCGATTTCAGGAACGGCGACTAGTTCCGGCTACGCTAAGTTAGACATCCTACCATTTATTGCATCCGGTGTGGTGATTTTATCATCTAGCATCACATCTCCAAAAGTGAAACTTGTATCAGAAACATGGAGCGTTATTCTTTCTTCAGGTGCTGCCGATAAAATGTCTGATATGGCAACCAAAATAGTTTTCATCGTCACTCAAGGACAAACATACAATCTCACTGGCGTAAAAGTTCAGCTTGAACTTGGCACAACCGCCACCGCCTACTCCCCCTACCGTGAACAGCTCCTCACCCTGTCCACACCAAACGGATTGCCCGGTATACCTGTCACCTCTGGCGGCAACTACACTGACCAAAACGGCCAGCAATGGGTGTGCGACGAGGTGGACTTGGAGAGAGAGGTGAAGGTGCAGAGGGTTGATAAAACGGCTTTCGACAGCACAAAAACGTTGGCTGAACAAAATGCAATTCTCACCACCCCCATCGAAACTCCACTCGCCCCTGCTGAAATTGCTGCTTACAAAGCCATCGCTGCTTATGCGCCCGACACCGTGGTGCAAGTGAGCGATGGCGCAGGGGTAAAGCTGGACTACCAGCGGGACGTGAACATTGCAATCAAAAAGCTTGAGGACGCCATTGCATCCATAACCGCTACCTAAAGGAGGGAAAGCATATGGCAATTAAATCCAAAGCCCGGCACGACCTGACCCTGCGCTCTATCAAGCGGGAAATCTCCGCCGGACGTGACGTGGCATACTGGTTGGACAAGGCGTACACCCATCTGGACAGTGGATTGCTGACGGAGAACGACATCACAGAAGTGGAGACTCTGGCACAGGCGTACTACGACGCTCTGGACGCTGAGGACAAGGCGAACGCTGAGGAAATCACGCAGTAAGGAGAATATCATGTCAAGCACTGCATACGCACACGTACGTTTTCTTGATGTGACTTTGGCTGACTATCAATATCAAACAGAAAGGACAACAAATCATGAGACTTTCAAACGGTGAAGTCCTGCTCCGCTGGCCCCTGGCCCAGCACATCATCACCGCAGGCTGGCTCTACAATGATGGCAGTCTGCACCGGGCGCTGGATTTTCGCGCCGCAGTCGGCACGCCGGTATACGCTGCGGAGGCAGGCACCGTGACAACCGCCTACCGCTGGAACGGCAAGCGCACCCAAGGCGATATCAACAGCTATGGCAACATGATCAAGCTGCGCCACACGACCTACAAGTACGGCACCCTCGAAACCCTGTACGCCCACCTGAGCAAGCTCTGCGTGACTCAGGGCCAGCAGGTGCAGGAAGGCCAGCTGATCGGCTACAGCGGGGATACCGGCAACTGCTATGGAGCACACCTGCACTTTGAGGTCAGGTGGAAAGGCAGCCGCACCAACCCACTGAACTGGCTGGATGCTGATTTCAGCACTGCCAGCAATGCAGTCAAGCTTGGCAGCTACAGCAGCGTGACTGCCCCCGCACAGGACAAGCCCGCCGCCAATACCAGCAAGCTGCAAACCCTCACCATCGGCCCCATCAGCACGGGCGACGCGGCACAGGTCTATGCGCTCTGCAATCAGCTGGGCCTGACCGCGGCAGGGCTGTACAAATCCAAGTGGGAGGACTGAGCATGGACGCTATCATCGTTGCCCTGATTACCGGGGGCTGCTCCGTCGTTGGCGTGGTCATCACCACCCTGGCAACCTCCCGCCGCACCGAACAGCGCATGGCCACCGCACAGGCAGTAACCGACACTAAGCTGGAAGAACTGACCCGCGAGGTCCGCGCGCATAATAATTTTGCCCAGCGGGTTCCGGTACTGGAAGAGCAGATGCGCGTGGCAAATCACCGCATCACCGATCTGGAAAACAAAACCGCCTGAACATATCCCAAAATGGCCTGTTTTTGGACGTGAACACCTACACAACGAATACATAGGAGTGAAAAACATGGATATTGCATCTTTTGGTATTGCGGGCGTTACCTGCATCACCGTTATCTGCTACCTTGCCGCCACCGCCATCAAGCAGACCCCGCTGGCCAATAAATGGCTGCCGTCCATCTGCGGTGCCCTTGGCGGCCTGCTTGGCCTGGCCGCCATGTACATTAACGTGCCGGACTTCCCGGCAGCGGACCCGCTGACCGCCCTGGCCGTGGGCATTGTTTCCGGCCTGGCCGCCACCGGCGCGGATCAGATTATCAAGCAGGCAAGCAAAGACAACTGATCAGCAAGTTACCGGCAAGTTAAATAATCCATAATAAAAGCGGTGGGCTTTCCCTCATTTTCAGGGATTGCCCGCCGCTTATTTTGTTGTGATGTGTCTCTAACGACGTTCTATTTGTTCACAAATTAGACTTCATTTATTTCTATTTCAAGTTCGGAAATGGACAAAACAAAACGAACACATTACCTATCATCGTGATAAAAGTAGTGTGTTCGTCCTGATGGTTTATGGTGGA
>ERZ1673703.1127-NODE-1127-length-24452-cov-13.550969_pt1 | contig 24452 bp, 22 predicted proteins | sample MGYA00580233_ERZ1673703 | MGnify/ENA primary metagenome ERZ1673703 (study PRJEB41218, sample SAMN15661748) | gut metagenome | host: Homo sapiens | place: Canada: London | collected 2015-08-20/2019-03-30 | study: EMG produced TPA metagenomics assembly of... | reverse complement strand
GCTGCCCCAACAGCTCCTCCCTGTTTCCGCCACTGGCGGCGGTCGTCGCCGTTGCCCCTAGTAGGGGAGCCTCTGGCGTGTCGGTCAAATCCATTCTATCGCAAGTCAAGAAAATAACGCAATATGATAACAGCATATTTGCGATATGCAATTCAACGCTGTTGCTGTTGCATTAAAAAGTTGAATTGCTATAAACGAGCAAAGCTCAATCTTTCAGAAGCAATAGTGCCCTGCTACAGCGGGCAGCAGCGGCTTGACGAGATAACTTGTCCAGCAGCCGCTGCCCCCGCAAGCAGGGCACGGTATTTTGCGCCATATTCAGCTTTCAGCCGTCAGTACAAAGCGGCCCGGCCTGCCAAAGCCTCCCCTCGATAGGGGAGGTGGCATCGCGCCAGCGATGACGGAGAGGTTTATTATTTTACCGCCAGCGGCGACGGCCTTATACTCACTTCTCCGTGGCAGAGCGCCTCGGTGCGGCCCCCTTCCCGCTGCACGATGAGCCGCCCGGCGTCGTCGATGGCCACCGCCTTTGCGGCGTAGCTCTCCGTCCCGGTGCAGACCGTGACCCAGTGGCCCGGCACAAAGCACCGGGCGCGGTACTCGTCCAGACAGTCGAAGGCCGGGCAGAGACCCAGCAGTTCCCGGGCGATGGCCCCGGCCAGTGCCGCCCGGCTCACCGGTGCAGGCCCGCCGGGGTAGAGACTGCCCGCGATGGGCCGCAGCTCCTCGGGCCAGTCCTCCGGGCGGGAGGTCAGGTTCAGGCCGATGCCCACCACCAGCCATTCCAGCTGGCCGCTCTCGATGTCGGCCCCGGCTTCCGTCAGGATACCGCAGACCTTCTTGCCGTTATAATAGAGGTCGTTGACCCACTTGATGCCCAAGTCCAGCCCGCAGAGCCGCTTCACAGCCCGGCAGACAGCCACCGCCGCGCTGACGGTGACGGCCTGCGCCTCGGTCATGGGCAGGCCGGGCCGCAGCACCAGCGAGAGATAAATGCCTTTCCCCGCTGGGCTCTCGAACCGCCGCCCCAGCCGGCCCCGGCCCGCCGTCTGCTGACTTGTCAGCACCATCGTGCCGTGGGGCGTACCCTCGAGGGCCAGCGTCTTGGCCGTGCGGTTGGAACTTTCCAGCTTGTCGTAGAGGTAGATGGGGGCGTCATACTCCCCCACCGCCTCGGCGCAGAAGGGGTCGCCGCCCGCCAGCCGATAGCCCCGCCGGGGGGCGGCTTCCAGCGCATAGCCCTGAGCCGCCAGTGCAGCCGCAGCCTTATGGACAGCAGCGCGGCTCACACCCAGCTGCTGCGCCAGCTGCTGGCCGGAGATGCATTCGCCCTGGGCGGCGGAGAGCGCCGCCAGAAGTGCCTGTTTTGTGGCAGAGGCCATCGTGTTTTCTCCTTTGTGAGGTTTGATAAGGCCATTCTACCACATTTTCAAAATTTTTCCCACGATTTTGCAGGTTTTGGACCCACTGATTCGTATAGATAGACAGAGCGCTTGAAATGCCGGACAGAAAGGAGGCGGAGAGCAGCCATTGAATGCACTGGAATTTGACAGGCTGGTACAGAAGTACCAGTCCCTCGTCTACACCATCTGCCGTCAGCTGGTGGCAGATGAGGGCTATGCGCAGGATCTGACGCAGGAAACTTTTCTCGCTGCATGGCGGAGCATGGACCGCTGTCCTGCCGGATACGAAAAGCAATGGCTGGCCCGCATCGCCTCCAACAAAGCCAAGGATTACTTACGCAGCGCCTGGGCGCGCCGGGTGAACACCCCCGGCGACGATGTACTTGCACTTGAGGGCGCACCGCCCGGCAGCGAGCCGGAAGCGCAGGTGCTGGAAGCTCTGGGCGAAGAGGAGCTGACGCAGCGCATCCTCGCTCTGCGGGAACCCTACAAGACGCCCTGCCGCCTCATGCTGCTGGAACAGCACACCGCCGCCGAAGCCGCCCGGCTCTGCGGCAGGCCCCAGAAAACAGTGGAGGCGCAGGTCTTCCGGGCAAAAAAGATGCTGGCCGCGCAGCTGAGCGCCGCCGGAAAGGAGGGCTTTTAAGATGGAATTGTTCCGTGAAGACGGCTGTCTGAGCGACGAAGGGCTGCACGCCCTCACCGCCGGGCAGCTGGACGAGCTGGGACGGCTGGAAGCCGCCGAACATCTCGCCTACTGCGACAAATGCACCGACCGTTACACCGCACTTCTGACCGCCGACGCCCTCGCCGACCCGCCCCGGGATGTCCGCCGTACCGTGATGAGCACCATCTGGGTGCGGCTGATGCAGAGCACCTATGGCCGAGCTGCGGTGGCGGGCGTCGCCGCCGTGTTGGCGCTGACCATGTGGCGTACCGGAGCGCTGACCTTCGTCACCGACCACGGCAGCGACCTGCAGGCTCTCCTGCCCACAGTCCAGGTCACCCTGCCGGAAAAACAGCCCCCGAAGATTCTGCCCGAAAAGCTGGGCAGGCCCGTGACTTCCCGCCCCGGCGAGAACATCTATACCCGCGTTTCCTCTGTGCTGGAAAGCCTGCTGAACGCGGCAGAAAACATAAAATCATAGAACAAGGAGATCGTTATGCTGAAAAACGGATTTTTGACCTTCTGCTGCGCGTTTATCCCCGGCGCAGGCCAGATGTATCAGGGTTACATGAAGCGGGGCCTCTCCCTCATCCTCACGGCCTGCCTCATCGGAATGGTGAGCTCACTGCTCAACCCGGTACTGCTCCTGCTGGTGGTGGTGTGGATGTACAGCTTCTTTGACACCTTCAACCTCCGGGCGCAGATCATCGCGGACACCGCGCCGGAAGACGACTACCTCGTCCACTTCGACCCCCGCGACAGGCGGCTGGCCCGGGCTCTGCTGGACAGCCACAAGCTGGTGGGCTGGCTGCTCATCGCCTTCGGTGCGCTCATCGCCTACCAGAACCTCATCATGAACACTCTCGGCGACCTCGTTTACCGCTGGGGCCACTCCTCCCCCGTTTTCCGCGCCCTCTATCTCGTCATGGACAGCCTGCCGGATGTGGTGGTCTGTGTGGTCCTCATCGTTTGCGGCGTCTGGCTGGTGAAAGGCCCCCATCCGGCCAAAAAGCCGGATGCTTCCAAGGATGTCCCCGAGGATGCCGATTTCTGCGAGTATCACGCCGACGAGCCGGACAACGCCGCTCTGCTCTCCTCTCCTGTGGTGAATGAAAACGAGGTGACGGATGATGGAACAGAACACAACGAATAAACCCCTGCGTCGGGTGGGCACCCTGACGCTGGGCGTCTGCCTCATCGCGGCGGGTACGCTCTTCCTGCTGGCCCGCTTCCTGCCCGGCCTGCCGTGGCTGGTCATCTGGCAGGTGCTACCGGCGGCGGGGCTCATCCTGCTGGGGTGCGAGGTACTCTACTACTCGGCCCGGCCCGGCGCATGCCGGTGCGACTTCGGCTCGGTGGTGCTCTGCCTGCTGATGATGGGTGGGTGCTTCGGCGTCTCGACCCTTATGCTGCTGGCCCAGATGCTGGGCCGCGGCTGCACCATCCACCTGTGAACACAAGAAAGCCTGTGCAGCCTCCCGCCCCGGGAGCATCTGCACAGGCTTTTTCGTTTGAAGAGAGAGGCTTACTGTACGCCGGTCAGCTCAGCCAGCTTGTGGTAGATCTCGGTGTTGTCGAAGACGCCGCGGAACTTCTCCGCACCAGCGCCCAGCGCATAGATGTTGACCATCGCGCCGGTGTGGGCATAGGTGGTGTGGTCCATGCCGGACTTGTGGTTGATGGTGTGGCAGATGGCCATGCTGAAGGGGATGTAGGTACCGTAGAGCTCGTAATCCTGCTGGGTCATGTCTTTCTGGCTGGCAGAGCCCACTTCCAGGGTGCGGTCGTAGGCGGTGCGCAGGTTCTGCACCTCATAGTCGGTCAGCAGCAGCTTGCCGGCCTTGGCGGCATCCGGGTCCGTGGGCAGGGTCAGGCCAAAGATATTCTTCACATCCTGCATGGCAGTCTCAAAGGTGGTCTTGTTGGCCATATAGCCCTCCACATAGGTGGAGTCGAACTTGGCGTAGGACATCTTCTGGTGGGCCAGGTTGGTCAGGAAGGTGTCGTAGTTGGTGGTCTTGTAGCCGATGGCCATGCCGCCCGTCTCGTGGTCTGCGGTGACGAGGATGAGGGTGTCGTTGGGGTGGGCGTTGTAGAAGTCCACAGCGGCCTGCACGGCGTTGCTCATCTCCAGCACATCGTGGATGGAAGCGGCGGCATCGTTGGCGTGGCAGGCCCAGTCAATCTTGCCGGACTCGGTCATCAGGAAGAAGCCCTTCTTATTGTCCAGCAGCTCGATGCCCTTCCTGACGTAGTCGGTCAGCTGCCACTCGCCTGCGGCGGCGTCCATGGCGTAGTTCATGGCCTTGCCGTCGGCCAGAGCCTCCGCGATGATGAGGGTCTTGCCTGCACCGGCTTTGAGGGCGGCAGCGTCTGCCTGACGGGTGACGACGTTGTAGCCGTTCTGGGCAGCGATCTCGTGGTTGTTGGGGCCGGTGCCGTCGCCGTTCACCTTCTGGAACTCGCCGCCGGCGAAATACTCGAAGCCAGAGGCGGCCAGCTCCTTGCCGATGGCGTAGTAGTTCTTGCGGGTCTTCTGATGTGCATAGAAGGCAGCGGGGGTGGCGTGGTCGATGTTGACGGTGGACACGACGCCCACCTTGTAGTTCTTCTGGGCGTGGAGTTTCTCGGCGATGGTCTCATAGGGCACATCGCGGGTCCACGGGCACATATTGATGACGCCGCTCTCAGTCTTGTGGCCGGTGGCGATGGAAGTGGCAGTGGAAGCGGAGTCGGGGCAGAAAGAAGTGCTGTCGTAGGTGGTCACGCTGCCCACCTCGGGGAACTGGGTGAAGCTCAGCTCGCCCTCGACGACAGCGCCGTTGTTCTCCACCGTACCCTTATAGAATCGGGCGGACTGTATCTGGGCCGTACCCATGCCGTCGCCGATGAAGAGGAAGACATACTTGGGTTTGCCGCCGAACACGCCCAGCAGTCCGTTCTCTTCCTCTGCTGCTTTGGCGGCATTGGGGGCAGCGGCGTTGGCAGCGGCAGGCGCTGCGGCCAGCATACCGGCGGCGGATGCAACGGCACCGGCCTTCAAAAAGCTGCGGCGGGACATTTTATTCTCTTTCATGCGAAAGTCCTCTCTTTCCATGAGCCTCATGGCTCCTTCTCTCTTTTTCGATTTACCGGGAACGGCCTTATTCTACCGCCGCAGCCGCCCGGCCCGAAACCATGCGGACGCAAAATCGGCGTAAAACCCCGGCGGCGGCTTTGGGCCGTCTGTAAAAAAGAAGACTTCTGCTGCGCAAAAAGCGCCCCTCCGGTAAAACGGAGGGACGCTTTTGTATGTTACAGGTCAATTATGCGTTGAACTTTTCCTCGTTCAGCAGACCCTCGCTCTTGGCCACGCAGATGCTGGCGACAGCGTCGCCCACAACATTCAGGGAGGTGACGAGCATCTCGATGGGGCGGTTGATGGCGAGGATGAGGGAGTAGGCCAGCAGGGCGCTGTCATTCACGAAGCCCGCACCGGACAGGATGGTAAAGAGGATGACGGCTCCTGCGCCGGGGGCGGCAGGCGTACCCACCGAGGCCAGCAGAGCCAGCAGAGCGACCACGACCAGCTGGGCGGGAGTAACGGTGTAACCGGCGCAGCCTGCGATGAAGACAGTGGCCACCACCTGCATGATGGCGGTGCCGTCCATGTTGATGGTCATGCCCAGAGGCAGGACGAAGGAGGCGATGGACTCATCGACGCCGAAATCCTCGGTGCAGACCCTGATGTTCAGGGGGAGAGTTGCTGCGCTGGAAGAGGTGGAGAAGCCGAAGACGGCCACGTTGGCGATCTTCTTAATGAAGGTGATGGGGTTCTGCTTTGCACCCAGCGCCACCACCAGAGGATAGGCCACCAGCAGGAAGACGAAGAGCAGAACCACCGTGACCACCACATACACCAGAGCGGGCTTGAGGTAATCAATGCCGTAGATGGCGAAGGTGCGGGTCAGCAGCACGAAGACTGCAAAGGGCGCGAAGTTTGTGACAACGAAGTTCAGGAAGACCACCACCACGTCGTTCACCTCGCCCAGCAGGCGGCGGAGGGTGGAAGTACGGCTCTCACCCAGCACATTCATGCTCAGGCCCACAGCCACCGCGAGGAAGACGGAGGAAAGAACAGCGTTGTTGCTGCCGAAAGCCGTGACGATGTTGGAGGGGATGACATTCAGCACCACGTTCAGTGGGTTGGAACCGGTGGAGCCGGCGGCTTCCGTCAGGCCCTCGATGTGAGTGTTGAAGAGACCCATGGAATAGGTGGCGTAGCCCACGCATCCGGCCAGTGCCAGCGCCATAAAGGAGCAGAGCAGGAACCAGAAGAGGGTCTTGGCCGAGATGCGGCCCATGGTGCTGGTATCGGCAATGCTGCCGATGGCCAGCGCGATGGAGGTGAAGACCATCGGGATGATGACCAGCTGCAGTGCTTTGATGAAGAGCTGTCCGATGATGTAGAAGAGGCCGAGCGCACGTTCCGCGCCCTCTGCGGTGATGTCCTGGAAGAGCAGGTCGTTGATGGTCTGCCAGATGCCGCTGTTGCCGGAAGCCACGAGCTTTTCGCGCAGCATCATAAAGGCAAAGCCTGCCGCCAGACCGCAAACCAGAGACACCGCCATCTTTCTTGCCAGTGCCGCGCCGCTGTTCTTATTTTTTTCCATACGATTTTCCTCACTTTTGTCCATTTCCCAGTGTGTTTCGCTCACATTCGACCTATCCTACCACGGTAAACTATTGGACGCAAGGGAAAAATCGGCTTTTCAGGCGATTTTTTCACAAAAGTATGACACATGAAAATTTGATGTAAAAATTACGTTCTGGATAAAAAGAAACCTCTCCGTCACGCCGTAGGCGTGACGGAGAGGTTTCTTTTTATGTATTGTCTGTGCCCAGCTCTGCGGCTTCCAGCACCTTGATGCCTTCGGCCTCGAACGCGGCGCGCAGAGTCTCGGCAAAGCCGGGGCGCGGCACCTTGTTCTTGACGCAGAGGGTGATGATGCCATGCAGGCTGGTGCATTCCAGACCGATGGAAGCGCCGTCCGCCGGCACCCAGGTCTGGAAGTCCTCGATGTACCGGGTCAGCTCCGGGCTGGACGGGGCGAAGGGGTCGCCCAGATAGCTCACCCAGAAGTCCGCCGGGAAGCCGCTGATGTACTCGCCCATCTGGAAGATGCGCTTTTTGATGCTGAGGCTGGCTTTCTGCTGGTAGACCCGGTAGACCCAGCCCATCTGCTCCGCGATACGGAACAGTTTTCGCTCAGCGGAAAGGTTCTCTTTCAGGTCAGCGTCCACGCCCACGGCCACTTCGGCCAGCGGGGCATCTGCCGTCAGCGGCAGCTTGCGCTGGAAGGATGCCACGCAGTTGTAGAGGGCGTTCGGCGCACCCAGCGCGTCGCGGGCGTCTGTCGAGTAGCTGTAGAGCACCTCGTCCTTGTCCAGATACGCCCGCACCGCCTTACAGAGCAGGGCCGTGAGGGTACTGAAAGGCTTGACGCCGCAGCGGAGGGCGGCGTCCACAAGCCCCGCCTTTTCCAGCCGGATGCGGCAGCAGGTGGGCGTCTCTTCAAATGTCTGCACCACGGGGCGCTGCATATCGTTGGCCACCTGACTCTCGGGGTACTTTGCAAGGATGTCCTCGATGTCGTAGGCAGGGTCCGTCTCAAGGGTCTGGCCCTCGAAAGCCGTGCCGTACCGCAGGTTGCAGTAGAACTGCAGCACCATGGTCATGAAGGGTGCTATGCCCCGGCCATCGGTCAGGAAGTGGAACCAGTCAAAGTAGACGACTTTCCCCTCATAGCTCAGGGCAACAGTAAAGCCGTTCTCGTCCGGAAATTCGGGCTTTGCGCTGCCCTGCCGCACCGGGCAGGGGGCGTCCGACGGCTCGAGGTGGAGCAGCTTTTTCTCCCACACCGGCTTCTGGAAATAGTAGGGTGCCTTTGCCCGGGCCGCATCCAGAGCCTGCTGCAAAAGCGCACCGTCCACGGCATCTTTCAGCGTGACCTGATAGCGGCAGTTGACCATGTTTTCGCGGTAATAGTAAACGATACCCTGAAAAACAGAGCGCTGTTCGGCATCCATTCCTTATTCCCCCGCGTGTGCGGCCAGATAGTCGGCCAAATCGCTGACGGTGACGAAGTTGCGCAGCTCCTTTTCGGGGATGCGCAGGCCGAAAGTCTCCTCCAGGTCGGCGACGACGGTCAGGATCTCCATGGACGACAGGTCCAGATCGTCCATCAAGACGCTGTTCTCGTTGACATCATCGGGGGAAATTTCTGCAACATCTTCCAGAATTGCAAGGATCTGGGACACGATCTCGGTTCTTTCCATAGTTTGAATCTTCCTTTCGTAATTCCATTAAAGGCGGCCGCGACTCTTTTCCAGTATTCCGCAGCCTGCCCGGTTTATTCTTACTTGCGTAGCAGCTTGCCGGTGCCGGTGCGGGGCAGAGGCTCGGTGCTGAACTCCACGGCGCTCATCCGCTTGTAGAGCGGCAGGGTGCGGTTGGTCTCGGTGATGAAGTCGCGGACGGTCTGCTGGTCGGCCTCGCTGCAGTAGATGACGGCACAGATCTTCTTGCCCTTCTCCCTGACGATGCATTCCTTGACGGCCTCGCACTTGGACAGCAGATTTTCCAGTTCTTCGGGGCTGACGTTCTCACCGTTGTCGAGGATGATGATATTCTTCTTGCGTCCGGTGATGTAATAGAAGCCGTCCTCGTCCACACGGGCCAGGTCTCCGGTGTGGAACCAGCCGTCGGCGTCGAGGACTTCTGCGGTGGCCTCGGGGTCCTTGTAATAGCCCAGCATGACGCAGCCGCCGCGGATGCAAATTTCGCCCGTCTCGTCCAGCTTGTACTCGGCGTGGTCGTCGGGCTTGCCCACGGCGCGGATGTGCTTTTCGTCCTGCTCGTAGTTGATGATGCCGTCGCCGCAGGTCTCGGTCATGCCGTACACCTGAGTGATCATCATGCCCTGCTGTGCCAGCTCGGCCAGCATGGCGCCGTCAAACATGGCAGAGGAGCCGCAGGGGTTCCAGATGCCGTTCAGGCGGGCGCGGCGGCCCCGCTTGACGTCTTTGTAGATGGCCTCCATCAGCATGGGAGCCACAGCGATGGCATCGCTGTGCATCAGGCCGAGGTCGCGGTAGAAGTCGCGGATGTCGGCGGAGAGGTTCAGCGCCCAGCCCTTGCAGGCCCAAACGAAGAGGCAGATGAACGTACCCAGATGGAACAGGGGCAGGATGGCGAAGTTGCTCAGGACGTCGTTTTTGTCCTCGGGCATATGCTCGTGCTTATAGTCCAGCATGGCGTCACCGAATTTGACCTGGCACTCCACAGTGGTAAAAAAGTTGTGCTCCGAGAGCATGACGGCCTTGCTGCGGCCGGTGGTGCCGGAAGTGAACATCAGCACCATCAAATCATCATGGCCCACGCAGTCAACAAGCTCTGCAGGCGCGCTGTCCCTGAAGGCGTCCATCGGGCGGAGTTTATCGCCGTAGGCGGCCTCGATGTCGGGGCGGCAGCCATAGTCGATGCCGTCGTTGACGATGAGGGAAGGCTCGGCAAGGCCCAGCTCATATTCCAGCTCGGGCCAGGTCTTTTTCTGGTTGATGGTCACGACGACGGCCCCGGCGAGGATAGCGCCGAAGCTGTTGACACCGTACTCATAGCAGTTGCGGCTCATGATGCCGACACGCTTGCCCTTGATGTCGGGGATATTCTCCTTAAAATAAGTAACGGCCCTGCGGATGTCCTGCACATACTGGGCATAGGTCTTTTCCACCACAGTCTTGCCATCGGCGGCCACATAGCGGAAAGCCACCCGGTCGGGGTACTGCTTCGCCATGACGTCCGTGATGAGCTCATATACAGTATTTATCATTTTTGTCGCTCCTTGCTGTTTTTCTTTATTGCAGCGAAACGCCGGCATTTGACATATTCTGCCTCAGAGTAATAATACCTGTTTCGGCAGAGAAATGCAACTACGCGGCGTATCCTTTTCACTGTTTCTTCTTACTTGTTACTTGCGCAGCAGCTTACCCAGAGCGTTGCGGGGCAGGGGCTCAACGGTGAACTCCACGGCACTGATGCGCTTATACAGCGGCAGGCTGCGGTTCACCTCGATGACGAAGGCTCTGACCTCTTCCTGCTTATCCTCAGGGCAGTAGATGACGGCACAAATTTTCTGGCCCTTTTCCTTCACGATGCACTCGGTGATGGCCGGGCAGAGGGCCAGCTTCTTTTCCAGCTCTTCGGGGCTGACGTTCTCGCCGCTGGCGAGGATGATAAGGTTCTTCTTGCGGCCGGTGATGTAATAGAAGCCTTCCTCATCCATCCGGGCCAGGTCGCCGGTGTGGAACCAGCCGTCGGCGTCGATGACCTCTGCCGTGGCCTCGGGGTCCTTGTAGTAGCCCAGCATCACGCAGTCGCCCTTGATGCAGATCTCGCCGGTCTCGTCCAGCTTATACTGAACGTGGTCGTCGGGCTTGCCCACGGCACTCATGTGCTTTTCGACCTGCGTAAAGTTCAGGATGCCGTCGCCGAAAGTCTCGGTCATACCGTAGCACTGGTTGACGACGAAGCCGTTCTGGGCCAGCTCCAGCAGCATCTTGGGGTCGAGGGCAGCGGAAGAGCAGCACAGGTCCCACAGGCCGTTCAGACGGCTGACACGGCCACGCTTCATGTCATTGTAGATGGTCTCCACCAGCATGGGGGCCGAGGCCATAACGTCGCTGTGCATCAGGCCCAGGTCGCGGTAGAAGTCGCGGATGTCGCCGCAGAGGTTCAGAGCCCATCCGGCAGGCGGGTAGGACATAACGCAGACGAAGCAGGCCATGTGGAAGAGGGGCAGCAGGGTCATATGGCTCAGCGGCAGCTTCTGGCCTGCCGGGAGGCGGTTGGTGATCCAGTTCTCTGCCACCTCCGAATAGGTGTGCAGGCTGGCGCACATATTCCGCTCCGAGAGCATGACGCCCTTGCTGCGTCCGGTGGTGCCGGAGGTGAACATCAGCATCATCAAATCATCGTGGCCCACGCAGTTGGTCAGCTCGCCGGGGGCAGTATCCTTATAGCAGTCCATGGGGCGGAGCTTTGGGCCGTAGGCGACTTCCAGCTCGGCGCGGCAGCCGTAGTCGATGCCGTCGTTCAGGATGAGGGCAGGCTCCACGAGGCCCAGCTCATATTCCAGCTCCTCCCAGGTCTTTTTCTGGTTCAGAGTCACGAGAACGCCGCCGGCGAGGATGATGCCGAAGGACGCCACGCAGAATTCATAGCAGTTCCGGCTCAGCAGAACGATGCGCTGGCCCTTGATGTCCGGCACTTCGGCCTTGAGATAGGCCACCATCCGGCGGATGTCCTGCGCATACTCGCGATACTTCTTCTCCACGACGGTCTTGCCGTCCTCGGCCACATAGCGGATGGCCACATGATCGGGGAACTCCTGCTCCATGCAGCGGGTCACCATGTCGTATACGCCTGCGGGTACTTTGATGTATTCAGCCATCGGTTTTTCTCCTTTTTTGTCAAATTTTCAGCTCAGCACTTTTTTCATTCACTTTCCAGAGTCATTCCGAATCTCTGGCAGTTCGAGGAAAACTTTGGCACGGCTCCTTATGGCAACAGTATACCGCAAGCAGAGCGTAAACGCAAGATTTAATTGCACAAATATGCAACTTAAGCTTGCATTCAATTTGTGCAGGCAGATGTAATTCTTTCCTTTTGTTGCGATGTGCGAAAAGCTGTGATACACTTTTTTCGTCAGGACGAAACTTCGCCCGGAGGTCGAGTCCTTATCAAATTGACAGCAAGCCCAAAAAGCATTATACTGTTTATATCATTTAGCAAAAAAGCTCCCCGCCGAGCTTCATATTTTTATTTATCGCGCCTAAAACACGGCCTTCCGGGGCCTCCGGGACGAATGGCGCACAAGGAGGACCCTTTTCATGGAAGGCACCAAGCCCCGCACTGTAAGCAGCCTTGGCATGTTCGACCTGCTGAAAGGCATCGGAATGCTGGCCATCGTCTTTGCCCACACGGCAGAGCTTTACCCCCTCGGCACCAACGACGTCACCCCTTTCGCGTTCGCGCTGTTCGCTTACCGCGAAGCGCTGATGGCCGCCTTTTTTATTGCCAGCGGCTACGGCTTCCGCAAGCGCTCCATCCACAAATGCATCGAGCAGCAGCTCAAGACCCTGCTCAAGCCTTACGTTTATACTGCACTGGCCACCACGGTGCTCCACGCTTTCATTCACCACGCAGCTTTCGGCTCGTGGGATGCTGCCATCTCAGAATCGGCCAAGGTCTTAGGCGGTTTCCTGTTAGGTCTGCCCCACACGGCCACTTACTTCGGGCAGCAGTTTTTCTCCTGCGGACCCATGTGGTACTTAGTGGCTCTGATGCTGGCGTGGGTGCTGCTGGACGTGCTGCTCGAGATTTTCCCCGAGCGGTACATAACCCCCGCAGTCGTCGGCGTCACCCTGCTTGGCTGGGGCGTCACGCTGGTGTGGGAGGCTCCTTTCTGCATCGCACAGGGCATGGTGTCGCTGCCCTACCTTTACATCGGCTATCTGGCCAAGAAGCGCCGTCTTTTTGAAACTCCCCTCTCCGGCAGAGCCAAAGCCGGACTTATCGCGTCCGCGCTGGGCGTCGTCGCGGGCGTTTTGCTGACCCAGAGCACCGACTGCGTTTCGCTGGGTGAGTGGACGATGGGGCCGCTGAGCATCCTGCTGGATGGCGCAGTGGGCTACGGCATCATCCGGCTCTTTTTGAAATGGCAGCGCCGAGTGGACGGCCCCATCTCCCATGCCATCGAGTGGGTGGGCCGGCGCTCGCTCTTCATCTTCTGCATCCACACTGTGGAGCTGACGGCCATCCCGTGGTATCTGCTGGCTGCAAAGTATGCTGACCATCCGGTGCAGGGGATGCTGCTGCAGTTCGTGTTCTCGCTTGTGTCCATCTTCGCCGTCACCGAACTTCTGATGCGCCGCAAAGAGCTTGGCCGGAAGCTTCGGGGCGGCAAGCCTGCGGACAAGCCCCGGCAGCGGAGCAAGACCCGCCGCTATGCGGCAAAACACTGAAATTCCTGCGCTTTGGTATCCAGCCATTTTGAGGGCAGACTATAGTTACTTTTGATGCATGGGCTTGCAGCGCGGGTTGTACGCCTTGCGATAAATTGGAGGAGGCCCCGGTAATGATGAACGAAACTCCTGAAGCGGCTCTGCGCAGCCGCATTGCGGACCTTGAACAACAGCTCAAACTTGCAGACGAAGGCACTTCGCGGCTGGCTCAGCGCTGCCTTGAGCTGGAAAAGCAGCTGCAGACCTTCTATGCTGCCCACCCCCAGAGAGAGAGGCAGACCGACTCGCCTGCTCTGGTGCAGCCGCTGCTTTACTATGATGCCGGGTTCGGCTTTTCCCAGAAAGACACCGTCAATGCCCCGGACTACGAATACGACGAGCTGAACGGCATGGTGACAGCGACCTTCGAGCTGCCGGAGACCGCGTTCAATCTCCGTCTCGACCCCGGTGAACTGCCTTGCTGCATCACCGATTTCGTCTTCTCGGATGACCGCATCCTCTGCCGCCCGGTGAACGGTGTGCCGCTCCATGGCGACGGCATCCTGTTCCTCAACAACGACCCGAATTTCATGCTGGATGGTCTGAACCGTTTCCCCGCCGGGATGAAGCTGGGCGTGAGCTACTGCTACTTCCCGCTGGAGCCGCTGGCTGACGACCCGTTGTTCGCCGCCGTTCTCGAAGGCGTACAGTATTTCCAGAAGACCCGCGTCTGCGAGCAGAAGCACCTCGACCAGCTGGAAAAGACTACGGCTGACCAGAAGCAGACCATCGAGGCCCTGCAGAAGAATCTCTCCGAGCTGCATCAGGTCAACGCCGAGCTGAGCGCCCGGAGCAAAGCCTACGAGAGCTCGCTGGAAAACATCCTCTCTTCCAGCAGCTGGAAACTCACGCTGCCCCTGCGCCGCCTGCTGGGGCTGTTCCATCGCAGCCATTGAGCCTGCCTGCGGAGAGGAGGATACGATGTACAGCAGTTATACCACTCTGCAGCGGGCTCAGCTCGCCAAACAGGAATATCTCGATACCCAGGAAGTTTTTCTCGGCATCTATGCGCCGGGGCGGAACGCCGCCCTGAAAGCTTCCCTGCAGGACCAGCTCCACCGCAAATTTTTATTGACGGACAGCCTCCGCCCCGAAGCCCTCGGCAGCGCCGTCGGTGTACTTCTGGTCAGGGAAGACCTTTTCCTGATGTCCACGGCCCTTTCCTGCTTTGCGGACGCACTGCGCGGCGGCGCAGACTACGTCACCAGCGACGCCGTCTTCGGCTACTCAGGCGTCACCACCCTCTACCACAGTCAGGGCTTTGCAGCCTGCCCGGGCTGCGCCCTCGTCTCCCGGGAGCTACTGCGCCGCTGTCAGGCGGAAGCCCGCGACCCGGAAAATCCCGTCGAACTGCTGACGCTGGCGGCGAAGCTCAGCCGCAGCCACGTCTGCCTCCCGCTGGCGCTGGCCCACTATGAGCGGGACATCTGCGCCGAAGACGTCTGGTCTGTAAAGGGGAAGCGCGTCTTTATCATGAGCCACCTGCTGGACATGACCGGTGCGCCCATCGTACTGGTGAGCGCCGTGCCGGTGCTGCGCAGCATGGGCTACGAAGTGGTCGTCCTCGGCCCTGAGGACGGCGGCTCCATGCCGCTTTTCCTCGAGGCGGGAGCTACCGTCATCACCCGCAAGGGCTGTGTCCAGTCTCCCCTGCTCTGGGGGCTGGCCCTTTGCGCCGACCTCGTTCTGGCCAACACCGTCGTGGAGGCCCGGGCCGTCCGCGCCCTGAGCGGTGCGCGGGTGCCGGTGCTCTGGTGGCTCCACGATGCCTTTGCAGGCTACCCCCACATCGCCCACCAGATCCCCAGAGAGCTGGGCGAAAATATCCGGCTCTACTCCGTCGGCAGCCACGCCGCCAACGCCATGCATTCGGTGCGGCCGGAGTTCAACATCCGGCCCCTCATCTACGGCCTGCCGGACTACGCCGCCGAGAAGTTCTCCCACTACGATTTGAGCTATGCGGGCGGGCGGCCTCTGTTCGCCACCGTGGGCTCCTTCGAGAACCGGAAAGGCCAGGACATCTTCTGCAAAGCCATCCGGCTGCTGCCGCCTGAGACCATGAAGAAGGCATCCTTCCTCTTCGTGGGCAAGGCCGCAGAGGCTGAGATGATGGACGCCGTGCGGAGCCTGACCGCTGACTGCCCCGACAACGTCTTTTACGTCAAGCGGCTCACCCGCGACGAGATCAAGAGTCTGATGGCCCAGTGTACCTGCCTCGTCTGCGCCTCCCGCGACGACCCCATGCCTACTTTCGTCACTGAGGGCCTCATCTTCGGCAAGCCCGCCATCGTGTCGGAGCACACCGGCACCGCCGGGCTCATCACCGAGGGCGTGGACGGTTTCGTCTACGAGGACGACGACCCCGAAAAGCTGGCCGAGCGGCTGGCCTGGGCCATCGAGCACCCGGAAAAGCTGGCTGCCATGCGCCCCGCCTGCCGTGAGCTTTACGAGAACCATTACTCCAAGCAGGCGTTTTCCGACAGTTTGCAACAGGCTGTAAAGGAGCTCACCGGCGAATAAACTCCCTGTTCTTTATCACTCTGCCGAAACTGAGGCAAAAAATTTGGCAGTTGTTCACAAACACACCTCCGGACTGTGATATACTCTCCTAAGAGTTTATCCCAGTCCGTTTTTTGTTGAAATTTGAAAGGAGTCCCCGCATGAGTTCGTCCGCCTCCCCCGCCCCTTCGCGCCGAAAGACCCTGCTCTCGCTGGGCGTTCTGGCCCTGCTGACCGGCATCGTGGTGTTCATCTTCCGGGAGCACTGGGCTGAGATCTCCGAGGCGCTGAGCCGGCTCACCCTCGGGCAGGGACTTCTGGCACTGGCCGTGGGCCTGAGCTACCCGCTTCTCGAGGGCGTATCCAGCTGGCTCATCGTCCGCAGCCGCCTGTCCCATTTCCCGCTGCGGCAGGGTATCGACAATGCATGGATGGGGACCTTCGGCAATGTGGTGGGCCTCGGCGCAGGGTCGGTGCCGTTTCAGACGTGGTATCTCCACCGGCGCGGGCTGGACGTTGGCCCCGGCGTAGGGCTGATGACCCTGCAATACGTCTTCCACAAGACATCCGTCCTGCTTTACGCCACCGTGCTGCTTCTGGCGGGCCGCCCCTGGATAGCGGCCAACTCCGACGGCGTGCTGCGGTATCTGCCCGGGGCCTACGCTGTCGTGGCGGGCGTCATCGTGGGACTCATCGCCCTCTGCGCCCTGCCGGTGGTGCAGCGTCTGGCCCGGTGGCTGCTGCATTTTCTGCCCGACACGGGCCGCTGGGCCGAGCGCCGGGAAAGCTGGCTCAAGCAGCTGGACACCCTGAGCACCGAGAGCCGCCATCTGCTGGCGGACAAGCCCCGCTGTGCCGCCATTCTGGGCGTGCATCTCGTAAAGCTGTTCCTGCTCTTTTGCCTGCCGTGGATGGGGCTGCGGTTCATGGGGCTGGATACCGGACTCACCTTCTGGCAGGTGCAGCTTCTCACGTCGCTGACCCTCTTTGTCTCCAACGCCCTGCCCAACGTGGCGGGCATGGGTTCGGTGGAGACGGCCTTCCTGCTGGTGTACAGCAGCTTCCTCCCCGATGCTTCGTCCATGAGCCTGCTGATGTTCTACCGGCTGGTCAGCTATTACGCCGTCTTTGCGGCAAGCGCCGTCGGCTTTGCGCTGGCGCAGCGGCGGCTAAACCGCGGATGACTTTGTGAATGTCGTCATCACCCGCGATGTCGAGGCCGACAAGCAGGGCGACATGACCTATGTTCTCGAGTTCACCACCGAGGACGGCAGCACCCAGAGCTTCGAGACCCTGCACTACGAAACCACTCCCATCTCTCTGAAGAGCGTGGACGCAGCTGCTGGCGCTACCCCCATCGCATTCGCCGCTCCTGAGCAGTAAAAATCAGCTCATAACAAAGAAAACGGCAGGTTCATTGAACCTGCCGTTTTCTTATTCTATCAAATTCAGCCCTTCATGGGGACAAAGCCCACGAGGTCCTTCACAACCTCGCCGCCGATGATGAGGCCCACGACCGACGGGACAAAGGCATTCGAGCCGGGAACAGAGCGGCGGATGGTACACTTGCGCTGGGTACCCGGAGGGCAGATGCAGTGGTGTTTGCAGCTGATGGAGTCATCCTCGATGGGAGTCATGACAGGCTCCCTGGAGTAAACGACTTTCAGGTGCTTGATGCGGCGCTTGCGGCACTCGGTGCGCATGACCTTGGCCAGCGGGCAGACGGAAGTCTTATAAATATCCGTGACCTCGAAGCGGGTAGGGTCCATCTTGTTGCCTGCACCCATGGAGCAGATGATGGGGACGCCAGCCTCCTTGCACTTCATGACCAGCGCAATTTTACCGGTGACAGTGTCGATGGCGTCCACCACGTAGTCGAACTGGCTGAAATCGAAGCTGTCCTGCGTCTCAGGGCCAAAGAAGGTCTTGTAGGTGGTGACCTTGATGTTGGGGTCGATGTCGTGGACGCGCTCTTCGGCCACATCCACCTTGAACCTGCCCACCGTCTTGCGGGTGGCGATGATCTGGCGGTTCAGGTTGGTGAGGCAGACTTTGTCGTCGTCGATCAGGTCGAGAGCCCCCACGCCGCTGCGGGCCAGCGCCTCGACGGTGTAGCCGCCCACGCCGCCCACGCCGAACACGGCTACACGGGAATCGTGCAGTTTGGTCATTGCTTCCGCGCCCAGCAGCAGCTGGGTGCGGGAATACTGGTCTTGCATATCATTTCTCCTTTAGGTTCTGCTTTTTACATTCACGGGCTTGCCCTTATCCCTTCGCCACCTGTGTAATGGTGCCGCCTCCGAGGACGACATCGCCCTGATACAGCACGACGGCCTGCCCCGGGGTGGGGGCGCGCTGAGGCTGGTCAAATTCCAGACGGAAGCTGTCCGGCCCTGCCGGGTAGACGGTGGCAGGCTGTTCGGTCTGATGATAACGGGTGCGGGCCGTCACCCGCAGGGGGCCTTTCAGCTCCGGGATGGCGATCCAGTTCACTTCGTTCGCATAGACGATGGTATCGAACAGCTCCGACTCCGGGCCGACCGTGACGGTGTTGGCCTGCATATCCTTGGCGCAGACGTAGACCGGTGTCCCCATGGCGAGGCCCAGGCCCTTCCGCTGGCCGATGGTGTACCGCACAGCGCCGCTGTGGGTGCCTACCTTTTTGCCGCCGACGTCGAGGAAATCGCCCGCCGGGTAGTGCTTGCCGGTGAAATCCTCCATAAAGCGGGCGTAGTCGCCGTCCGGCACGAAGCAGATGTCCTGACTGTCGTGCTTGCGGGCGTTCACGAAGTGCTGCTGCTCGGCGATGGCGCGCACTTCGCTCTTATGCAGACCACCCAGCGGCAGGCGGACATGAGCCAGCTGCTCCTGCGTGAGGTTGTAGAGCACATAGCTCTGGTCTTTGTTCTCGTCCAGACCCTTTTTGAGCAGCCAGCGGCCCGTGGCCTCGTCCTGCTCCACCCGGGCATAATGGCCCGTGACCACATGATCCAGTCCGTGTGCTTCCGCCCAGCGAAGCAGGTGATCGAACTTCATATATCTGTTGCAGTCGATGCAGGGATTGGGCGTACCGCCGGCCTCGTAGACCCGGATGAATTTGTCGATGATCTTTTCCTGAAAGTCTGCCGTAAAATCCAGCACCTCGTAGGGAATATCCATCGCATAGGCCACCTCGGCGGCGTCCTCAATGTCCCGCTCCGAGCAGCAGGTGTGCAGGCCCTCGGTGTTCACGGCCTCGTTACGGGTGAGGCGCATGGTGACGCCGGTGCAGTCGAAACCGTCCCTCTGCATGAGCCATGCCGCCACCGAGCTGTCCACACCGCCGCTCATGGCGATGAGCGCCCCGGGGCGGCGGGAAGTGTTCTGTGTTTCTGTCATTCTGTTCCTCTTCTGTTATAACATACTAAAACAGTAGTATAATACTACCGCAGCTTCTTTCTCTTGTCAAGACGCAGAAAATTTGGTCGCAAAGGCCAGAAGTTCCGCTTTTTCGTTGGGCAGCCGCCCGGTGATGACCTCTTCCAGCAGCGCTTCCAGTGCGCGGCGCAGGCCCGGCCCGGGCGCGACGCCCGCCGCCATCAGATCGCGGCCATTCACGGCCAGCTGGGAGACGCGGCAGCAGGCGCTTTGGGCGGTCAGCGTCTCGGCCTCTTTTTGCAGGGCGGTAAATTCATCTTTTCTTTCCGGTTGAAGAGCGCTCCAAAGGGCAGTCAACTGCTGCACGGTGTGGAGGTCGTATTTGCCAAGAAGTCGTTTGGCTTGAAGCGACAGCGCAGGAGTGCGGGGAGCTTTCTCCTTCACAAGTGTTGATACTCCATCTATCACAGCATTGGAGCATTTCAAGCGTTTCAACGCCTTTCGTGTTCCATCCTCCCCCAGCGGCAGAAGCAGCGCCGCCCAACGGGTGGTCACTTCCTCTGCTCCTGCCGGAAGGGCATCTATGATCTCACGGGCTTCCGACAGATCGTCGGGCGGCAGTTCCGGCAGGACGAAGGCCAGCACTTCCGGCTCCAGATACGCCCCCGGCTTCGGGGCAGACAGGAGCTTGTTCAGCTCTTCTTCGATGCGCTCCACCGACACGCAGTCGAGGTGGGCGGCCAGCTGTTTCGCCGCCGCTTCGGTGGCCTCGTCGATAACAAACCCGAATCGGGCCGCAAAGCGGTAGAGACGCAGGATGCGCAGAGCGTCTTCTTCAAAGCGGCGCAGCGGCTCACCGACGGCCCGCACCACGCCCCGGGCCAGATCTTCCTGCCCGCCAAAGGGGTCGCACAAGCCTTCTTCGGCGCTGTAGGCCATGGCGTTGATGGTGAAGTCCCGCCGGGCCAGGTCCTCCCGGACGTCGGGTACAAAGGCCACGCTGTCGGGATGGCGGCCATCGGAATAACTGCCTTCGGTGCGGAAGGTGGTGATCTCGTAGAGCCTGCCGTCCCGCTTCACAGTCACGGTACCATGCTGCAATCCGGTGGGGATGCACTGCTTTTCTCCGAACAGCTCCATCACCTGCTCCGGGCGGGCGGCGGTGCAGAGGTCCCAGTCGTGGGGCGCAAGGCCCAGCAGACTGTCCCGGACACAGCCGCCCACGGCGTAGGCCGCAAAACCTGCCCGGTGCAGCGCGTCCAGCAGGGCGGAGGCGCCGGGTTCCAGGACGATGTTCATTCTTCGGCCTCCTCATATTGCAGGGTGATGCTCTTGCCGTCATAGCCGCACTCTGCCGCCGGGAAGAGGCTCTGCGCCTGGGCCAGCTCTTCTTCCGGGTCGGTGATCATGGGCGAATAGTGGACGAGCCAGAGCCGCTTCGCGCCCGCTTTGGCGGCGAGGGCTGCGCTCTGCCCGAAGGTGCTGTGGCCGTACTGTTTGGCCTGCGCGGCCTGCTCCGGCAGAGCATAGGTGGAGTCGCAGAGCAGAAGGTCCGCACCCGCTGCGGCCTTTTCCAGCGCCGGACAGGGGGCGGTGTCGCCCGAGAAGACAAAGCTCAGCCCCTGCCGGGCCGGGCCAAGGACGGCTTCCGGCTGGATGACACGTCCACCGTCCAGTGTGATACTCTCGCCGTGCTGGAGCGTCTTCCACTGCTTTACCGGTACGCCTAATGCCCGCGCCTGTTCGGGTGAGAACCGTCCGGCCCGGGGCAAATCGAGTCGGTAACCCTGACTGATGACACGGTGGCGGGTCGGCACCGGCGTGAGTTTCGCGCCCTGGGGCCAGCCGCCGAATTTTTCGCAGAGCGCCGCCGGGGCGTCCAGCACCTCAGCATAAACCGGGTACGGCAGAGGCCCCGTCAACACCCGCAGTGCCGCCCAGACTTCGCCGAGCCCCTTCGGCCCGTACAGCGCCAGCGGGCGGGTGCGGCCCTGACAGCCCAGCGTCTGCAGCAGCCCCGGCAGGCCGAAGATGTGGTCGCCGTGGTAATGGGTCAGGCAGACGGCGTCCATCTTCATCAGGTTGACTCCGGCCCGGCGGGCGGCAGTCTGGGTTCCCTCGCCGCAGTCGAACAGGAGGCTGTGTCCTCCGCATTCGGCCACCGCCGCCGTGAGAGCGCGGTCGGGCAGGGGCATGGTGGCCGCTGTACCCAGCAGTGTAATGGTCAGCATAAAGTTTCTCCGTATCACAAAAAATCTCGATGGCTATAGTGTACCACACTCTTCGGCCCGGCACAATCGCACAGCCGCACCCTGACAGGCATAAGATGGCCCAAACCACAAAAGGAGGGGTCTTGTATGCGGCGTCAGCGGCCCGGGCATCGCATTTGGTCGTTCCACCACCGGGGACTGCTGCTTCTGGCGGCGGCAGTGGCGGTGATGCTCTTTTTTCTCTACGGCTGCGTGGCAGGGGCGGCGTACAGCCCCCGGGGGCGGCTGGTGTTCATCCCTCTCGCACAGGTTTCAGGTAGTAGTACGACTTCGCTTTTTTCCGCTCAAAATTTTTTCAGAAAAGGTATTGACTTCACTTTCGTGAGGTGATAAAATCCCACCAAACCAGTGAGAAAGCATAAGTACCACCGCAAAACTCACCAGTACAGAGAGCACCGGGGCAGCTGAGACCGGGCAGTGTGGGCGCGGATGAGAATGGGCTTTTGAGGGCAAACCGAACCGCATTTTTATGCGCAGTAGGGGCGACGGAGAGCGTCTCCGTGAACAAAGCCGGTATGTGTTGGCATATCACGAGTGGGCAGGGTCATTCCTGTCAAGATTGGGTGGCACCGCAGGAGTATTTTATCCGCTCTTGTCCCAATTCACGCAATGTGTTTTGGGACAGGAGCGGTTTTTATTTTTCCCTCTTGTCCCGCAAGCAAGGGCCGGCATGTGCATCCGGCCCGGAAAGGACAAGCCTTATGAAGACCGAAGCGAACATCCCGTACAAGTTTTATCTGGAAGAAGACGAAGCTCTCAAGTGCAAGGAGATGGGCGAGGCAAAAACTATCGTCTTTGGCCTCACCGGCACCGGCTACTTCGACATGGTGGCCTACGAGAAGTTCCACGACGGCAAGATGACCGACTACATCCCCACCGATGCCGACCTGCAGAAGGGCTTTGACGGCATCCCCCACTTCCCCGGCAACGAATAATTCCTGAAACATCCTCTCCCCTCACACCCCCGCGCGGCGCAAGCTGTGCGGGGGTGGTTTTATATAAAACGGAATGACTGCCTGCACACTGAGCCAGACGGTCATTCCGCAAACAGCAAGCCAGCCGCCCTGCAAGGTAACAGGGCGGCTGGCTGCTTCTATTATGCAATTCAGGAGAATGGAGGAGAGAATAGCGTTTTTATGCTTCCTGGGGACGGAAGTGCCGGAGAATTACTCGCCGCGGACGGCTGCGAAGCCAGCCTCGAGGTCGGCGATGATGTCGTCGATGTGCTCGGTGCCGATGGACAGGCGGATGGTGTTCTGGTAGATCTGCTGCTCGGCCAGCTCCTCATCGGTCAGCTGGCTGTGAGTGGTGGAAGCCGGATGGATGACCAGACTCTTGACGTCGGCCACATTTGCCAGCAGAGAGAAGACCTTCAGGTTGTCGATGAACTTGAATGCTTCCTCACGGCCGCCCTTGATGTTGAAGGTGAAGATGGAAGCGCCGCCGTTGGGGAAGTACTTCTCATACAGGGCGTGGTCGGGGTGATCCGGCAGAGAGGGATGGTTGACCTTCTCGACCTGGGGATGGTTGGCCAGGAACTCGACGACCTTCTTGGTGTTCTCCACATGGCGCTCAATGCGCAGGCTCAGAGTCTCGGTACCCTGCAGCAGCAGGAAGGCGTTGAACGGAGAGATGGTAGCGCCGGTATCACGCAGCAGGATGGCGCGGATGTAGGTGACGAAAGCGGCGGGGCCGGCTGCGTCAGCGAAGGACACGCCGTGGTAGCTGGGGTTGGGGGCGGCGATGTTGCCGTACTTGCCGCTGGCCTTCCAGTCGAACTTGCCGCTGTCCACGATGATGCCGCCCAGCGTGGTGCCGTGGCCGCCGATGAACTTGGTAGCGGAGTGGACGACGATGTCAGCGCCATGCTCGATGGGACGGATCAGGTACGGGGTGCCGAAGGTGTTATCAATGACCAGCGGCAGGCCATGCTTGTGAGCGATGGCTGCGATGGCATCAATATCAGGAATATCACTGTTGGGGTTGCCCAGAGTCTCGAGGTAGACAGCCTTGGTGTTGGGCTGGATAGCGTTCTCGACCTCTTCCAGATCGTGAGCGTCCACGAAGGTGGTGGTGACGCCGAACTGGGTCAGAGTGTGCTCCAGCAGATTGTAACTACCGCCGTAGATGGTCTTCTGAGCTACGATGTGGTCGCCGGCCTGAGCCAGTGCCTCGATGGTGTAGGTGATGGCAGCTGCACCGGAAGCAGTAGCCAGAGCAGCCACGCCGCCTTCCAGAGCGGCAATGCGCTTCTCGAACACATCCTGAGTGGAGTTGGTCAGACGGCCGTAGATGTTGCCGGCGTCTGCCAGACCGAAGCGGTCCGCAGCGTGCTGGCTGTTGCGGAACACATAGGAAGTGGTCTGGTAAATGGGCACTGCGCGGGAATCGGTTGCGGGATCGGCCTGCTCCTGGCCAACGTGAAGCTGCAGGGTCTCAAATTTATAGTTAGACATAGTATTTTCCCTCTCTATCTGTACTCAAAGTATTATTTTTACTCATAAAAATGCCCGGCAGCGTGGGGAGTTTCACCTTTCGTCTGCCGGGCAAAGAAATCGTTCTCAGCTCAGAGCCTTTTGTCTGTCTCGGGCGTCACATTCGCTCGCACATTCGCGGCATAGAGGGCACCGTACAGCTATGGCTCAGAGTTTGTTTCTCGGCCCGGGCGCTGTACATTCGCCCACAGCGGAAGTTGGCGTGCAGAAGACTTTTCCAAATCAGCGTCATTTGAGTACCCTCCTTTCCGAAATTCCCACTTACCTACAAGGCGTGTGGTTTTGTTGTCTGCATTATATTCCCTCATACCCACATTGTCAATAGGTTTAATTGAATTTCTTCCAAAAAAGTTTTTAAGAGTCATTCTTTTGAGAAAAATGCAAAAAGATTGCATTTTTGTCTTGCATTTCACGCAGAATCCGTGTATACTCTTCTCTGCGCCTAAATTGCAATCAGGTTGCAATTTAGACAACTAAAGCACTTTTCGTTCCTCCGTTTATTTTGGGTGAAGACGTAAAATGGTGTGGCGGCTGCGCGCGCCGGCGCGGGGCGGATTTTATTCTTTCGGTCAAATGGCTTTGCGCTCCGCGCGGGCCAGAGGCAGGGAGGGGTGTTTCGAATCCCCCCTCCCTACCTCTGGACTCCACTCTCCCCGCA
>ERZ1673703.1107-NODE-1107-length-24783-cov-6.150275_pt1 | contig 24783 bp, 19 predicted proteins | sample MGYA00580233_ERZ1673703 | MGnify/ENA primary metagenome ERZ1673703 (study PRJEB41218, sample SAMN15661748) | gut metagenome | host: Homo sapiens | place: Canada: London | collected 2015-08-20/2019-03-30 | study: EMG produced TPA metagenomics assembly of... | reverse complement strand
TCTTAGAAAATGTAAGCTGCGGAAATCTGCCACATTTTAGTCTTATAAGAGAAATAAGCCTCTTTCCATTCTGCCGTTTTATTCAACGGAATGTTATAATTGGCACCTACTTGTAAGTGTCTCAACAGCTTCACACCAGCACCTACATTGATTCCTATCTGAGCATTTTTTTTATTCAACCGTCCATAGTTTTCATAAACTTTATCTCCTGAGAAGTTGAAATAAAAGTCCGGACCTGCTGCTACATAAATACCCAATGAACTACCCAAACCGATAGTATACTTTAAGTTGATTGGAATATCAAGACCATTCTGCCTGATAGTACGATTTCCTATTATTGGATCACTATCTGCAAGAGGATCAATAAAATCCCGACTGCTAACTTTCACACCTCTTTGAGAGAAAAGGAGAGAAGCATCAACCCCCAAACCTATCAGTGGAATAGTAACTTCAGCCATCGGACCGATAAAGAATCCGGTGAAGTTGTCTGTTTTTAAATCAGACTTATTAAAATCAGCTTTTGCCAGGTTTACACCACCTTTCACACCAAACTTGATAAGTTGTGCCTGAGCAGGCATAGCCATACCGATACATACAGCTATCATTAAAGCACTAATAATCTTTTTCATAACTAAGTTGTGTTTAAAATTCGGGACAAAGATATAGTTTTAAATTAAAAAAACATTAAATCTGTTTGCATATTTTCAGCAAAGCTTTCTATTCTATAACATTACGCTACCCTATTTTGTTTTTTGATAACGTTCATATAAAGGCACATGCCATCTATCGGAAAGCCCGTGTGAGCATCTTCCTAAGGCAGCATATACCAGTTGTGCAACTCGAGCAGTACCAGTTGTACAACTTGTCATACACCAGTTGCACAACTGGTATCGTCCGGGTTGCCCATCCGGTAGCTTCTCTCCTTAAAAGATACCCTTATCGTCTCAGGATGGAAACATTCAGATGCAGGCAAGAAGAAAAAAATACCTTTTCCGGAACAACGGACCGAAAATCCATGTACCTTTGTGGTACTTCAAGGAAAGATGCCAGAGTGATCGAATGGGCCGGACTCGAAATCCGGTGAACGGCTTGTCCGTTCCGTGGGTTTGAATCCCACTCTTTCCGCAATAATTTTGTTGTTTGTCCGTCTCCCCCACAAGTGGAGTCACCAAAAAAGAAGAGATGCACCGAGAAATAAGAATCTACGGCACATCTCTTTTTTTATGTCAAATGCAAGCGGAAGCTTTCTATGCCGGACGAGAGCATACGACGCGACTTTCTTCTTGCGTCCTCGGTGAGGAAGGCTTCCTTATTTTTTGAAGTGAATCAACATCAATACCGGATTGTCATCGGCTTTCAGGCCGGCTGCTATCTCTTTCAATTCACCGCTCAGCTGACCGGCTTCGTAAGCATCCATCAGGTCTTCGGACTTCAGAACAGCCAAGCCGCAATCTTCGGGATAACAAAAGAACATGATACCTTCCACACGTTTCGAAGCATCGTCTTTATTCTTCAACAAGTAACGGCAGACTTCCTGCGTGCGACAGTCGTACAGCCACTCTTCACTTTTCAGATCCAATGACTCGATACTGTTCATCGGCACTTCCATAGGTTGCTTAGTCAGAAAGAAATAAGCCCCCGCCGCTCCCCGTAAAAACAAACCATACTTGTTTCCCTCCTCCGAATGCGAAGGAGTACGGACGAGCAATGGCTCTAAGGTGCGGTCCGGATTCATTGCAAACAAGGTATCCGAGTCGGGATTGCCGATATAAAAGCGGGAGCCATTACGAATCAAAGAGGGTTCCAGAAGATAAGCGTATGAATGGTTTTCCGCATTGACAATAAGCTTGACGAGAATATTTCTTTTCTGCACATAGTCCAGTGAATCCAGATGCCCGTCCCGGGTGGAGACCAAAAGATAAGGATAGAAGTTGGCATCCTGATCGTCCGGCACCTTTGACTCCTGTTCCGCTATCAAATAGTCGGGAGAGAACAGGCACATGCGACTCATCCGTTTCCCTTCAGGGAAAGTAAAAGAGTGCTTGAACTTTCCGTCCAGAGAATAGACGTGAATCTGCTGACGGTTCATCTCCTTCAGGTAAAGTTCGCCGTTCGCCGGGTTTACATCTATCGAACCGATATCCTTGTATTCACCCGGGCCGTTACCGACCCTGTGGATGCGGTTGAGTGCTTTTCCCTGCCGGCTGAAGAAGCAGACGTCGTTTCCCCGATGTCCTTTGGTTATCACATATTGATCGGTGACCACTTCAACCGAACCGTCGAACAGAAATTCGTCGTTAGTCTCCAAAGGAATATAGCTTATGTCAGCAATATCCTGCAACACGATCTCCTTTTCGGGATAATCTTCATTCATATCAATCACAGGCAGAGCCTGATTCACTGCTTCCTTGCCCCCCTGACACGAAGCCAACGCAAGGGATACCCAAAAATAAAACGGGAGTCTTTTCATAGTACAAATTATTAACCGACGGGAAAGATACATATTATTACTGAAACCGATGTACTACTATACCCTAAAAATAAAAAAGAAGGAGATACCCGAACGGTCATCTCCTTCCTCCTACTTACTGAAAATTATACTTCATATTCCTGATATCAATGATTGGGCTTAATATCGAGTTTCACCGGATGAATCATATTTTCCGGTTTAAGGATCGTATCGAGGTCTTCTTTTGAAAGAATGTCATGTTCCAGCACCAGTTCATAGACTCCCTTACCGGTCTCCTGTGCTTCTTTGGCAATCTTGGTAGAGTTTTTATATCCGATAACAGGATTCAGTGCAGTCACCACACCGATACTGTTGTGAACATCTTTCCGGCATTTTTCCTCATTGGCCGTGATGCCGTCTATACACAAGGTACGCAGCGTATCGAAACCATTCATCAGCAAATCGGCAGATTCGAAACAGCACTGGGCCATGACCGGTTCCATCGCATTCAGTTCCATCTGGGCCGCTTCACCACTCATAGCTACACAAAGGTCGTTACCTATTACTTTATAGTCAATCTGATTCATCACTTCGGGAATAACCGGATTGACCTTACCCGGCATAATGGACGAACCGGGCTGCATGGCCGGCAGATTGATTTCGCCCAACCCGCAACGCGGGCCGGATGCCAAAAGGCGCAAGTCATTGCATATCTTATTCATTTTTACAGCTATACGGCGCATAGCAGAAGAGTAACCTACCAGACAAGAAGTGTCGGAAGTAGCTCCTATCAGATCATCGGCCAAACGGATATCCAGTCCGGTAATCTTCCGGAGAGCCGCTATGCATTTGCTTGCATATTCCGGCTCGGCGGTGATTCCGGTTCCGATGGCAGTAGCTCCCATATTGACGGTCAGGAAGTCCTGAGCAGCAAAGTCCAGGTTCTTGACTTCATCCTGAAGGATACTGGCAAAACCATTGAACGTCTGTCCGAGCGTCATCGGCACTGCATCTTCCAGTTGGGTGCGCCCCATCTTGATCACGTGTGCAAACTCTTCGCCCTTTCTTCTGAAAGCATCGATCACCTCCTTAAAATGTTTCACCAGTTTGAGGTGCGTATAATACATACCGATATGAATAGCGGTCGGATAAGCGTCATTGGTAGACTGCGAACGGTTAACATGATCATTGGGCGAACAATATTGATATTCCCCACGTTTATGTCCCATCAACTCGAGTGCGCGGTTGGCTATCACCTCGTTGGCATTCATGTTGGTGGTAGTTCCGGCTCCACCCTGGATCATGTCTACCGGGAACTGGTCATGATGTTTCCCTTCCAGAATTTCTTTACATGCACGAAGAATGGCATTTGCCTGCTCTTCGGTCAGCAGTCCAAGTTCAAAGTTAGCCATAGCGGCTCCCATCTTGGTAATGGCCAGTGCATTGATAAATAAGGGATACTCACAAAGATGATATTTGCTAATGCGGAAGTTCTCTATTCCCCGAAGGGTTTGTACGCCATATAAGGCGGTTTCGGGTACTTCACGTTCACCTATTAAATCACTCTCTGTACGAGTTGCTTTCGATAATTCTTCTTTCATAATATATCTTTATTAACAATTACATTCTTAACTGTGTTTACAATAACCAAACTTAAGCAATATTGTTTTGAAAGCATACATATTCGCAATTTAGTTAACATACTTTAAACAAGGAACAGTTTTTATACATGAAGACAAATAGATGTATCATATTGTAAACCTCTCCTCCCAACAGGGATTTTAATAAAATCTCCTTCATAATGAAAAAATATACTAATAGACAAAAACCTATTAACTTCTTTTTTGTTGATTAGCATATCATTTACCGATTCAGAGACAATTTATTCAATTATCTTTGCCAAAAATAAAAAAGAAAGATATGATTCTACAATTGGCTTTTGTACTGACAGCTATCATTATCGGTGCCCGTCTGGGAGGTATCGGACTCGGAGTAATGGGCGGCGTAGGTTTAGGAATACTTACTTTTGCCTTCGGATTGCAACCCACAGCTCCTCCAATCGACGTGATGTTGATGATTGCCGCAGTCATCTCGGCCGCCTCCTGCATGCAAGCAGCCGGCGGGCTAGATTATATGGTGAAGCTGGCAGAAAAGTTATTGCGTAAGAACCCGTCACATGTCACCATATTAAGTCCCATTGTGACCTACCTGTTTACTTTTGTTGCGGGAACAGGGCATGTCGCTTACTCCGTATTGCCTGTGATTGCAGAGGTAGCCACCGAAACAAAGATTCGTCCGGAACGTCCCCTCGGCATAGCCGTCATCGCTTCGCAACAAGCCATCACGGCAAGTCCCATCTCGGCAGCCACGGTCGCCTTACTCGGACTGTTGGCCGGTTTCGACATTACCCTGTTCGATATTCTCAAAATAACGATTCCCGCAACCATTATCGGCGTACTGGTAGGTGCACTTTTTTCTATGAAAGTAGGTAAAGAGCTGGTAGACGACCCGGAATACCAGAAACGATTGGCTGAAGGATACTTCAACTCAAAGAAAATAGAGATTAAAGACGTACACAATAGGCGCAATGCAATGATATCGGTGTTGATTTTCATCTTAGCTACCGCCTTTATTGTATTTTTCGGCTCTTTCGACGGCATGCGCCCCACATTTCTGATCGATGGCGAAACAGTCACCCTGGGCATGTCTGCCATTATCGAAATCGTCATGCTTTCGGCAGCTGCGCTTATCCTGCTGATCACGAAGACAGATGGTATCAAAGCGACGCAAGGTTCTGTTTTTCCGGCAGGGATGCAGGCGGTAATCGCTATTTTTGGTATAGCCTGGATGGGCGATACGTTTCTGCAAGGCAACATGGGGCAACTGACCGAATCGATCGAAGGACTGGTCCGCCAGATGCCGTGGTTGTTCGGCATTGCCCTGTTCATAATGTCCATCCTGCTCTACAGCCAGGCTGCTACGGTACGTGCACTGATGCCGTTGGGTATTGCTCTCGGCATTTCACCGTATATGCTGATCGCCATGTTCCCGGCTGTAAACGGATATTTCTTCATTCCGAACTATCCGACAGTAGTGGCCGCCATCAATTTCGACCGGACCGGTACAACAAAAATCGGTAAATACGTATTGAATCATTCGTTTATGATGCCCGGACTGGTATCGACCGTTGTAGCCATCGCGCTCGGATTGCTCTTTATCCAGATATTCTAAAAGAACGGAACTATCTATTTTTTTAACCTAAATAACAGTTGAGTCATGAAAGAATTAAAAAGACTAAGCTTTGTAGTGGTCACACTACTACTTTCCACGATGATGGCTTTCGCGCAAAAGCCTAATATTCACATCCTTGCTACGGGTGGCACAATTGCCGGTACAGGCGGTTCTGCCACTTCCACCAACTATACGGCCGGCCAGGTAGCAATCAGCACGCTGCTCGATGCAGTACCCGAACTCAAGGATATTGCCAACGTGACCGGTGAGCAAATTGTACGTATCGCATCGCAGGACATGAGCGATGAAGTGTGGCTGATACTCGCCAAGAAGATCAACCAACTCCTGAAACGCCCGGACATCGACGGTATCGTTATCACTCACGGAACAGATACGATGGAAGAGACTGCCTATTTCCTGAACCTGACCGTAAAAAGTAACAAACCCGTGGTACTTGTAGGAGCCATGCGCCCTTCTACCGCGCTGAGTGCCGATGGCCCGCTGAACCTCTACAATGCCGTAGTCACTGCCGGAGCCAAAGAATCTATCGGCAAAGGTGTGCTGATAGCCATGAACGGACTGATTCTCGGAGCTGAAAGCGCAATAAAGATGAATACGATCGATGTACAAACTTTCCAGGCACCCAACTCCGGTGCATTGGGCTATATCTTTAACGGAAAAGTATTCTATAACCAGGCTCCGCTCAAGAAACATACGACACAATCTGTTTTCGACGTAACCAACCTGAACTCTCTTCCCAAAGTAGGCATTGTCTACAGCTACTCGAACATCGATCCCGATATGGTGACCCCACTGTTGCATCATGACTACAAAGGTATCATCCATGCGGGAGTAGGAAACGGCAACTTCCACAAAAACATTTTACCGGTACTGCTGGAAGCACGCAAGAAAGGAATCCTCGTGGTTCGCTCCTCCCGCGTACCTACCGGTCCTACCACAATGGATGCCGAAGTAGACGATACTCAATATCAGTTTATTGCTTCTCAGGAACTGAATCCGCAGAAGTCACGTGTATTGCTGATTCTCGGACTGACCAAAACCAATGACTGGAAACAGATTCAGCAATATTTTAATGAGTATTAACCGGACATCGGACCGATAAAACCTGAACACTTATGAAAAAATTAATGGCCATGTTGCTCCTTGCGGGCAGCATACAAGGAGTCTATGCCCAAAAGACGGAAAAGAAAGAGATGTTTCTTGAAAATAAATCGTTGTATGAAGAGCTGACCAACGTGCAGAAGAAAACGGATAAGTTCAATCTGTATCTCAATATGCAAGGTAGTTTCGATGCCAACTTCCGCAACGGTTTCGACGAAGGAGTATTCAAGATGCGCCAACTTCGTATCGAAGCCAAGGGCAACCTCAACAGCTGGCTCTCCTATCGTTATCGCCAGCGTCTGAACCGTTCGAATGAGGGAGGAGGAATGATCGACAACATACCGACTTCGATTGACTATGCCGGTATCGGTGTAAAGCTGAACGACCAGTTCTCTTTCTTTGCCGGTAAACAATGCACCGCTTACGGCGGTTTCGAGTTCGACCTGAATCCGATTGACATCTACCAATACAGCGACATGATCGAGAATATGAGCAATTTTATGACCGGATTGAACATCGGTTATAACATTACACCTACCCAGCAGCTCAACTTGCAGATCCTGAACAGTCGCAACAGTTCGTTCGACAAGACGTATGGAATCACCGAAGACTCGGAAGGCAAACTTCCGGACCTCAAGTCGGGCAAGATGCCTTTGGTCTATACCCTGAACTGGAATGGTAACTTTAATGAGGTATTCAAGACCCGCTGGTCGGCTTCCGTCATGAGTGAAGCCAAAGGCAAGAACCTCTATTATTATGCAGTGGGCAACGAACTGAATCTGGATAAGTTCAATATGTTCGTCGATTTCATGTATTCGCAGGAAGGCATCGACCGTAACGGTACCATCACCGGGATTGTGGGCAATGCCGGCGGACACAATGCTTTCAACGCCGGCTACTTGTCGGTAGTGACCAAGCTCAATTACCGTTTCCTCCCCAAGTGGAATGCTTTCGTGAAAGGCATGTACGAAACGGCCTCCGTCACCAAAGCAGCCGACGGCATTGAAAAAGGTAACTACCGTACTTCCTGGGGCTACCTGGCGGGGGTAGAGTTTTATCCAATGAAGACTAATTTGCACTTCTTCCTGACCTATGTAGGGCGTTCATACGACTTCACACATCGTGCCAAAGTACTGGGACAGGAGAATTACAGTACTAACCGATTGTCTTTAGGCTTCATCTACCAACTGCCGATGTTCTGACCTGAAATAAAATAGTCCCGATAAACCGGATGGTTTATCGGGACTATTTTATTATTTTCAATCAATTCGTTCGTATCAATACTCCTCCTCGTTAAAGAAGAAGTCCTCTTTACTGGGGTAATCCGGCCAAATATCTTCTATGCTTTCATAGATTTCGCCTTCATCTTCCATTTCCTGAAGGTTTTCAATCACTTCAAGAGGAGCACCCGACCGCATGGCATAATCAATCAGTTCATCCTTAGTTGCCGGCCAAGGAGCATCTTCCAGTTTAGATGCTAATTCCAATGTCCAATACATAAGCTTTCGTATTTAAAATGTGAATATTAATCCTACTCTCTATTTTTCGGCAAAAGTATAATAAAATATTTCACTTGCAACTATTATTCCAAAATATTTCGTCTTTTCCTTCATTAAAATTCATTTTACGGGACAAGACAAATAAATAATCCGATAAACGGTTGATATAGGCCAGTAAATCGGCTGAGATTGTACAGCTTTCGGATAATGCAAGAATCCGGCGTTCGGCCCTCCGGCAAACGGTACGGCAAACGTGGCAAACCGCAGAGCCACGACTCCCTCCCGGAATAATAAAAGAATGTAAAGGTGGAAGAATTTCGTCGGCGGCATCGATTTCGCGCTCAATGGCTTCCACCTCAGCGGGAGTAATAATACTGACATCATTCAATTGCACCTTCTCCTGATCAGTGGCCAGATGCGACCCGATGGCAAACAATTTATCCTGCACGGACTGCACAAAATTCAAATCATGCTCGTCCATCAAATAAGTTGCCAGCAAGCCCAGATTCGAATTCAGTTCATCGACCGTTCCATACGCTTCCAGACGGATATGGGTTTTCGGAACACGCGTCCCGCCTATCAGGCCGGTCGTTCCCTTATCACCCGTTTTTGTATATACAAGACTCTTTTTCATAATGATAGTATGTTTATTATTTCTGTAAAGGTTAACACATCAAAGGATTCAGAAGTTGACGAGATAGTGCTGTTTTATCTTGGTACGGTCGAAAAAGACGATTCCCAAATCATACAAATCGAATGTAATGCCTGTCCGGTCGTCCTGCTGTATCTTTTTCCAGAGTGCTTTCATCTTCTTCGTATAGCGGATGCCCTCAATAACAAAGAGTCCTCGTCCGGTGGTTCTCGATGCACAAAGGTCAAACACCTGCTCCACAAACTCCTCATTCCGATAATGGTGCAAATACAAAAAATCGACAGGCGTATCTTTCTCCAGAAAGAGCTCCGACAAATCGGAAGCACCCACATAATCGGCTTTAGCATGTCCGGCCTGCAAATACAAAGACGATGCCGATAATGTTCCGGCATCCACAATCGTATCGGGCTGAATATAGTTGACCAGCCGAAACAGCAACCGGTTCACCTTCTTCGATTCATGCTTCCATTTCCTACCGGAGTTTGCCGACATTTTTTTCTGTTCGGCTTCCAACGAACTGTAGGCATAGTAAGGGGTACGCTCATAAATGACGTTGGTTATCAAGTCGAAAGCAAATGGTGAATGAACCCCATATCCACAACGGTGGCGAAAGCGGGCCAACCAGATAAAAGGACGTTTCAAAAGAAAAAATCCATTCATAATAAATTGAAATATATCGCGTTCAACGCACAAAGATATGCTTTTTATCAAAAAAGAACAATTTAAACCAAAACGTTCTAATAAATTCAACACATATCCAAAGTCTTTACTCAACACAATCATAAGCGTATATTACATATTCTCTGCACAATAAAATCGATTAATATTTAATCAACACATTTATTACAAGTTGACTTTTATTTAATATATTTGCATTACTAATGAAATGATAAATATGGAAACATATATTTTGCAAATCAGGGGCTATTAATCGGCGTCATAGACCACCCATTCCATTTAGATAGCGAAACTTTCTTTAATAATGAATTTAAAGAAAATCTTTTCGCTAAATACAAAAATAATGTCGCAAACAGTTTCGGTGGATATCAAAAAGAAGAATACCTGAATACACCCATGTACGAACCTTATCAATATAATCTATTCGGAAATTATAATCTTGCAGTTTTATCTTTGATAGACGGTTATGCATTTGGTAACCGCTCCTTCCACATGGGGCATGGTTATCGCGATAACGTCAATGAGTCCACAAACTACCGGTATCAAGTTCTGACCGGTATCGGATGTAATATTGATGACACGAATTATATTGCCCGAAAAGCAGAAGAAACTTTTTTACGCACATCAGATCGTTATCCATTTATAGGTATCACGCGACTCACCTTAAACAATGGATTCCTCATCGGCACGGGAATGGAACTCCCGCAAGCAATACGCTTATGGACCGAAAAGTTATTGCATAAAAGCGAAAAAGAACATGTCAACGCTTTCACAATAGACAGCTTCGGAGATAGTGAAATCATCCTAATTACTTTTTCTGATAGTCTGATCAAGATAAACGAAATTGTATCGGAGGTAAAAAAGATCCAAGCGTGCCATTTGTCAAGAACCAATTTCAATCCAGACAACTGCTTACTGGCAGCGATCAAAGAAAAGAATTTAGATTCATTCCACATCTTTTCCGGGTCGTATACCCATTTAGGATATGACGTAAATTGGCAAAAGTCCAACTTCTTGCCAATAAAGGACGACAAAGACATCAAAATAGGATATAGATGGGAATTAAAGCCCGGCCACCAAAAAGCATTAAAAGAAATATTAAAGAACAACCCATTAGAAAAAGATCCATCATTAGAAACTCATTTAACAGGCAGTAACGCATTTTACACCAAAGAAGATTTTGATTTAAAGCAATATTGTATACGCCTGAACTATTGCCGCACAAACTTGTATCAGGATATTAGAAGTTTACGCGTACATCTATTCTACGTCAACTCCGTAGAATACAGTACACAAGCCCCTCATCCGCTTCCTACGTTAGATATTAGACATCTCCTCTTCAAAGATGACGAAATGAAAGAACTTCGCAATCATCTATCCCAATGTGGCACAGCCAAATTAACAAGAGAAAGAGTCATGAAAATGTTTGCCCGTTATAATCAATACATACGAAACCCGCAAACTTATATCTATTTTATAGAACTAAGAGACTTTCTATTAGGATTAATGTCAACAATTAAAAATTATGCCAGCGACAATAACATAGCCATCGAAGATATTGACAACTACCTCAACGCTGCTATCATTGCATTTGAAGGAGCCTTCTTTAATCGCTTTTATCAAAGCGTGCGCGTAGGTGGACTAAGTGACTTTGCGTTAGAGCATAACGGAGGTATCCAACAATACGTCACAAGTTTTACATTAATATTTAAAGAATCCCTTAAGGTACTATCCAACAACAAAGAGATAAACCCCATCAAAGCTTTCCTCTATGTTTCGGGCTATGAGAGTGTGGTTTCGCAACGTGAAATCATGCGAATAAATATGAATCTGATCACATACCCAGAACTGTTTGCTCTTAGCATATACAAAGAAGCCGGTAACTTTATTATTGAAAGAATCAGAACCACAGAAGAAAAGCCGAGAAGTGCTTACCAAAGAAATATTCAAATGTGGTACGATATTATCTATTTAAAGAGAATGCCCGATAACCTCAGGACCCTAATTATACATTCCAGTATATACCGTCCCGAATGTCCAGCTCATCGTAAACTAGCAGGCAGTTTAAATACGGAATTACTCTCATATTTTATTGCAGATGTTCATAATTTCTATTTTGGATTTAACTGTGATTTCGAACTTCTGTATCATTTTTATTGGAAATATTTTCTCCAGCTATCCACTTCTTACAATAGAAACGGAGAATTGAGAAGCGAACATTTTATCACCTATTTACTAAGACTTTTCATCATCCAGTTCTACATGTATTCAGACACAGAGCAAGCTAAGGAAAAAATAAAAGAACGAATGAATTCTCCTTTTGACCCAAAGCTCTCCAGCCTATGGAAAACCCATTTCTTAAGGGTACTCGAAATCACAGAGATTATTTGGGAAGGGCTCAAGAAGGAAAGATTCAATACATTCTTAGAAGAAGAGTTACTGCAAAAAATTAGTAATATTGCACTAGATGAATGCTATAGCTATACTTATATAGATCAACAATATCAAAAGGAATATCGTGCACATTTAACATGTCAAGAATGGTATCAACTGGGAGCAGAAATCCCCTCAATAACACATCCCAATCCAATAGACCACATTGGTAATATTGAATTGATTTCTTTTTGGAAAGAAATCCGCACCTTACGAATCAGACAAATGACAGAACAATTTCAAAGATTCGAACTTATTCAGCCTAAATCGAATGAGATTTTTCCTGAAATGTTTGTTTCAGACATGTTAATTGCGTATTTAAAGGCAATTTATCAATTAGACAATTCAGACAAAAACAAAGTAATCAAAAGCCTGTCGCGTAATATAGACGGCAATACTTATACCGGTCATCTGGACGGTTATTTCTCACCTTTGCTTTCCGATCCACAAGGTGGTATTTTTACCCATGGACTAAACGAGCGTCAAACCTATTTTGGTTACCGAACAACTCTATATAAAAGTCTATGGAACTACTCGACTAGAAAAAAAGACGAACTGCTAAAACTAATTCAAAATGAATAACATTGTTTTACTTAATCTGTCGGACATGCATTGCATGGCAAACAATGATCAACAAAAAGAAATATTTGCCGCCTTCTTCAAAGAGCTAAAAAGCTTTGTAGAGAATAATCCGGTCTGGCGTCCCGACTTTATCGTGATTCCGGGTGATATAATAGATGGCCATAACAAAACAGCAGAAGATAAAGTCTCAGCTTATCAGTTGGCAAGAAATTTTATAAAAGAAGTATCCGACTGGAGCGGACTACAAATGAATCATGATGTCATCACCATACCAGGGAATCATGACAGAATATACCCACCTTCCAAACTTAAAAAGAACTATTTCAAGCAACTGAATAAAGTGTTTAACGCTTTCCAGGAAGGAGATTCCTCCAGCAATACAATAGACGTGCTTGAACAGGAAGACGAACTATTCAGATTATATTGCAGTGAATTCGCCGATTTTATATTAGACGAAGAAATAACAGATGGGAAATTCATTTGTCCAAAGTCACTTAAACAGTCCAATTGTCGAAAAACAATTGGTTATAAAGCTTATGATTCGCTAAAAATTGTATTTCTCCTGTTAAATACCGAATGGCTGATTAGCCCATCACAATTTGGTGCAACCAAAATATGCTGTGGTCGGCGTTTTGTCATAGAAGCCGTGAAAGAGATTCGGGCTAAATACCCCGACTATATTATAGTAACCACCATGCATCATCCTTTATCTCAAATAGAGTGGGAAGAAAAAAACATAGACCGGATGGATCTATTCAATCCTTATCACATGATATTGGACATCAGCGATATTATTATTAGCGGGCACGACCACTTAATTTCATCCAACAACGAACCGGAATATCTAGCAAATATGGTGCAACATTTTCAACTGGGCTCTTTTGCATGTAATCCCGACCCGGGAAGGGACATCTTTCTTAACTCAGCCTCACTGCTGAAAATAGATTCCGTCAACAATTTCATACAAATGAATTACATATACCTAAACTTAAGCAAGGGAAACATAAAATGGAATTTCAGCCCTACTACCAGCACTTATCCACTGAGAGGCAGGTTTGGAAAAAGAAAAAAAATAGACTTTAAAGACAAGCTACCCATACCCGATAAATATGAATTAAACGATATAGGCATCGTATGGGTGAAAAGACTTTCTACTTCTAAAAACAAATGCATATCGAAGACCAATCAAATGACACAAGAAGACCTTCAGTATATCAACAAAGAAATAATCAGATACTTTTATTTTGGCCAAACCTACAAAAAGAGCCTGATCAAAGGGCTAGAAGCCTTCAGCACATATAGTATTGATAACGATAACATTTGTATCCTTACGCTTGAAGAGTGGAACAAACAATCCCTCAACATTGAAACTTCCAATATACATTATATCATTTATTCTCAAGAATTAAACAAATATAGTGAACTATTAGCAGCAAAGCAGCGTTTTTTGCTTGATAAGAGAATAATAAAAGATACACTATCAATAGTTATTATTCAAAATAATTAATAATATATATTGTGTATTCCGCTAAATATTAGTAACTTTGCGAACTAACTTATTATCCATGAATTGAATATTGAATTATTATGACAGGAGAAGAAAGTGACGTAATACTACAACGTATTAGAGAAATCGTCAATAAAGAAAGAGTGGAGCTTCCTAAACGTACAGATGAGCAATATGAAAATCGTAAACAAGCAGCTCATTATTACAGCACACTAGAAGAAAGACCACATTCGATTCGTGATATGGAAACAAAGTGTTTCCATAAAAGTCTTTGTGTTTCTATAGACACCTTATTATAATAAAAACATAAAGGCATGGTTAATATCATGCTATTTTTCAACTTATTATGGGGTTACTTAACAAAGTAGCCCCATATTTTTTATCCACAACTCTTTTCCTCAGCGCTCTTCTTAAATTTTTTAGAACCAAATACTTCATGATGTGTTATTCAAAGATTAAAAACCTAAATAGCTTTAATCATGAAGAAGTTAATGTTACTGTCCCTTTTGAGTACCTTTATATTTTACAGTTGCTCGGATGATGATTCATGCACAACCTGTAAGGAGGATAATGGAAGTTTGGTCACCCCCGATTTGAGCGTTACCCTATCCGATACACAGAGTCCGATGACGGGTGTATTGGAAGCCTACCCTTGCCAGGCAGGAGGTGCCATTTATTACGGCAATTATATCGAAGGCAAACTGACCCCCTTTCCGGGAATGTATTACCTCCAGAACGGAGAGATCTATGGAGATAAGAACAGGGAAATATCTCTCCCGGTGGGCACTTACAACATGATATACTGGGGTACCCCGAAATATGAAGAGCCGATTTACAGCAACCCGGTCGTCGTCGACCCCCAAATCACTATCGGAGGAGACCTTTCACAACAGTATTTCGGGCTCCGGAAAGTTTCGGCGGATACGACCTATTATCCGGTATTCGACTTAGTGTATACAGTGAAACCGGCACATATCGGCACGGAAGAACTGAGTGCAGCCATGCAGCGTGTTGTTGCCGGTCTGAAAGTAATCGTCAAAAACAAAAACAACGGTATCCTAAGTTCCAGTATTGCCGGCATGGAAGTACATGTAGGAGGCATTGCCGAGAAGTTGAACATGTATACAGCCGCTCCGGTCAACCAAACCAAAACAGTATCTTTCCCGCTTGTACTGTCGGCAGACGGCACACAGATGAGCAATGCCACGGTCATGCTTTTTCCATCATCCGCCAAACCAATGTTCAAGCTGATCATCAAGCTTAAAAACGGAAATACCAAAGTCTACCAGCAACCACTCAATGCTCCGTTAAAAGCTAATAACAAGTTGACTCTGACATTAACCTTGGGTGATATCTTCTCGGAAGAAACTTCCGGGGGATTCACCATCGATAACTGGCAAGAAGAGAACGAAACAATAGATATACCGACACTGGAATAACCATCAGACTGGCTTCACCGGCATCCGGACTCCACCCGATTGGAGATCAGACTGATCGCTCTTTTAGCGTACATTCATGCCGGAAATACCAAAAAACCGGAAACCTCCTCACGGAGCCTTCCGGTGTAACACTAAAAGTACCGGGCAGGCAGAAGCACTAGGTAAAACTCCCGCCTGCATGTGTTCCGGTATGTCTTCCCTAACCGATGCCGAGCGTTTTCCGCGCCTCGGTTTGTTGATTTTCGCTTAGTTTATTCTGATAGGCTTCGTACAGATAGTTTCCTACGGGACTGCCGGCATGTTTCACAATCTGTTCCAGCACGAATCCGCCGAAAGCCTCTTTAATTTCATTTATCTCTTTCCCGGTAAAGTCCCGCCCTCTGAATTCGTCGAGAGCCATCAAGGTTTGCATCATCTCCTCGTTCAGTCCGGTTCCTTCCACCAGTACGATATCTCCTATTTTTGCGTTGATTTCTCCCGGTTCCAGAACGACAGGCAGGGTGACGGGAAAACGGTCACTGTCAGTCTCCTGAATAAAGAGCTCCCTCACCTGCGGGGCAGTCACTTTTCCATTGAACACAAAGCGTCCTTCACTGACTGTAGTGCTGTCATATCTCACCACACCTTCTATAGCGTCCCGCAAATAAATCGTCCTGCCTTCCAATTTCTCGTTAGTCACCACCCCTCTGAGGTGGTAGGTCCCCTCTTTAGGCGTATGATTACAGGCTCCCATGATGAGGCCCATCAGTAAGACCCCTGTCAAATTCCTTTTCATCTTCTTTATCATCCTATAAGTTATAAAAAATCACCCCATACGTACCCGAGGGCAGAACGGGGTGATCTTTTCGTAATATTCTGGACTTATTTAAAATCTAAATCCGAGTTTCAGGTTGGGCAACGCAAACAAGTTGATGTTGTGATGCCCCACCTTGTAGGCCGACATGCCCTTGGGGCATATCTGAATCATATCGTAGCGGTAAGCTACCGGCTGAACTTCAAATCCCAAAATCAGTCCCTTACCAAGGCTGTATTCGATACCCGCTACAGAGGCTGCGCGTAGTCCGAATATCTGCCCGGTCCGGGTGTTGGGGATATAGACTTCTAACGGAGTGCCGTTGACATCGCTGTCATCGACTACCGCCGCATTGTCCTGCGAGTTCAGGTTTTCACTCGGGTTCAAGTCAGTTCCTCCGGGTGCATCAGCATCGTCTGTACTCATGTCCGGATCCTCGACCATAATTCCCGTATAAGGAGTTGTTGTCTGGATTCGTCCCATTTGCCAACCTAAAAGCCCACCTACGTACAGATTGATACGTTCGTTCTTTGTATTGAAATAATAGTTTGATCCAATATTGATCGACCAATTGTTCTTGATTTTTCCTTCCAGATATTGTTTTGCCGGAATTTGCATATCTTGAACGGTTCTGTCTCCCTCAATATAATCTTTCTTGGGCGTAACACCAATATTCATGCTGAACATCAGGTTGATGTCCCAACGGTCAGTCAGAAAATACTTTCCCTGAACACCTATGATATTAACCAAACTGTTATTATTCAAATCTCCTAAAGTGAGGTAGTAGGCCGGATCTGCCGACTGGTGTCCGCTTCCGTTTCCTATTCCTATGTTCGGTGCCAAGGCACTCTTCCCATCCCAGTATCTGGGCAGCAGATAGTCTTCCGTACTGTTGTTGAACATCTGCGAACTACCGAATACCATGGAAACCTGCCACTGACCTTTTTTAGGAGCAAACGACGCATCATCGCTGCTGCTGTATTGCTGCGCCGAGAGTGGCGCAACAGTACATACAGACAGAAGGATTATGCATAGTTTCTTTATCATACTATTTTTCTTTAGAGTTTTTTATTATTCAGCTGCATAAGCATCCAAAAGTTTCTTCAGTGTAGCGTTCAGGCGATCAACCTCAGCCTGTATGAAAGCAACTTCCTGTTCTGCATTCGTAATAGCAGCTTGTAAATCAGACTCGAATCTGCTCTTATCGTCTTTACCCAAAGTCTGGTAAGCTTCAAGTTTTCCTTCAGCGGTAGCAACGGCATCTTTAGCTGTCGCGATCTTGCTTTCCTGGTCGGAAATCAATTTCTCAATAGTACCTTCGACTCTTTCAAATTTATGATTCACCGGATCGTAAGTTACATAAGTAACCTGTCCACCATTAGTGATCGCATTCTTGATTGTTGTCATTAAACTGTTTAATGCCTGAATTTGGCAAGCAGAAGGATTGCTGACAGAATAAGGATTGCCAGAGCTCAGACTCTGATTGTAATCAAGCAATTGCCGTTCCAATTCAGCTTTCCAAATAGCATCTTGCTTGTCGGCGATACCGGCTTGCAGTGTGGCTACATTGTCTGCTATCGTTTTCTTGGCATCATCGAATTTCTCCAGATCAGCTGTCAGGCTGTTGTCTAAAGCAATCCATTTCTCGATATTGGTAAAGATGGCCACATCCTTCATAGCTGTTGTATATAGATAATAGCTGCAAGTATGGTTTCCGGCTTCTACGTCTTCCGGAAGGTAGTATTTGTCACCTACTTTCTTCGGTTCAATAATGTATTTCAACTCTTTATATGTTCCGAACAATGTATTGGAAGCAAGAATCAAACGTTGGATAGCTCCATCAAAATCTGAGAGAGTACTGTTATAGAGAGAAGTTGCTAACTGCTGGTTACCTAATATCTGACTATTATCATTTCTCTGAATATGTGAATTAAAGATACTAAGTGTCATTTGATTACCAGCCGGAGTTCCGCTATCATCAATGACTACTACGTTGTAAAGTCTGATCTCTTTATTATCCACGTTGTATACCTTTTGCGTTGCTCCGTCTACGGCATCTCTCAACAATCCGTAAGCTTTCAGGTCGGCTATCAACGCATTGGCTTTATCCTTAGTCTGTTCGGCGGAAGCTAATGCTCTATAAGCATCTACTTTTGCGACGATAGCATCGTAAGTGGTAGTCTGCTGATAGTTCTTGTAATTAGTCAACGCTGTCATATAAGCCAGGTAAGAATCCATCCATGCTGTAGAGTCTTTCTGGAAAATCGCATATTTGTCTGCTTTATCGATAGCCATTCTGGCTAATTCGCCTTTGGCTTTGGCTATTTCGGCATCGGTAGGTTGAATAGAGGAATTGTTTCTGTAGGAGAATACACGCTCATAAGCATTGTTAAATAATTGAATATAACCAACATCCTGACTGCTGGAACTGGAATAAGCAGATCGAATATAGCTTACCACACTCGTTGCCTCGTAATAATTATTTAATGACAAGCCAGACAGACTTAAATCAGCGATCATCGTATATTCGCCCGTTGCACCATCTTGTTTGAACACTTTGTTGAACTCATCAGATGTTAAAACGTTGCTTTCTTGAACAAATCCGGCCAGATCATTCTGCAAAGCTGCGTCTACCACCGGTATGGTAAAGCTTTTATCTTTCGTATCCAACTTGGCGTTCTCTCTTTCGATATCGGCAAGTACCGGCTGAATCTCCGCTGTTTGCTTAGCGATAGCCTCACTCTTCGCTACCACATCAGCATTGACTGCGGCAATCTGCTTAGAGATTTCCGCCAGTTTCGTGTTCCATTCCGAGGTCGGAGTAGCGGCGAAGGTCTTCATATCTTCCAATACCTTTTCTTGAGTAGCAAGGGCTGCTTTGGCTTCGTCAATACCTGCATTCAGTTTGTCTTCCAGGTATTTGTTATCTGAAAGGAAGTCCAACAAATCACTTTTGGCTTTTAGCAAGCGGGCATTAGAATCTTTGAGGTAATCTAATGCTCCATAAGTGTGCAATTCTCCTTCAGTAATGCCTGCTAAAGCTTCTTTTACGTCCTTGATAGCTTCACCGAACGCTTCGTCTTTTGCAGTAACCATGGCCACTTCTAATGCAGCCAATGACGCTTGAAGGTCTGCGTTAGTATCAGCTTCTTTCTTCTGGATAGCTAGCAGTTGTTCTTTTAGTGAAGCAGCCAAGGTGTCCTGACGTGCCTGAAGAGAGTCTTTCAACCAAGCGGTAGAAGCCTGTTCTTTTTCTAAGTTTAGCTTTTGTAGATCCAAAGCCACTTTGTCAGCTTCTAAAGACACCTGTTCTCTTTCAATTTTCACTCTTTGGATTTCGGTTAATACGGTTTCAAAAGCAGCCTTTGCCTTAATGAATTCCGCTTTCGCTCCGCGAAGTTGTTCGATTCCCGCCGGTTCATCGTTGTCGATACATCCGGTGAATGTTGTAGTTGCTCCTCCCACTAAGAGCGCAGCTACGAGATAAGTCCATTTTCTCATACCTCTGTTTTTAAGTGTTAATAAAAAAAATGTTATGTAAGTAAATCAATGTTTTCTCTTGCCGATGACGGCCTTGCCTCTATCTTATGTAATACCTCTATCTACAGTTACTTTGTAGGTAACCCCAAACAGACTATTGAAGGATGCAAATGGCGTTTTGCCAAAAGGAATAGCAGTAAAAGGGAATCCTTATTTATAATAAGGTATAAAAAAGAATAGTTCTTTGTTTCTGTGTGAAGCAAGGAAAGGAGAAGTATGCAATTCTCTGGATAACTTCCCAACAAACCGAAGTCTGTAGAAGCTATTATCTGTCTATGAATGAATTATTTTCTCTCTGTCTTTGAAAAAGATGTTTTTTAATTTGCTTTTTTGTGAAAAATGGTTTATGTTTGTCGGACACTTACAATAAAGTTACCTACAAAGTAACTCCACAAAAATCAGCGATTTAACCCTCAAAAGATCGTTTGGCATAACCGATAATACTTAAATTTGTTTCATCCAGTTTCTTTATATTGAATGGTTTCAGATAAGTCTCTGTTACTTTGATAGACGAGTGCCCCATCGCCTCCCGGATAATACCCGGGTGCACTTCCAAATAATAGGCTAAAGTGGCCCAGGTATGGCGGGCTGTATATGAAGTCAATTCGGTAGTCAGTCCCAACAGTTCTCCCAATTTTGTCAGTTGATAATTGAAGATGCGCAATGCCTGCTGATACTCCCGATAGATGGTATCCTCTCCTCCCTCTGCACTCAGAATAGGGAATAAATAGGGAGACTCTGTAGTAGTATCCATATATTCCCGAATGATATTCATGGCATCTTTAGTAACTGTAATGGTGATCTGACGTCCGGTTTTCCTACGATGATAGGTCAGGATATTCCCATTCAGGTCCTTCTTTTGTATATAAGCCAAGTCGACAAAAGGAAGTCCCCTTAAAAGAAACATCAGCACGAACAGGTGATGAGTTTTCTGCAATAGTTCCGATTGCTTCCGGGTGCACTTCGTGTCGAGCAACTGCCCCATTTCTTCGGCTTTCAAAGCTCGTTTGATATCGGCCTGAGTACCGGTATATACAGCTTTGAACAGATGTGGCACGTGAGGTGCCAGACGCCGGTCGACCGCCCGGTTATAGACAGCCCTGAGCACCCGCATATAAGTAGACACCGTGTTCCAGCTGTTTCCCCGCCGTCTGAGAAACCGTTCGAATTGCTTCAACAACTCAGGCCTTACTCTTTTGAACGGAATGTCGTGTGCTTTCAGAAAAGCAGAAAGGGCATTTCTGCTCGCTTGATAAATGTGAGCCGTACCTAATGCATATTCCGCTTTTCGCTCTTCAATCATGCGATCCATAAAACGGATTAAATCTTTTTCTTTCATCTTATTTTTGTTTTACCTAGTTTATCCGATCAAGATATTGATTTTCGTACACAAAGAAAAATTATCCGCAGGGTTTGTATGTAACCACAGTGCTACGATTGAGTACGTTTTATTATAGTCTCATTCGATATACTTTCCTAATATTGCCATCACGAATCATTAATCGAATTATGGTATGAACACAAAATCAAAACAACTCTTACTATCGTTCCCGAAACCCAAGTTTACAACAGGAATGATAAGGTTGAGCATCACCTTGCTCTTTTCCACTCTATGCATTGGTTCATTTGGACAGAAGAAGTCAACGATCACCGTAGAAACCCTCTTGGAAGAGATGACTTCATACGACGAAATGACCCGCTATCCCGCCCTGCCCTACCGCAGCATGCAGCAGAGCAGTTACGATCGCAGATCCGTTTCTCCCGATCGGCCCGGCTGGTTTGCCAATGACGATGGCGAAGGATTTATCCGCCTTGAAGAACACGACGGACGGAAAGAAAAAGTTCTTTTCGAAGACGAAGGTCCCGGCGCCATTACCCGTATATGGCTCACGACCTTTGGCAGCATACATACAATCTTGCGCTTCTACTTTGACGGAAAAGACGAACCAGGCTGGGTGGTACCCTCTTATGATCTCCAGAAGTTCGGTGTACGAGGACTCAAGAAAGGATTAATCGAACCGGACGATAAATGGATCAGGGGCAGCCTGATTTATCTACCTATCACTTATGCCGACGGTTGCAAAGTAACCATGGAGGAACTCACTCCCGAACGGACAAACAGACATTTTCTATTCAACTACCGCAAATATCCTACAGGCACTCCGGTCGAAACCTTCTCCCGGAAAGTTGCAGAAAGTATCCCTCAATCGGTCGAAAAGACATCGGCTACATTGTATAGAAATATAGATAAGGGGGTTGATCCACAGGCCCGCTATGGAAAAGGTGCACTGATCCACCGGCAAAATCTGTCATTAAACAAAGGAGAAAAGCAGCAACTAAACCTCCACAAAGGGAAAAGAGCGATCAGCCTTCTCCAATTCAACGTGAAAACGGATCCGGATCTGAAACCCGGAACAGATGATTTCGCCCGGTTGATGCGCAGTCTGATCATATCCATAAGCTTCGACGGACAGCAAACCGTATGGGCACCATTATCCGATTTTGCAGGCTCCGGTATGGGAGCATTTGCATCCCGGAGTTTTTTCTTCTATTCTGATGGTAAAGGAATCGTTTGCAGTAAATGGCTGATGCCCTATCGACAGAATTGTGAGATCTCTGTTTTAAACCTCTCACCCTACAAAACCGATGTACATATCGATATTGTATCACAACCTTACAAGTGGGACAACCGTTCCCTCTATTTCCATACAGCCTGGAAACAAGAACGCGGACTGCCCGTTGTCACTTGGATGGAACATGAAAAATGCATGGACTGGAATTTCACCACTATCTCCGGCAGAGGAGTCTATCGAGGAGACCTGCTGTCTCTTTTCAATCATACAACAGAGTGGTATGGAGAAGGCGATGAAAAAATAACAGTAGATCACGAAGCGTTTCCCTCCCATTTCGGGACAGGTACCGAAGACTATTACAGCTTCGACGGATACTTTAAAAGCCAGACTCCATTTGCCGGACAGCCCCGACAAGATATGAAGGACTTTTATGGTTATAACAGTTTCTTCAGAGTCAGATGTTTGGACGGCATACCTTTCAACCAGCAACTAAAATTCGATTTTGAATTACTAGGTTGGGAAAATGGCACAGTAGACTATTCCTCGACTGTATTCTGGTATGGAGACTTAAACTCTCAGGCAGCGGGTTCTTCCGGTATAGAAGAAATAGAAGCAGGTTTGCCGCCCACCCCCACCCAGTCCCCCGTCTGTAGCATAGCCAATGCTATCGACTTCTGCCAAATCCAACCAACCTCCAAATCTGAAAGGCTGCGTTATGACAGACAAAGGCTCAGCGGACATCCGGGCAAGTGGAATTTGAAAGACCATCTGGTGTGTCATGGCGGTAAAAAAGGTGACTACATCGAATTCGAATTCTCCGGTTTTAAGGACCGTGAATACAGTTTGAATCTATTCTGTACCAAAGCAGCCGACTACGGTAATATAAAGTTTTACGTAAATCGTCAGGAAAACGGTAAACAGCTGGACTGTTACAGCCAGGAAGTCGAGGCCACAGGTGCCATAAACCTCGGAATGCACAAACCCATAGATGGTAAGTTTATCCTAAGGATAGAATTGACCGGACAGAATGCATTATCTACAGGTACTTTATTCGGACTGGATTGTATACGGATTGAATAGTTTAAACTTTCATGATCGATAATAGGGTCAGGAGAGGAATGGCCTATCTACTTTTCTCCCCTGATCCCATTTTCAAACTTATCCTAAAATATCAGGTTTGGTTTTTATTCAGTAACCGACGTGATTATTTCCTCACTGAATGCCACGCTATTTGCAAAGACATGATTCACCAATCTACTTTGCGCTTCATTGGCTTTCTCTGTAAACAGTGATAATTTGTCTATATTAGAATTTATTAATTCCTCGCAATGCTTATCAATATTATTTTTATCACTCTTAATCCAATTGATCATATCTTCAAAATCCCAATAATAGTGCCCGATAAGATTATTTTTTCCATGATCATCATCATTCAGAATAGCTACGATTATGCTCTCAATCTCTTCACAAGACCCTTTCAGAGAAGAAATATCTTTAGAAAAAATGGCTTTACCTATCGACTCAAAATATACCCATAAGAAACTTCCATTCGTCGCTACAAATTTATCTTTGAGGTGTTCTCCTTCTTTCACATAATGGTCGAACAGCTTTTCCTGACAAGTCAAAATAGACAGTTCAAGTAAATAAAAGATCACATCATGCCCATTGTTTTCCCAATCTCTATGTTCCAGATATAGCTTCCATAAGCATTCGGCCATTTTCATGGCACTCTTAAAATCATCCTTATCGTAGTACAAATAGATAAGTTCCCGATAAGCATCATAAATCAATCCATGATTTTCATTATTAACCAATAAGTGCTTAACAACTTCATAATAGTTTAAGATAGCTTCATCAATATATCCTCGATCTGCATTCGCACGCCCCCGCCAGAAAGCAATTTCTCCCAAGGTATAACAACAGAATTTTTTGCCGTTTATCTTCCTTTTACATTCATAGTTATCTTTATTTCTGCACCTGAGGCACTCTATAGCTTCATCCAGATAATTGACGGCAAGAGAATACTCTCTCTTTTTTATATTCTCTTTTGCAGCAGCTACACAATTCCTGGTGGAAAGAATGTTTTCACTAACAGGGACTTTTACATCATTTGCATTCAGAGAATAGCCCGAAAAATCATGAAACACCGTTTCGGCACTTATACCAAAAAAATGTTCTAACTCTTCCCTAATCTCTTTTTTCTTTTCATTTGGAATAAGAATCGTACCAAATTTAAGGTTATCATCCTTAGGATCGGAAACTGTGGGAAAAGCTCGCAAGCCAAA
>ERZ1673703.1095-NODE-1095-length-24956-cov-5.622746_pt1 | contig 24956 bp, 14 predicted proteins | sample MGYA00580233_ERZ1673703 | MGnify/ENA primary metagenome ERZ1673703 (study PRJEB41218, sample SAMN15661748) | gut metagenome | host: Homo sapiens | place: Canada: London | collected 2015-08-20/2019-03-30 | study: EMG produced TPA metagenomics assembly of... | reverse complement strand
ACGCCGGGCCGACTCGCTTCGGATGGGGCTCTACACCAACTTTCTCGACACTACCGTGGATTTTGTCCTAAAACGGTGTGCGGCCCCTCGTTTGGTACACTTAAACGTACTGGACAAGTGGAGAGATGGGGGAGAACGTGCTCAAGTTCGGTACCTACGTCCGTGTTGGAAACGCGGCCGAAGCCTATGAGCTCTTGCAGAAGAACCGCAACAACAAGATTGTGGGCGGCGGCATCTGGATGCGCCTGGGTTCGCGTCGCGTGGCGACGGCGATTGACCTTTCGGCCTGCGGACTCGATCAGATCGAGGAGACCGAGACCGAGTTTCGCATCGGCGCCATGTGCACCCTGCGCCAGCTCGAGCGCCATGCCGAGCTCAACGCGCTTGTCAACAATGTCTTTGAGTTCGCCGTCCACGATATCGTGGGCGTGCAGCTGCGCAATACCGCCACGGTGGGCGGCAGCATTTACGGCCGCTTTGGCTTCTCGGACGTGCTCACTGCCTTCCTCGCGCTCGATTCCTATGTTGAGCTGACGGGCGCCGGCCGCGTGCCGCTCGCCGAGTTCGTGGACATGGGTTACGTGCGCGATGTGATCGAGCATGTCGTGGTCGTTAAGCACGACTATCGCGCGAGCTATGAGGCCGTGCGCAAGGCCGCGACCGACTTCCCCTCCTTAAACGTTACCGCCGCCTGGTGGGACAACAGCTGGCATGTCACTGTGGGTGCCCGCCCGCTGCGTGCGACCCTGCTGCAGGGCGAGGCATGCGGTCTGTTGAGCGAGCAGCCTTCCGAGGACGAGCTGCGCGCCCTGGCCGCGTCTGTACGCGCGCTGAGCTATGGCACCAACCTGTGGGGCTCGGCTGGCTACCGCCGCCGCATCTCGGCACCGCTGGCGATTCAGGCTGTGCGTCGCGCCGCCGGCATCGAGCTTTCGGCCGCGCTTGCCCGCGAGCTCGAGGGCGTGCAGATTCCTAAGTTTGCCACGGACGAGTATTCCTGCCGCCGCGTGCCCGGCGTCGATTCTAGCGAGGTGCGCTAATGGCTGCCAAACTCATCGATCTTTCCTTTACGCTCAACGGCCGCAAGGTCAAGGTTCAGATTGCCCCCGATACCATGCTCTTTGCGCTGTTGCGCGAGCAGGGTTGTGCGTCGGTGCGCTGTGCCTGCGAGACCACCAACTGCGGTCTGTGCACGGTGTGGCTCGACGGCGACCCGGTGCTGAGCTGCTCGGTTCCCGCCGCCCGTGTTGAGGGCCATACCATCACCACGCTCGAGGGCCTCAAGGCCGAGTCCGAGGCGCTCGCCCGCGCGATGGCTGCCGAAGGCGCCGAGCAGTGCGGTTTTTGCGCCCCCGGCCTCATCATGAACGTGCTGGCGCTTGCCCGCGCCGCCAAGGAGGACCCGAGCCTCGTCGCCACGCGCGAGGAACTCTCGCGCCAGCTCGCCGGCAACCTCTGCCGCTGCAGCGGTTACGAGAGCCAGCTGCGCGCCATCGTGCGCTTCCTCAACGAGTCTGGCGTGCAGGTTGGCTTTGAGATGCCCGAGCTGCCCGTCAACGACACCAGCTGCGACGGCGTCTCCTACAAGCAGATTACCCACAAGCAGCCCAAGAAGGACTCGAAGGCGCTGCTCGAGGGGCGTCCCGTCTATACGGGCGACCTGGTGCCCGCCGGCGCCCTGATCGTCAAGCTCAAGCGCAGCCCGTATGCCCGCGCCAAGATCCGCTCAATCGATACGTCGCGCGCCCTGAAGGTGCCCGGCGTCGTGGGCGTCTACACCTACGAGGACGTGCCCCAGCGCCGCTTTACCATCGCTGGCCAGAGCTATCCGCAGCCGAGTCCCTACGACCGCCTGATTCTCGAGAACCTCGTCCGTTACCAAAACGAAGAGGTGGCGATCGTCGCCGCCGAGACCGAGGAGGCTGCCGACAAGGCGCTCAAGCTCATCAAGGTCGACTATGAGGTGCTCGAGCCGCTGCTCGACTTTACCCAGGCGCTCGATAACGACATCGTGGTCCACCCCGAGGGCGACGTGACCTTTATGTTCCCGCAGGGCGGCGACGTTGCTCGCAACCTGGTGTGCAGCGGTACCAGCGATTATGGCGATCTGGACGAGGCCTTCGCCCAGAGCGACATCGTCTTCACCCGCACTTACACCAGCCAGGCCACGCAGACCGCGCCCATGGAGACCTTCCGTGCCTTCGCGACGACCGATGCGTTCGGCCGCATCTCGGTGACCACCTCTACGCAGGTGCCCTTCCACGTGCGCCGCATGGTCGCGCAGTCGCTCGACATTCCGCAGTCGCAGGTGCAGGTCATTAAGCCGCGCATCGGCGGCGGCTTTGGCTCCAAGCAGACGGGCTGCTGCGAGATTTTCGTGGCGTTCGTGACCCAGCAGACCGGCCGTCCGAGCTATTGCTGCTACACCCGTGAGGAGACCATCACCGCGGGCAACTCGCGCCACCAGATGCAGATGACCGTTAAGTTGGGCGCCATGAACGACGGCACCATCACGGCCATCGACCTGCACACACTGTCCAACGCCGGCGCGTACGGCGAGCACGCCACCACGACGATCGGCCTGTCGGGCCACAAGAGCATGCCCATCTACAACCATGTGAAGGCGAGCCGCTTTAGCTGGGACGCCGTCTACACCAATACCAACCGCGGCGGCGCGTATCGTGGCTACGGTGCCACCCAGGGCCAGTTTGCCGTTGAGAGTGCCGTCAACGAGCTCGCCGACATGCTGCACATGGACCCGGCCGACCTGCGCCTTAAGAACATCGTGCGCGAGGGCGAGATCATGCCGCAGTACTACAACGAGAAGCTCAACGCCTGCGCGCTCGACCGCTGCCTGCTGCGCGCGATGGACATGATCGGTTGGCGCGACAAGCCGCTGGCCGTGGACTTGGGCGACCGCGTGCGCGCCCTGGGCTGCGCGCTCACCATGCAGGGTTCGGGTATCTCCAACGTGGACATTGCCGGCATCGACATGCGCCTGGAAGAGGACGGCTTCATTACCATCGGCACCGGCGCTACCGATAACGGCATGGGCGTCGACACCATCCTGGCGCAGATTGCCGCCGAGGAGCTGGGCGTGGAGAGCTCGCTGATTGTGGTGCGCGGCGTGGACACCGACGTGTCCCCGTTCGATGCCGGCTCGTACGCGAGCTCGGGCACGTACGTGACGGGTCTGGCAGCCAAGAACGCCGCGACCGAGCTGCGCGAGAAGATCTGCGCCAAGGCCTCCCAGATGTGGGACGTGGACGCCGCCGATGTGGTCTTCGACGGCCAGTACGTGCGCCTGTCCGACGAGCGTGCCGCGCGCGAGCAGAACCGCTACCTCACGCTGCGCGACTTTGCCAACCTGTGCGTCAAGAACATCGCGGGCGGCGACGCGCTCACCTCGCACGCCTCTGCCTGCCTGCCCGTTTCGCCTCCGCCGTTTATGGCCGGCATTGCCGAGGTCGAGGTCGACAAAGCCACCGGCAAGGTGACCGTGGTGGACTATGCGGCGGCTGTGGACTGCGGCACCGTGATCAACGAGGCGCTCGCGCGCGTCCAGGCCGAGGGCGGCATTGCACAGGGTATCGGTCACGCGCTCTACGAGATCGTCGAGCACGACGACCGCGGTCGCCTGCGCACCGGCAACTTTATGAGCTACAAGCTGCCCACGCGCCTGGATATCGGCAGCATTCGCGTGGCCTTTGAGCCGAGCTACGAGCCGACGGGCCCGTTTGGCGCCAAGTCGATCGGCGAGGTCGTCATCAACACGCCGCTCGCCGCTGTTGCCTCGGCCGTAGCGCACGCCACCGGCCACCAGGTCCGCTCGTTGCCGATCACGCCCGAGAAGGCCCTGCTGGGGGAGTAGCGGGTCAGCGAACAAGTCGTAATGGGCGGGGCGGGGCAACTCGTCCCGCCTTTTGCACTCGTGGTGAGGTCGTGAGCTTGTAAAAGGTGTACGTGCGCTTGCCGTTCGTATCTGCTATCATTCCTAGTCTGTGCGCTCATGCGGGCGTGGCGGAATTGGTAGACGCGCCAGATTTAGGTTCTGGTGGGATTCCCGTGAAGGTTCGAGTCCTTTCGCCCGCACCATCGCACCTGCGTCGGCTCCCGCCGTCGCAACTCTTTGTTGCATAAAGGTACCAGCACCTCAGATAAGCTGGGCAGTATGAGGAGGAACGTGTTGAACATCACCGCTTCTGACGTCAAGGACGCCAAGCTCACCGCTACGGTCACCATCCCGGCCGCCGACGTCGACGCCGCGATCAAGAAGGCCTACAAGGATACCGCCAAGAAGTACCGCTTCCCGGGCTTCCGCGCCGGTAAGGCTCCCCGTCCGGTCATCGACTCCGCTCTTGGCGCCGAGGCTACCCTCGCTCAGGCCACCAACGACCTGATCGCCGCCAACGAGCCCGCCGTCCTCAACGAGCTGGACATCGTCCCCACAAAGAGCGGTGACTACAAGGAGCTCGACCTCGCCAAGGATCACGAGGACTACACCTACACCGTCGAGTTCTCCCTGCGTCCTGCTGCCGAGCTCTCCTCCTTCGACGCCGTCGAGATCGAGATGCCCCCTGCGGAGGTCACCGAGTCCGAGATCAACAACCAGGTCGAGATGCTCCTCAACTACCGTGCCACCTTCGAGGACGTCGAGGGTCGCGCCGTCGAGGCTGACGACTATGTGACCGTCGACCTCAAGGCCGTCGAGAACGCCGACAACTTTGCCGCCGAGGGCCGCATGCTCATCGCCGGTAGCGACAGCAACCCCAAGGAGTTCAACGAGGCCCTGATCGGCGCTAACGTTGACGACGTCAAGACCGTCACCTGGACCGACGAGGTCGAGGAGGGCGAGGAGGCCGAGACCCACACCGTCGAGGTCACCGTCAAGGGCATCAAGGTCCGCAACACCCCCGAGCTCACCGACGAGCTCGTCAAGTCCGACTTTGGCTTTGACAGCATCGACGCCATGCGCGACGCTATCAAGATCGAGATCGAGCAGGACAAGGCTTCCCGCCTCCCGGCCGAGAAGGAGAACCGTTGCGTCTCCGCTCTCGCCGAGCGCCTGCAGCTCGACGAGATGGATGCCGACTACGAGCAGTCCGTCTTTGAGGAGCTTGGCCAGAACTTCCTGTCCAACCTCGCTGCCCGCGGCATGACGCTGGACACCTGGCTGCCCGCTTCCGGCCTGACCATGGAGCAGTTCATCGGCGACCTGCACAAGCAGGCCAACGACGTTGCCCGTGAGTCCCTGGCTCTGGACGCCCTCGCCCGTGAGCTCAAGATCGAGGTCACCGAGGACGACATCAACGCCGAGTTCGAGAAGGCCGGCGTCAAGGACGTCGAGGCTTCCAAGGCCGAGTTCATCGCCGATGGCCGCATGCCTGCCGTCCGCGAGTCCATCCGTCGCTCTAAGGCCGTCGACCACCTGGTCGAGAACGCCAAGGTGACCGAGGTCGACGAGACCGCCAAGGACGCCGAGTAATTCTCGCCACCTTGCCCGCGAGCGCATGCGTGCGCCCGCGATGGGGTAAAGTTATACACCGGTTATCCGGTTGCTTCTTACGGTGCCAGCCAATGCATAGCATGCGGGCACCGTACGTTTATTTAGAACCAATTTGGTCCGCAAGAGAGAAATGGAGATGCGTATGATCGCCAAGTTCGATTCCGCCCTCGTGCCATACGTTATCGAGCAGACGCCGCGCGGCGAGCGCAGCTACGATATCTATTCGCGCCTGCTCAACGACCGCATCATCTTTTTGGGCGAGGAGATTAACTCCGTCAGCGCCAACCTGGTCGTTGCCCAGCTGCTGCATCTTGAGAGCCAGGATGCCGAGAAGGATATCTCGCTCTATATCAATTCGCCCGGTGGCGAGGTCTACTCCGGCCTGGCGATTCTGGACACCATGAACTTCATCAAGCCGCAGGTCTCGACCATTTGCGTCGGTATGGCCGCGTCCATGGCCGCTGTGCTGCTTTCGGCCGGCGCCAAGGGCAAGCGCTTCTGCCTGCCGCACTCCAAGGTCATGATTCACCAGCCCAGCGGCGGTGCCCAGGGTCAGCAGACCGAGATCGAGATCGTTGCCGAGGAGATCAAGAAGACTCGCCGCGAGCTCAACCAGATCCTGTCCGACGCCTCGGGCCAGCCTATCGAGAAGGTCCAGGCCGACACCGAGCGCGACAACTACCTGACCGCTGCCGAGGCCCTCGACTACGGTCTGATCGACCGTATCGTCACCTCGCGCGATCTCGCCGCGAAGGATGCCTAGGATGGCAGGTAACATGCAGGACAACTTTGACGAGAACGGCAACCCCATCCGCTGCTCCTTCTGCGGAAAAGAGCAGGGCCAGGTCCGTCGCCTCGTAAAGGGTCCGACCAACATCTTTATCTGTGACGAGTGCGTCGCCGCCTGTTCCGAGATTCTGGAGGAGTCGCTGGCTTCGGACTTTATGGACGCTGCCCGCAACGGCAAGCTGCCAGGCTTCCTCAACGACCACGGCCATGCTGCATCCCAGCCCGTCGTGGATCCCGAGACCGAGGGCTTTGAGCTCGAGGACGACCGTCAGGTCATCACGCACGTGCCGACGCCGCACGAGATCTATGACGAGCTTTCGGCCTATGTTATGGGCCAGGAGGACGCCAAACGCGCCATGTCGGTTGCCGTGTACAACCACTATCGCCGCGTGATCGAGGGCGGCGCCGCGGTGTCTGCCTTTGACGACGGCTTGGACTCGCAGTTCGACGACGATATGGACGAGGTTGAGCTCGCCAAGTCCAATATCCTGCTGCTCGGTCCCACCGGTACCGGTAAGACCCTGCTCGCCCAGACGCTCGCGCGCATCCTCGAGGTGCCGTTTGCCATCGCCGACGCCACTGCGCTCACCGAGGCCGGTTACGTTGGCGAGGACGTGGAGAACATCCTGCTCAAGCTTATCAATGCTGCCGATGGCGACATTGAGCGCGCTCAGGTTGGCATTATCTACGTGGACGAGATTGACAAGATCGCCCGCAAGGCCGAGAACCTCTCCATTACCCGCGATGTCTCGGGCGAGGGCGTTCAGCAGGCGCTGCTTAAGATTCTTGAGGGCACGGTGGCAAGTGTTCCGCCCACCGGCGGCCGCAAGCATCCCCAGCAGGAGCTGCTGCAGATCGACACGACCAACATCCTGTTCATTTGCGGCGGTGCCTTTGTGGGCCTGGACAAGATCATCGCCGATCGCGTGGGCAACAAGGGCGTGGGCTTTAACTCCGAGATCGCCGGCCCCACCTCGGTCGACGAGAACGACCTGCTGCGTCAGGTGCTCCCGCAGGACCTCAACGCCTTTGGCATGATCCCCGAGTTTGTGGGACGTACGCCCGGCGTCACCCAGACGCAGGCGCTCGACGAGGACGACCTGGTGTCGATCCTGACCGAGCCTAAGAACGCCGTGGTGCGTCAGTACCGCAAGATGTTCCAGCTCGAGGACGTTGAGCTTGAGTTTGAGGACGCCGCCCTGCACGAGATCGCCCGCATGGCGCTTGCCCGCAAGACCGGAGCCCGCGGCCTGCGCTCCATCTGCGAGGACGTGCTGCAGCAGACGATGTTCGACCTCCCCAGCGAGGAGGGCGTCACCAAAGTCATCGTGACCGAAGCCTCCGTAAAGGGCGAAGAACAACCCCAGCGCATCTACGGCTAAACCAGCCAAAAACGTGCTTGCAAATAGCCTCCGACCACCCGCGGTCGGAGGCTATTTTAAATATACGCAATAACCCCAACTACCTGTGTTATTCTGTGTGTTTGTTTAAGCCTCAGCGAAGTCATATCAGACTGAAGTAATCGATACCTAAGGGGAGGAATGTAGGCCCGATTTTCGTAGATTCCGCACGAGCCGAAGACCACTTAATGTGGTCTTCGCGCGAGCCAGGACTTGACCGAGCGAAAATCGGGCCTACATTCCTCCCCGATGGGCAAGGGAGAGATATATGGAAGAAATGCCCAAGAACTACGATCCGTCGACCAACGAGCCGGCGATCCTGCAGAAGTGGCTCGACGGCGGCTACTACAAGCGCCGCGAGGGCGTGGGCGACTGCACCGTCACCATTCCGCCTCCCAACGTGACCGGCAAGCTCCACATGGGCCACGCCACCGATGACTCCATCCAGGACGCCATCATCCGTATGGCCCGCATGCGCGGCAAGTCCACGCGCTGGGTGCTCGGCACCGACCACGCCGGTATCGCTACGCAGACCAAGGTCGACAAGAAGCTCAAGAGCGAGGGCATCAGCCGCCTGGAGATCGGTCGAGACAAGTTTGTCGATGCTTGCTGGGATTGGACCCACGAGTACGGCGGCATCATCGTCGAGCAGATCAAGCGCATGGGCTGCTCCGTCGATTTTGATAACGAGCGCTTTACCATGGACGAGGACTACGCGCAGGCCGTGCGCAAGGTCTTCTGCGACTGGTACCACGACGGCCTGATCTACCGCGGCAAGCGCATCGTCAACTGGTGCCCCAACTGCACTACCGCCATCTCGGACGACGAGGCCGAGTATAAGGACGAGAAGGGCCACCTGTGGCACCTGCGCTACCCGCTGACCGAGCCGGTTAACGGTCAGGACTACATCGTCGTCGCCACCACGCGCCCCGAGACCATGCTCGGCGACACGGGCGTCGCCGTCTCCCCGAAGGACCCCGAGAAGGCCGCCTTCGTGGGCAAGACCGTCAAGCTCCCCATTGTCGACCGCGAGATCCCCATCTTTGAAGATTGGCATGTCGATGCCAACTTTGGCTCTGGCTTTGTCAAGGTCACCCCGGCCCACGACCCCAACGATTACGCTATGGGTCAGGCCCACGACCTGCCGCAAATTAATATCTTCGATGAGCACGCGGTGGTCGTTGAGGGCTACGGCGAGTTCACCGGTATGACCCGCGAGGAGTGCCGCGAGGCCGTCATCAAGTGGTTTGAGGAGCATGACCTGCTCGATCACGTCGAGGACCACGACCACTCCGTCATGCACTGCTACCGCTGTGACGCCGCGCTTGAGCCGTGGCTGTCCGAGCAGTGGTTCGTCGCCGTCGATAAGCTCAAGGGGCCGGCGCTCGACGCCGTCAACTCCGGCAAGGTCACCTTCCACCCCGCGCGCTGGACGCAGACCTACACCACTTGGATGGAGAACCTTAAGGACTGGTGCATCAGCCGCCAGCTGTGGTGGGGCCACCGCATCCCCGTGTTCTACTGCGAGGACTGCGGCTGGGAGGACGCCCTTACCGAGGACACCGATGTGTGCCCCAGGTGCGGCGGCCATCACGTGCATCAGGACGAGAACGTACTGGACACCTGGTTCAGCTCGCAGCTGTGGACTTTCGCCACGCAGGGCTGGCCGCAAAAGCCGGAGCTGCTCGAGGGACATCACCCCACGACGGCACTCGTCACCGCACGCGACATCATCGCGCTGTGGGTCGCCCGCATGGTCATGAGCTCGCTGTACTTCCTGGACGAGGTGCCGTTTAAGGACGTCGTCATCTACCCGACGATTCTTGCCAAGGACGGAAGCCGTATGTCCAAGTCCAAGGGCAACGGCGTTGACCCCATGGACCTCATTGGCATGTACGGCGCCGACGCCATGCGTTACAACCTGCTTACGCTGTGCACCAACAACCAGGACGTCAAGTTTGACGCGAACATCGATAAGAAGACCAAGAAGCTCATCGACAGCCCGCGTACCGACCAGGCTAAGTCGTTTGTGACCAAGATCTGGAACGCCAGCCGCTTCCTGCTTATGAACATGGAGGGCTACACGCCCGGCGAGCCCGTCGTGGAGACGCCGGCCGACGCCTGGATGTTCAGCCGCCTGGCAAAGGCCGTGAAGATGGTCACCGAGGGTATTGAGAACTATACCTTTGGCGATATGGCCCGCGGCGTGCAGCAGTTCTTCTGGAACGAGGTCTGCGACTGGTACGTCGAGGTCACCAAGGCCCGCCTGAAGGGCGAGGGCCGTCTGCAGGCCCAGCGCAACCTGATCTTTGTGCTCGATACCTCCATTCGCCTGATGCACCCGCTCATGCCGTTCGTTACCGAGGAGATTTGGGACAACATGCCGGCGAGCGTGCTCGATCTGGACGCCGAGGGTAACGTTGATCGCGCCGATGCGCTCATGATCGCCAGGTGGCCTGAGCCCGCCGACTACGCCAAGTATGTTGACGAGGACGCCGAGCGCGCGTTTGAGCTGTGCCGCGCCGTCGTTTCCGCCGCCCGCGCCACGCGTTCGCGTTATCGCTTGAGCCCCAAGGCCGAGCTCGACGTTGTCGTGCGTGCCGGTGCCGAGGACATCGAGAAGCTCGAGAGCCTGCGTTCGACCATTGAGCCTCTGGCGAACACCGCTTCGCTGGTCATGGGTACCGATGTCGAGAAGCCGGCCGCGAGCATCGCCGTGGTCGATAGCGGCGTCGAGGTCTTTGTGGTGCTCGAGGGCAAGGTCGACCTTTCTGCCGAGAAGGCGCGCCTGGAGAAGGAGATTGCCGCGGCCCAGAAGGAGCTCGCCGGCTGCGAGAAGACGCTTGCCAACGAGGGCTTTGTGGCCAAGGCCGCGCCTGCGGTGGTGCAGAAGAAGAGGGACCGTGCAGCTGAGCTTAAGGAGATCTTGGCGGCGCTGACTGCTCAGGTTGCAGACTTCTCGTAGTTCTTACTGAGGGGCGCGTCCCGACGCTTTGCTCGCTACTGCGGACAGTCCTGCGCAAGACGGACAGCACATTAAGTGCTGTCCTTTGCGTGCGGAACTTGTATCGAGCAAAGCCCCAAACCGCTCCCAGTTCGTTTACGTGGTTGTCTGCGCCCGGCATGTTAGGGCCACTGGGTTGTGGCCTTGAAGTCGCTGCAAAGCGGTGTTTGGCTGATTTTTTGAACGCGAGGGGCTCATTGTTTTTGGTGGGCCTCTTTTTCTGTTATGGGGGACTTTGGGTTATGGCTAAGCGTTCTGGGTCGTATGTCGTTCCTTTCTTGTTTGAGTTGCTTTCGTTTGGTGAGGCTGTTGAGCTGGCTGCTGATACGGGGCGGATTTCTGGGGATGCTGGGCCGTTGTTGGAGACGGTTGTCGATATGCTCGATGAGCTGGGGCGTCCGGACGAGTATTTTGATTGCATCCAGGTTGCCGGTACTAATGGCAAGACTTCGACCACGCGTTTTTCGGCTGCCATTCTTCGTGGTGAGGGGCTCAAGACTGCGCTGTATACGTCGCCGCAGCTTGTGCGCTATCCCGAGCGCATGGAGGTTGACGGGCGCGTTGTGAGCGATGAGGCGTTTGCCCGTGGCGTTTCGGCCGCTGTTGAGGCGGGGCATCGAGTGAATGCTCGTCGTGTGGCGGCGGGGGAGCGTGCCTATACCATTACGCCGTTTGACCTGTTGACGGCTGCCGCACTTGTTGTATTTGCCGAGGCCGCGGTGGATGTTGCCGTGCTCGAGGTTGGCATGGGCGGGCGTTGGGACGCTACGAGTGCGACCGATCCCGTCGCCGTTGCCATTACGGGCATCGGGCTCGACCATACACGCATTCTGGGAGATACGCTCGAGGCCATTGCGGGGGAGAAGGCTGCGGTCATTAAGCCCGGACGCCTGGTTGTGCTGGGCGAGGGCACGCACGAGGCGAGTGTTCAACGCGTGATGGATGCTCGTTGTCGCGAGTGCGGCGTCGTGCCGCTCGTGGTAAGCCACGCCACGACTAAGGTGCCGGCACACGTGGGTGACACGGTTGAGTTTAGCTGCACCACGCCGCGTGCGATCTATACGTCGAGCATGGTCAAGCCGGCCTATCAGCCGCAGAATGCCGCGTGCGCGATTATGCTTTGCGAGGGGTATTTGGGTCGCGAACTCGATCATGACAAGCTCGATGCGTCACTTATGGGCTGTCCCACACCGGGTCGTTTTGACGTGCTGGGGACCGATCCCCTCAAGCTGATCGATGCCTGCCATAACCCTCAGAGCTGCGAGAACTTTGTAGGCGCGCTGGATGAGATCGATCCGTGCGTGGAGAATCGCCCCACGCTGCTATGCGCCGCGCTGGCAGACAAGGACGTAGCGGGCATCGTCGATGTGCTGATCCCGGCCTTCCCGCGCGTGGTCGTGACCCAGACCGATTCCGATCGCGCCCTGCCGGCAGAGGAGCTCGCGGCCATGGTGGACGCGGACAAACTCGCGGGCGTATACCTGAGCGTGTCCGAGGCCCTCGCTGCCTTCGATGTCGCAGACGAGCCTTTCGTAGCCGCCGGCACCATCACCCTAGCCGGCGAAGTAGCCGGCCTGCTGCGCTAACCCATCCCCTCATCAGTTGCGGTGAAATAGGGACTGTTTTACAAGCCAGGAGCCCCAAACAGTCCGTATATCACCGCAACTCAAAAGCCCCGTCCCAAATTAGCTGCGCTTGGGTGCCCGTTTACGAAACCATTTATGCCGCTTAACCTGTAGCATATTGCAAACCTCCATCGGGCAAGGATACGCTCAACTTAACTTGCCAATCGGACCAGTGCTGTTTGGTCCGTTGAGCGTGTCGGGAGGAAACATGAACAGAAGTCATGTCAACGCGGCCATTACCGCGGGTTTGGCTCTGACGATGACGGTCGGCTCGGTGCCGCCGCAGGCGTTCGCCGAGATGATGCAGGGTGATACTACCCAAGTCGTTGCCGAGCAAAGCGATGCGACGGGTGCGGCTGCCACGTCTGCGGACACCGGTCAGGCAACCTCGCAAGACCAGAGTGAAGACAAGATCGCCTCTTTTGCCAGCCTGAACGAGCTACATGTTGCTGAGGGTTCCGACGCCACGCTGCCCCAGACTGTAACGGCAACCTACGAGAGCGGTACCACCAAGCAGGAAAACGTCACCTGGAAGTTGAACGGCGCTGATGCTCCGGCAACTCTGGCGCAGCTGCCTGCCGGCTCGTATGAGTTTGAGGGTACCGTCGACGGTACCACGCAGACGGTCAAGCAGCGCGTGGTTGTCGAAGCTGTTACGGCGGACCCGGCAGTGGTAGATCCGGCGGCAGTAAACGCCCCCGATGCCACAAAGACGAGCAACGAAAGCGGCGTTACCGTTGAGTCGATCGACGCCAACCCGATTGTGGAAAAATACGTCGGCGCGGATTACTACGGCCAAACATCGTACGTAAAGGTAAAGCTTTCGGATGGCACCGAGACCTCGGCTTATGTTAATTGGGACGAAAAGTCGCAGGCGGCATTTGATACGGTGACAGAAGAATCCGAAGTTCCCATCACCGGCCAGATTGACGGTGTCAGCGTGAACGGCAATTGGATTACGCTCGCGGAGCCGTACAAAGTGAGTGGTGTGCTCAAGGTGTACGTTCCCCGTTCAACCAGTAATGGCTCATGGGTATGGACTGCAGCTGGTATTGCTCCCGCGCTTCCGTCCAGCATTTCGGTCAATTATTCAAATGGTCAATCTTATACATGCCCTGTTGAGTGGAATGAGATCTCGGCTGATCAGTACCAAAAGGAAGGAACCTTTGTTGTCGAGGGACATTTGAAGAGCTATCCCTCTATGCTCGCACAGTGCACGGTCGCAGTCCGCTCTGTTAAGAGCGTCCAGACCGAGTTGACGTGTACGACCCTAACTGGTGAGGTCCCGTCTCTGCCGTATTCTGCTTCGGTTGTCTTTGATAGCGGGGCCACCGAGCAGATCCCGGTGTCTTGGGATTCTTTCGACGCGTCGCTTTACTCTAAGGTGGGCTCGTTTACGGTTAAAGGTAAACTAAACGGTTTTGATTACCGTGAGGTTACCTGCACCGTTACCGTCAAAGATCCTAAGGACGTACTCGAACTTAATTCTCTGAGGTTCGAGCGCGTGGTCGGCGACATTTCTCCTCTTAGCACGTATGTCTATTTCCCGTTTACGCAGTCAAATAACACTACATACACCCAAGGTTATCAGGTTAACTGGGACAACGCCGACGTGTCTCAATTCCAAAAGGCAGGCACCTATACGGTCACGGGCACGCTTGTGACATATAACGAATCTTCAGCCGCTAATGGCCTAAAGGTAACTGCTCAGGTCGAGGTCAAGGAAGTTGCCTCTATCGACGCTCTTGCTCCCGTTAACACGCCCGTCGGCGTACGTCCTACAACGGGCGGCGGTCTTCCCTACAGCGTTGAGGTTGCATTCACCGACGGTACAAAGAAGCAGTGCAACATTGCGTGGGACCCTATTTTGGACACGCAGGTGGCAAGTGAGGGGTCGTTTAAGCTTTCCGGTTCGCTGTCGTATTGGACCAATACCTCATCTTCATCGTCTACTCAGGTGGAGCTGGGTGACAGCAACCGAGTCACGGCGACCATCTCCGTCCGCGCCCTGCAGATGCCTTCCTCGACATCGACAAGCACGCTTATCGGTTGCCAGCCCAATATGCCGGGTTCAATCGAGGCCACGATGTGGAATGGCTCGCGAGGCAATTTCCCCGTTCAGTGGTCGACGATTAGTCAGGACGCCCTAAAGAACCTTGGCCAGATTACGGTTAGCGGATATTTTACCGGCTCTAACATTCCGGCTACGGCGACGGTCAACGTCTGCGATCTCGAGGACAGCAACATCGGCAAGATTGCTTATGTTCCCGGCGCCGGACTTCTGGCTCCGCGCTACACATCCACGCTGTATTTGTCGGATGGCAGCTCGTTCTATCCCCAGTATTCGTCGGGGCAGCCTTATAGCTGGGATGAGTTTCCTCAAGAACTGCTGGACGGCAAGCCTGGCGAGTACGAAATTACCGGTACTATCACTGGCTCGCTGGCGAAGGTCAACGCGATCGCGGTGTGCAGCGAGGTCAAGGGCGTCAATAACTATAGCGAGAATGGCGTGACGCTTGGGCAGTCGTACGAGGACTGGCGCGTTATTTACCCCGGTGAGGAAGTCAATCTGGACTACTTCTACGTGTCCGGCGTATTGCAGGATGGAACGACTTTTGACAGTCTCGGCGTCAACTGGGATACCTACGATAGGTGCCCCCAGAAGGACTGCACGATTACCGGAACGGTCGCCGGAACGAATATCCCCGTGAAAGTGCACGTCATCGTGACTAAAAACTGGGAGGCTCAGCCACAAACCATTACAGTGCTCAAGGGCAGCGACGGCACCGCCATGCTTCCCGGCTATGTCGAACTTATCAGCCCCGATGCGGCAGAACATCCGGACTATTCGCACAAATACGCCGAGACCAAGTGGAACACGAAGGGCTTCGATTGGACCCAGGGCGGCGTGGTACGCGGCACTGCAACAATTAGCTTTAATGCAGGGTACGGCATGCAGACTGTCGACGTTCCGATTACTGCCACCGTTAAGATCGCGAGTAAGGCAACCTCGGTTCAGGGCGGAACCATATGGACCGTCCCCGGCACCAAGCCGATGCTGCCGGAATACCTTGAGGTTCGATACGACAACGATGTGTCTTCTGAGCCCCAGCGCGAAAAGGTCACATGGGACCGTGTCGCCGAAGACGCTTATGCCAAGGACGGTTCGTTTAAGGTGAAGGGCAAGCTCCAAGGTGGTGCCGAGGCGACAATCACTGTTGACGTCTGTTCCGTCATCTCCGTTGCCGTTCCTGAGCGCATTAATACGGCCAGCGGTGTTTTCCCCGAGCTGCCGTGGAATGTCTCGGTTGCCACGAGTGACGGCAAAACTCATAATGCCCAGGTTCAATGGGATTACGTTCGTCCCTCGGTTTATACCGGAGAGCCGGGTCAGGTCACGACAGTGTCTGGCACGCTGTTTGCAAGCGGCCTCGACGGATACGGTGACGGCACTAACACCGGTCTCACTGTTCAGACCAAGATCGTTATCCAAGGCGTTGAGAAGGCAATCGATAACGGCGAGACCGCAGTGACCACCAAGGCGGGCACTGCGCCTGCTATGCCGTCCAAGATGGCGGTCGAGATGAGCGACGGTTCCGTTTCGACAGCGGCTATTGATTGGGATCCGATCGCGCCCGAGAAGTACGAGCGGCCTGGCACGTTCTATGCGACGGGCCATGTGGTCGGCTTTGATGCCGCTGCTGTTATGGCGCTGCTTGACGATGACGGCCAAAAGGTCGGCGTGGATGAGAACGGCAACGTGACCGCCAAGGTGACGGTTGCCGATAAGAAGGCGAAGAAGGTTGCGTTGCAGCCCGAGGCAGTCGTGGTCAACACCACGGTCGGATCGATGCTGGAGCTGCCAGATGCCGTGTCCGTATATTTCTCGGATGGCTCAGCGCGGGATACTCGGGGCAGTTTAGGCGGCATCGAGATCGAAAAGTGGACCGACACCGACGGCATCGACCTCTCCAAGCCGCTCGCCAGGAAGGGTACGTATAAACTCGTCGGCAAGCTCAAGGATGTCGACAACGTCAATGCCATCGTGTACGTCAACGTCTCCGAGGCGCCGCGAACCATTACCAAGCTCGAGGCCAAGTCGTTTAGCGTTGCCAAGGGCACGTCCAAGCAGGATCTGTACGCCCAGATGCCCAAGCAAGTTGTTGCGACTTACTCCGACGGCTCGACCGATTTGCTCGACATTGACGTTTGGGATCTTTCTAACGTTACGGACAAGCTGCTCAACGGAACCGGCACCGTGGAGATCACGGGCACGGTTAAGCTCAACGGTGCCAAGGTGACCTGCAATGTGACCGTGGTGGATCAGGATGCCCAGACGCCCGACCACGTCGAGCCGATCGATGCTATTGAGATTGCGGACAATGCTAAGGTCAGCGACCTTATGGAAAAGCTGCCGTCCAAGGTGACGGTGGTCATGAAGGACGGCAAGACCAAGAACGAGACGCCAGTTAAGTGGTCTCAGGTCGACAGCCTGGGCCGTGCCGGCACCGAGTTTGAGGTCACGGGTCTAACGGACAACGGCATGACCGTTAAGGCTCAGGTCAAGGTGACGGCGCATATCGTGGACTTTGATACCGTTGACGAGATTGAGGTCGAGCGCGATATCAAGGCGGCCGATGCCTTGGCCAAGCTGCCCGCCACGGTCACGGCGATCTACTCTGACGATACCGATTCCGAAGTCGACGTAGCGTGGGATACCAAGGGCCTCTCCGACAAGGACTTTGCCAAGGAAGGTAAAGTTACGGTTAAGGGCACGGTTGCCGGCACGGATCAGAAGGCGGAGTGCACCATCAAGGTCGTCAAGCCACTGCGCGAGATTCCTGATCACCTGGCCGGCACGGTTGACGCTGTGACGCTCGACGACGGGGTGAAGCCCGATGCCGTTGTGGCCGCACTGCCCAAGACCGTGAAGGTTGCCATGAAGGACGGCTCCGAGGTCGATTCGAAGATTGACTGGACTGCTCCCAAGGAGGCCCTCACCATTAAGAAGGACGGCACGAGCGTTGTCATTACGGGTAAAACCGCGGTTGGCAGCTTTGAGGTCAAGGCTACGGTCAACCTGGTGCCGGTCGTCGAGAGCATCGCTGGCGTCAAGCTTTCGGTTGCCCGCAACACGGCTGCTGCTGACATCGCGCTGCCTGCCCAGGTGACCCTCAACATGTCCGACGGCTCGACGAAGACTGCCGCCGTTACGTGGGATAAGACCCCGCTTACGGCAGATGCCTTGGGCAAGCTGGGTGATGTTGCGCTTGAGGGCAAGGTAGAGGGTGCTTCGGTCAAGGCTAAATGCACCGTCACGGTCGTGAAGAGCGATGCCGAGATTCCGTTGTCCGTTGAGCCGGTCGCGGGCGTAAACGTCCCCGAGGGTTCGTCAGTCGATGTCGTGCGTGATGCGCTCAAGGGCATTAAGGCGACCGTGCTCATGAAGGACGGCAAGACGACGGCGGAGTCCGAGATCACATGGACCGAGGTTCCTGCCGCGGCCGCCACGTACGGCAACAGCGTCGTCGCCAAGGGCGTGACAGTGAACGGCAACCTGCCTGTCGAGGTCACTGTTACCTCCACGACGACGATCAGCAAGGTTGCCGAGGTGCCGCAGATTACGGTTGAGCGCGATGCCAAGGCCGACACCGTGACGGGGCAGCTGCCCAAGAAGGTCACCGTGACCTATTCCGATGCTCACACGGACGAGGCCGCGGTCACGTGGAATACGGATGGCCTGGACAAGCATCTTGCCGCCGTTGGCGAGTACACAATCGAAGGCTCCGTCGAGGGCACGACGCTCAAGGCGACCTGCAAGCTGGTCGTCGAGACGCCGGCAAGCGAGATTCCCGTGAGGCCTGCGACGTTCGCTCCCGTTGAGGTGTTTGAGGCAAGCTCTGCCGACGATGTGCTGAAGGCACTGCCCAAGAAGGTCTCTGTGATGATGAAGGACGGTAGCCAGGAGGACTACGACGTCGATTGGGAGAATGTTCCCGCACTGGACTGGGGTGCCGATGACGTGACCGTGGGCGGTAAGGTTCGCGGTACGGAGCTTACAGTCAGCTGCATGGTACGCGTTAAGCCGCGCCCGGCGGCCAAGGGCCTCGTTATTGTTGACCAAAACGGCAAGGCCACGACTGCCGAAACCGTGCTCAAGGTAGAGCGCGGCAAGGAAATTGACTTGGCCTCCGCGGCGAGCAATGCGGCCGATGGCGCGCTGCTGCGTGGAACCGTGACGTGGACCTCGTCCGACCCGACGATCGCTACGGTCGAGAACGGTAAGGTCAAGGCCCTCAAGAACGGAACCGTCGTCATTACCGCGACGATGGACGTTGACGCCGATGCCGCGGCGATTGCGACGCTTGCCGAGGATGGCGCTGCGGAGTCGCCGGCGCCCCAGCAGCTCACTGCTTCGGTGACCGTCGAGGTTGTTGAGCCTGTTGTTGTACAGGCGCCGACAGACGGCAAGGATAACGGTGCCAAGCCCGATGTCAAGGATCCTTCGGGCAAGAAGAATGGCAAGAAGGCCGCTAAGGGAAGCCTGGCCGAGACGGGCGATAACACTGCCGTGACCGTCGCGGCGCTTGGCGGAACCGGCCTGCAGGCTCTTATCGCCGCAGCGATTGAAAAACTGCGCCATCGCGCGGAGTAAGGCAACGTGCTTAGAGTGTTAGGGCTCTAGGACATAAGAAGGCCTCCCGGTACTCGCAAACCACGAGAACCGGGAGGCCTTTCTTTTGCTGCTCTGGCCTCCTTGGCAGTTGCGGTGAAATAGGGACTGTTTTATGGGCTAGAAGCCTTAAACAGTCCGTATCTCACCGCAACTTAGTTTGGGGCTTGGGAATGGGGTTAGTCTAGGCGGACTGGGTCGTGGGAGTAGGCGTTGAGAATCTCGACGCCGTTCTCGGTCACCAGGGCCAGGTCCTCGATGCGGACGCCGGTGCGGCCGGGGAGGTAGATGCCCGGCTCGATGGAGAACGTCATGCCCGGCTCTACGACCTGCTCGTTGACCAGCGAGACGTCGCCCGGCTCGTGGTCCTGCAGGCCGATCGAGTGTCCCAGGCGATGCGTAAAGTACTGCCCATAGCCCGCGTCTTCAATCACATCGCGTGCGGCGCGGTCCAGGTCGCACATGCGTACACCCGGTGCGATGAGTGCCTCGGCGGCCTCGTTGGCACGGCGCACGATATCGTAGATGTGTGCCGCCTTCTCGTCCGGTTCGCCCCAAAAGAACGTGCGCGTCATGTCTGAGCAGTAGTTGCGGTGACGTCCTCCGATGTCAAACAGCACTACGTCGCCGCGCTTGAGCACGGTGTCGTCGGGTTCGTGATGCGGGTCGCCGGCGTTGGCGCCAAAGCTCACGATGGGCGGAAAGCTAAAACCCTCGCAGCCGTGCATGCGATACAGACCGAGCATCTGGTCGGCAATTTCGCGCTCCGTCACACCTTCGTGGACGAGCTTGATGGCGTCGGCCATCACGGCGTCGTTAGCGGCCGAGGACGCGCGCATGAGCTCCTGCTCGGCGGCGTCCTTGTGGGCGCGTGCGGCGGTGACGGCAAAGTCGCCCAGGAAAAACTCGCTGGCTGCGCGGCGCTCCATGAGCGGCATCAAAAAGCCGGAACGCATGACGGTGTCGATGCCGAGCGGTTTGGTCGGATCGACCTCGCGAACGATGGCGTCGGCCACGACGTCGGTATCGGTGTGATAGGCCACACGGGCATTGTCGTACTCGGGCAACTGATGCAGCGCGTTGACCAAGATCACCGGCTCGCTGCCGCGTGCGAGTAGTACACCGCAAAAACGCTCGAACATATCAGCATAAAAGCCGGTCAGATAGTAGATCGACCACGGGTCGTTTACAAGCAGCTGCGCGCCGGGGTGCTGAGCCTCGAGCGCATCGAGCACGCGCGCCACGCGCTGGTCATCGACATGTGCCATACATCGTCCTTTCGTTAGGGTGCCACCATGGTATCCCAAGCCCGGCAGATAGGGACGTTCCTTTTATGCCGGCACCTTGGGACACTCCTTTGCATCCCATGCGGCCCTCATAAGTTGCGGTGAAATACGGACTGTTGAGCGGCCTGAGGCCATAAAACAGTCCGTATTTCACCGCAATTGAGGAGGGGCGGGGTGGATGGTGGGGTAGCTAAAAGAGGCCCGTCCCTAATTAGCTACTTAGGCTCGGTCGATGTCCATGCTGGCGATTAGGTTGATGTTGGTGTCTAGGAGGTTCTCTAGCACGACGTCGGCCATGCGGATGGGGGCTTCGACGACTACGCCTCGGATGAGGGTCATGGCCTGAGCGTGGAGTTCTAGCGGGATAGCTTCGGCGGTGCGTACGGGGAGAAGCGTCTCGTCGCCGCCGGATACGGCCACAGTGGTGGTGAGCACGCGCATGGGGCAGGTGAGTTCCTGATGTGCGAACCTATCACCGCGCGGGCAACTGTTGCCGGTCACGGAGCGCACCTCTGCCACGGCGCCGTCTGCGTCACGCTCTACCTCTACGGCCAGAAGGCATTCGGATGGGCAGGTCGTGCAGTTGAACTGCAGCGTTTCGATCACGATACCGCTCATAGGTTACGCCTCCTCGATGGGGTCGACGGACAGGACAATCTCGCTGGCACCCAGGTCGAGCGCTTGTTGGATGACCTTTGCCGGCAGTGGGAAGCTTTCCATAACGCTTGGCTTAAACGCTCGGACCTTGCCGGCGAACAGTTCCTCGCCGTCGGCCAAGATCCTCACGCGGGCGGCGTCGACGGGTCGGCGCACGCGGAAGTTGAGCTTGGTGAGTGCCACGGCCGTAATGCGTCCCGGTAGCGCGTAGCCCGCGATGCCGGCAGGGGAGACGGTGAGCTCGCAGTTCGGAACGGTGCCCGCGTCGGTCCCCAGCGCGTACGCTGCTGCAGCTGCGCCAGCCCTCTCGGACTCGGTCGTTACGTTGTCGGCCAGGTCGTGCACGTGCAGCACGTTGCCGCAGGCAAAGATGCCCGGTACGCCCGTCTGCAGGCTCTGGTCCACCACAGCGCCGCGCGTGCGCGGGTCAAGCTCCACGCCCGCGGCAACCGAAAGCTCGTTCTCGGGAATCAGGCCCACCGAAAGCAGTAACGTGTCGCACGGAACAACGCGCTCAGTCCCCGGAATGGGCGCCAGGTGCTCGTCGACCTGGCTCACCTCGACGGCTTCCACGCGGTCGTGCCCGATCACACGCGTGACGGTGGTGGACAGGTGCAGCGGAATTCCAAAGTCGTCCAGACAGTTCTTGACGTTGCGGCGCAGACCGTTGGCGTACGGCATGAGCTCGTACACGCCCTCGACCGAAATCCCCTCGAGCGTGCAGCGGCGCGCCATGATAAGTCCGATGTCGCCCGAGCCCAAAATGACGGCACGCGAGCCGGGCTTGAGGTTTTCGATATTGATGTATCGCTGCGCTAGGCCGGCCGTAAACACGCCGGCGGGGCGGCTGCCGGGGATCTTGATCTCGCTGCGCGTGCGCTCGCGGCAGCCCATGGCAAGGACGACCGCGCGTCCGGTGAGCTGCAGCATGCCGGCACGGCTCATGAGCGTGACGGTGTGGACTGGGGCCTCTCCTGCGCCCTCGCCCAAATCAGTCCCAAGCACCATGCTGCCCAAGAACAGCGCAATGTCGGTCGCGCGCACCTGGTCGATAAAGCGCTGCGCGTACTCGGGACCGGTGAGCTCCTGTTTAAAGTGCGACAGCCCAAAGCCGGGGTGGATGCACTGGCGGAGGATGCCGCCCAGGTGCTGCTCGCGCTCCACGATGGCCACGCGCGCTCCGGCCTTATGAGCGGCTAGCGCGGCCGCCATGCCGGCAGGTCCGCCGCCGATAACGACCACGTCGAAGGCTTGCGTTTGTACGGCTTCTACGGCGCCGTAATCAATCGCGCTCGATTTGAATTCCGCCATCTTAGCGCACTCCCTTCAGCGGTCCCTCAACCAACCAAGATCCGGCATCCTCCAACAGCACTTCGCTGGGGTCGCAGCCCAGCTCTCGGGTAAGAATCGCCACCACGCGGCTCTGGCAAAAGCCGCTTTGGCACCGACCCATGCCGGTACGACAGCGGCGCTTGACGCCCTCGACCGAAACCGCGCCCGGGCGGCGTCGGATCGCGGCAACAATCTCGGCCTCGGGCACCGTCTCGCAGCGGCAGACAATCTGTCCCCACGCGGGATTGGACTCGATCAGCTCCTCCTTGCGCGCCAGCGGTGCGCGGTCAAAGTCGTCCGGCGCGCGGCGAATTGGGTTCCAGTCCGCCCGCTCGTGCAGTTCCACGCCCGCCTCGCGCATCACGTGCTCCATGCGCTCGGCAATGGCCGGCGCGCTTGCCACACCCGGCGACTGAATGCCCGCCGCCTGGAAAAGTCCCGGCACCACGGCCGACTGTCCAATAAAGAAGTCGTTCGTTCCCTGAATGACCGGACGACCGCCGGCAAATGCGCGCACCACGCGACGCGTGTCCAGATCGGGCACCAGCTTGCGCGCGCCGGCCAGCAGCGCGTTCACATCGCTCGCATAGGTCTGCGTGTCGCCCGGCTCGCGCACGGCAGCCGTGGCGGTGATTACGGTGTTGCCGTGCACGGTGCCCGTCACGATAACGCCTTTCGACACCGGCGTCGGCACCGGGTAGAGCGGCATGAGCGTGCGCGGCTCCTTGTCCAGCACCACGATGTTGCCCTGACGCCAGACCATCTGGAACTCCTCGGCACCCGCCATATGCGAGATGTCGGCGGCGCCGTTGCCCGCGGCGTTGATCAGGTAGCGGCAGCGCACGTTGCCAGCGGGGGTCGCCAGCGTAAAGCGCGCGGCTTTGTCATCCGAGCCGGCAACATCGATGGCCTCCACTGGCGCAGACCGCATAAACGTCACGCCGTTGGCGACCGCGTTCTCCAGCGCAGCAATGGCTACTTCAAACGGGTCAACGTAACCGGTCGAAGGGCACCATAGCGCGCACGTGGCCTGGGCACTCGCGCGCGGCTCCAGCTCGCGGATGCGCTCGGGGCCGATAATCGACAGCTCGGGCACGCCGTTGGCCAGGCCATTCTGGCGCAGCTTCTGCAGGTGCGCGCGGTCCTCGTCGTTAAACCCCAGAACCATCGACCCGGTGCGGCGGAATAAAAAGCCCAGTTCCTTAGCCCAGGTGCTATACAGCTCGCAACCACGGGCATTGACCTGCGCCTTTACCGTGCTCGGCGCCGGATCGTAGCCGGCGTGCACCAGGCCGCCGTTGGCCTTGGACGCGCCCAGCGCAATATCGTTAGCCGCCTCGACCACGCAAATGGACAGGTCAAATCGCGCGAGCTGCCGCGCGATGGCGCATCCGGTGATGCCCGCGCCCACGATAGCGATATCAAACGTTTCTGCCACAGTGCCTCCCAGACGAGTTGACAGGCCGTCAATAAGACTATCCTACGGTCCACACGCCCCCAGTGCGGCGGCAATGCGGCGAACAGCCCCGCAACACCCGCCAACGGCAAGCGAGGGGAGATCCAGCAACGTCGACAACTTCGTCTGCCGGCTTTGATATCGGAGGTTTGTCTCGTTCTGTAACAGTAAGCTGAGGATTTGGGTTCCAGTTGTTACGGATTGAGATTTAAGTCGGGGAGAGATTCTTCTGTCTCGGTCTGTAACATCTGGGGACCGTTTTGGGGTCTAGATGTTACAGTACTGACCAGTAAGAACGACAAAATCGAACACACTGCTTACCTGCGGGTTTAAGTACGGCAACAACGGCACAAGCGCGTAAAAACGGGTTAGCACACGCACTTGGGATAATTTGGGGATACGAAAGCCACGCGGACGTGCAGCCCAAATATCCGTGTTTATTAACATAAAGATCACCATGTCGCCCTGGGTCGTGATGCCGTCGGACAGCTCGTAGCTCCTCTCAGTCATTCCTCTTCCCCCATTCCTATGCGGCCTCGTCCGTGTTCCAGCCCATCAGGTCGTTGGGCGGATAACCAAGAACCTGCGAGATAGCCAAGAGCTTGTCTGCTCCGGGAATCTAATCGCCGCTCTCGTACTTCGCGAAAGTGCTGACTTTCACTCCGACCTTGGAAGCGACCTCAGCCTGAGAAAGGTCAGCCCGGGCGCGTGCGGCGCGGATATTCCCCGCCAGCTCCTTATCGAAATCCATTCGTTCCTCCTTAGAGGCGTTTTTCTGTCTGTCGAATTCCATAACGAACAGTTTCATGTCCCTGTCAACCAAATAAGCAACATTTTTTTGCGTACAGACATTTTTTGTTTACTATTCACTTAACATAAAGAAGGGAGCGAGGATGAACCTTCGTCTAAGAGAGCGCCGAGAAGCCCTGGGGCTAAACCAAAAGGAGCTTGCACAAAAAGTCGGCAAGTCATTCCGAACTATTCAGTCCTGGGAGCGCGAGGAGAGCTATCCGAACGCAGAGCTCGTAGGGGTGCTCTGCGAAGTATTCAACACCGACCCCAACGACCTGCTCGGATGGTACGATGAGCATCCCGAGGACAAGCCGACGGCGCCGGCAGGCGCGGAGGGCGAGCTGATCACCTGCTACCGGCAGAGCACCGAGAAGAGGCGCTCGAAGATCCTGGAGACGGCACGCGACCAGGCCGAGCTGTCCCAAGCTCAGGCTGC
>ERZ1673703.1088-NODE-1088-length-25084-cov-6.118822_pt1 | contig 25084 bp, 20 predicted proteins | sample MGYA00580233_ERZ1673703 | MGnify/ENA primary metagenome ERZ1673703 (study PRJEB41218, sample SAMN15661748) | gut metagenome | host: Homo sapiens | place: Canada: London | collected 2015-08-20/2019-03-30 | study: EMG produced TPA metagenomics assembly of... | reverse complement strand
TAGGTCTTGAAGGCGGTGTACTCGTCGGGGAACATCTGCACCCAGGAGTGGGCCATGGTCCCCGTGGCGGGGGAACCGTAATGCTGGTCGGCCATGGTGCAGGCGGTGGCGGCACAGCCCGCGATGTAGGAGGCCCGGGCGCCCAGCAGGGCCCCATCCGGCCCATGGGCCCGACGGGAGCCGAACTCCGCCACCGGACGGCCCTCCGCCGCCCGGACGATGCGGTTGGACTTGGTGGCGATCAGGCACTGGTGGTTGAGGCAGAGGAGCACGAAGGTCTCGATAAACTGTGCCTGGATGGCCGGCGCGCGCACCGTCAGAATGGGCTCGCCTGGGAAGATGGGCGTCCCCTCCGGAACGGCCCAAATATCGCCGGTAAAGGAAAATCCGCTCAAATATTCCAAAAACTCCTCGGAAAAACAGCCCTTTGACCGGAGGTATGCGATGTCCTCCTCGTCAAAGCGCAGGTTTTCGATATACTCCACCACCTGGGCCAGGCCCGCCGCAATGGCGAAGCCGCCCCGGTCCGGGACGGAGCGGTAAAACACATCGAAATAGCATACGCGGTCGGCCAGACCGGTCTGGAAATAGCCGTTTCCCATGGTCAGCTCATAAAAATCGCAGAGCATGGTCAGATTTGTCTTCGCTTTCATCTCTGAGGTATCCTCCTCGCGTGGGTGACATGACACCCTAAATTGCCTCCATTATACTAGGCCCACAGGAAAAAGGCAAGGAGAAGCAGTCTCTTTTGTAAATTTTCCGCAAAGAGAATGACAGGTTTGTTTTCGGGCATACTGGAACAGAATCCAAATGATGCAAGGGAGGAATTTTCCATGCCAGATCAAGCCAAAGCCTTTGCCGCCAGCCAGACCAGAGAGAACCTGATGCGCGCCTTCGCCGGGGAGAGCCAAGCCCGCAGCCGCTATACCATTGCCGCCGGGATCGCCCACAAAAGCGGCCTGGCCGTGATCCAGGGCCTGTTTCTGTTTACCGCGGAACAGGAAAAGACCCATGCCAAGCAGTTTTACCGCCAGCTCCACGACCTGAGCGGCCAGACGGTGCGGGTGGACGGCACCTATCCGGTGGACCTGTACACCGATCTGCTGGACTATCTCCGGGCCGCCCAGCACAACGAGTATCAGGAGTGGGAACACGACTACGCCGCCTTCGCCCGTACCGCCATGGAGGAGGGCTTCCCCCTGGTGGGCAAGCTGTTTGAAAATATTGCCGGGGTAGAGAAGCTCCATGGAGACCGCTTCGGCCGGTACGCCGATCTGCTGGAACAGGAGCAGCTGTTCGTCTCCGACGTGAAGGAGGCATGGATGTGCCTGCACTGCGGCTATGTGGTGGACGCCACCGTTGCCCCCGCCAACTGCCCTGTGTGCCGCCATCCCCAGGGGTACTTCATTCGGGCAGAGCTGACCCCTTTCCGGGGGGGATCTATCCGCTAATTATTACAAAAGTATTAAATCCAAAAAGCGCCCCGAAACAGGGGCGCTTTTTCTTTTTTAACAAATAAACAACTTTTCCCACTTTATTTCCGCATAACCTCTCTGTTTTGTCCCTGTCTTTGCGCTAAATTATGAACGAACTCTTAACTTTTTATTAAGACTCACGAAACAATCTTGTAATATTTCAAAAGCGTGCTATCATGGTGCGTACCCCAAAGAAGTCCCTGACCAGGGGTGCGCAAAAACCGATCCGTATCAACAAAAGCCGGGTTGCTCCCCTCTCCTCTTCTGTTCAGGTGGGTGCGCAAAGCAGACCCGGACGCTCAAAAAGGTGTTTTCTTATGAATATGATCCGAATGGTCGAAGCATTTAACCTGTTTCTGGCTGTCCTGTTCACTCTGGCCTATGCCTATCAGCTGGTCTATCTCTTTCTAGGGCTGATCCGGCGGAAGCACTGGAAGCAGCCGGAGGCGGCACAGCTCCACCGCTACGCCGCGGTGATCTCCGCCCGGAACGAAGCGGGAGTGATCGGCGAACTGATCCACACTCTAAAACAACAGAACTACCCCACAGACCTGCTGGATGTCTATGTGGTGGCGGACAACTGCACCGATGACACGGCCCAGGTGTCCCGCCGGGCGGGCGCCATCGTGTATGAGCGCTTCAACCAGCACAAGAAGGGGAAGGGCTACGCCCTGGATTACCTATTCCGCACCCTGGCCCACGAGGGCCGGGACCAGTATGACGGCTATTTGATCTTTGACGCCGACAACTTGGTGGACCCCAACTTTGTGTCGGAGATGAACAAGGTGTTTGACAGCGGGAACTACGGAGCTATCACCTGCTACCGCAACTCCCGGAACTTCGGCGCCAACTGGATCTCCGCCGGTTATGCCATCTGGTTCCTGCGGGAGGCCCGCTTCCTCAACTTCCCCCGGATGCTGCTGGGCAGCAACTGCCACGTTTCGGGCACCGGCTTCCTCATCTCCGCCGATGTGATCCGGGAGAACGGCGGCTGGCCCTATCACCTGCTCACCGAGGACATCGAGTTTTCTGTCAGCTGTGCCCTGAAGGGCCGCCGCATCGGCTACTGCGACAAGGCAGTCATCTATGATGAGCAGCCCACCGCCTTCCGGCAGTCCTGGGATCAGCGGCTGCGCTGGTCCAAGGGCTTCTATCAGGTCAATGCCAATTACAGCGGCGACCTGGTCCGCGGCTTCTGCCAAAAGCCCAGCTGGAAAAGCTGGTCCTGCTACGATATGTTTATGACCGTGGCCCCCGGGATGCTGCTCACCTTGGTCACCATCGCCTTCAACCTGGTGGTGTGCCTGGCCTGCTGGGGACAGCCCTCCTATATTGTAAGGGAGATCCTGTCCGTATCCGGCAGCTTCCTGCTGTCCACCGTGGCCAGCTTCTACCTGGGCCTGCTCCTCTATGGGATCCTCACCGTCCTGTGCGAGTGGGACCAGATCCGGATCTCCACGAGGAAGAAGCTCCTCTATGTCTTTACCTTCCCGCTCTTTATGTTTACTTATATCCCCATCTCTCTGGCCGCTTTGGTGAAAAAGGTGGAGTGGAAGCCCATCTACCACACCGGCAGCCGCCAGTCCCTGGGCAAGGCCGCCTGATCCCAAGCGGATCGATTCCGGCATCCACAGCTGTGAGCCTCCTCGTGAGCCGCTCACAGCTGTTTTTCATTCCGTTGACATTTCTGCCAAAAAAACAGCGGAATTTGTTGCTAGTATGCTAGTAGACAATTTGTGCGCAATATGCCACAATAAAGTTAAAACACAGCTTTGACCGGATCTCCGGGCATACGGGCCGGCCAAAGCCGGTCATTTTCGTCCCCTGCGGGGCCGGAAGAACCGAAACATTTTAGGAGGACACCCGTGCATATCTCAGAACGACTTCCCCGGGAAAGCAGCCGTGACTACGCCCTGCGGATCATCAAGGACAACATCATCTCCCTCCACCTGGAGCCGGGCTGCCAGATCAGCGAGAATGAGCTGGCCACCGAGATGGGCCTCTCCCGTACGCCGGTGCGGGAGGCGCTGATCGAGCTGGCCAAGGTGAAGATCATTGAAACCTATCCCCAAAGGAAGAGCGTCGTCGCCCTCATCGACTACGATTTGGTTGACGAGTCCCGCTTCATGCGGGATGTGCTGGAGTGCGCCATCGTGGAGCAGGTCTGTGAGCTTGCCGTCCCGGCAGACCTCCAGGCTCTGGAGGAAAATGTGCGCCTTCAGAAGTTCTATCTGGGCAACTACGACCCGGAGAACCTCATGTGGCTGGACAACAAATTCCATGAGAATTTATTCCGGATCGCCCGCAAGTCCCAGATACACAGCCTCATCCAGAATATCTCCATCCATTTCGACCGGGTGCGCAGCATGTCCCTGGTCTCCGTGGAGAGCCAGCAGGCGGCGGTCCGGGACCACACGGAGATCACCCGGCAGATCTGCGCGGGGAACGCGGAGCTGGCCCGGCAGCAGATGGAGACCCACCTGAACCGATATAAATTTGACGCGGTGAAGCTCCAGGCGGAGTTCCCGCAATATTTCAAGCGGCCCCTAACCCCGGCCAAAGAACCAGACGGGGAAAACAAATTCTAAGTCTTTTTGGGAAATTTCCGAAGTTTTTTATGATTTGCATAAAAAAGAACGTGAATCTTTGTTGATTCCCCACCTTGTGTTCTAGTATACAAGTATTGTAGAATAGAGCCAGTGAGACAGAGACCGGGCCCGCGGCGCGCCTCCCAGAGGGAGGCGGTGGAAGAAAGTCCGCCCGGTCCAAGCTGAGAAGGGTGGTCACAAGAGATGAAAGAAACCATGAAGGAAGTTGTCATCATTGGCCCGAAGCAGTTTGAGGTCCGGGAAGTCCCCGTGCCCAAGCCTGCGGACAACGAGGTGCTGATCCAGATGAAGGCGGCCGGCGTGTGCGGCTCCGACGTGCATCAGTTCCTGGGCGAGAACCCCAACGCCGTGTTCCCCCGCGTTCCCGGCCATGAGAATGCCGGCGTCATCGTTGAGGTGGGCAAGGACGTCAAGAACGTCAAGGTGGGCGACCATGTGGTGGTGGACCTGGTGGTGGCCTGCGGCGAGTGCCCCCAGTGCCGGGCCGGCCGCCGCAACGTATGCCGCCAGGTAAAGGCCCGCGGCTCCGCCATTGACGGCGGCTGGAGAGAGTATTTCGCCGTTCCGGAGCATGAGGTCTATGTCATGCCCAAGGAGCTCCCCTTCCGGGACGCGGCCCTGATCGAGCCCTTCGCCATTGGCGGCCACTGCACCGCCCGCGCCAACATCCAGGGCGGCGAGACGGTCCTGGTCCTGGGCAGCGGCACCATCGGCGCCGTTATCCTCCAGACTCTGAAGGTCAAGGGCTGCCGCGTCATGTGCGCCGACATCAACCCCAGCTCCCTGGAGCGCGCCCGGGGCTACGGCGCCGACGCCATCGTCAACACCAAGGAGCAGGACCTGAAGCAGGCCGTCCAGGAGTTCACCAACGGCGCCGGTGTGGATGTCATCTTTGACTCCGCCTGCTACCCCGGCTCCCTCACCGCCCTGCTGGAGATGGGCATCCCCGCCAATGGGGCCACCATCGTGCCCATGGGCTTCTGCACCGCCCAGGAGGGCATCACCCAGGCCATGATCAATACCCGTGAGCTGTCCATCATCGGCACCCGGATGTCCTGCAACCAGTTCCAGCCCACCATTGAGCGCTTCGCCCGCCATGAGTTCCAGCTGGACGGCATGGTGAGCCACTACATCCCCTTCAGCCAGGTGGAGCAGGTCTTTGAGAACATCATCCACCCTCCGAAGGACATGAAGAAGATGGTCATCCTCTTCGACGGGGAGTAAACCGGGCAGTCCCATATTTAACCGCTCAGCGGAACTGCTGGCGTTAAAGAATTTTGTGAGAACTGAAATTTTAGGAGGAGAACGAACATGAACATGAAGAAGATTGCTTCCGTAGCTCTTGCCGCGGCTCTGTCCGCCTCTCTGCTGGCCGGCTGCGGCGGCGGCAGCGAGGGCGGCAGCGACTCTGTCACCCTGAAGATCGGCGACAACTGGGGCGCCACTCACCCCATGGCCGCCGCTCTGGACACCGTCTTCAAGCCCCAGATCGAGGAGCAGACCGGCGGCGCTGTGAAGGTCGAGGTCTATCACGACGGCCTGCTGGGTGACGAGGCCGCTCTGTGGCAGGGCGTCCGCGACGGCTCTGTGGACTTCACCGTTGTGGGCACCCCCATGAACCAGGAGTTCCCCATGATGCTGATCTCCGACTGGCCCTTCCTGTACCGCGACCTGGAGCACGCCAAGAGCGTGTGGACCGGCGAGGTGGCCGATGAGGTGAGCGCCGCCTTCAACGAGAAGTTCCCCGAGGTGGAGATGCTGTCCTGGGGCCCCAACTCCGCCCGTACCTTTACCTCCAACAAGCCTCTGACCTGTGTGGATGACTTCGCCGGCCAGAAGTTCCGTATGCCCAACAACCCCATCCACATCGGCATCGTGGAGGATCTGGGCGCCTCCGCTCAGGTCATCTCCCTGGGCGAGCTGTTCACCGCCCTGGAGACCGGCACTGTGGACGGCCAGGACAACGGCATGGTGACTGTGGTGGCCCAGAGCTTCCAGGAGGTCCAGAAGTACCTGTACGAGACCAACCACATCGTCGCCACCCTGGAGATCATCGGCAACAAGGACGCCATGAGCAAGCTCACCGAGGAGCAGCAGCAGATCGTCCGCGATGCCGCCAAGGCCACCGCTGAGCAGGCCTGGGAGGACTACATCGCCTCCGTGGATACCGACCGTGAGACCATCGAGGCCGCCGGTGTGACCGTCACCCAGATGACCGAGGCCGAGCGCGCCAAGATGATCGAGAAGATCCAGCCCACTCTGAACGAGCTGCTGGCCGCCAACGACTGGGCTCCCGCTCTGATCGAGAAGATCGAGGCCGTTCAGTAATCAACCTATCCCCAAAGACCGTGCCCCCTCCGGGGGCGCGGTCTCACCCTGAATGAGGAGGTTTCTCTATGTCCGACAGCAGTCGCAAATCTCACGGGATCGGCGCGGCGGTAGACAAGCTCTTCCGCGGCATTGAGATCCTGATCGCTATTTTCCTGGGCGCGATGATCTTCTTCACCTTCATGAACGTTGTCCTGCGCCAATTTGGGATCGGCTTCCCCTGGAGTGAGGAGATCGCCCGGATCTGCTTTATTTATCTGATCTACCTGGGCGCGATCATCGCCGCCCGGGAGAACCAGCACCTGATGATCGACACCCTGATCTGCAAGCTGCCCCCCCTGGGCCAGAAGTGCCTGTATTTCATCATCCAGGGTCTCGTCATCTGGCTGATGTGGATCCTGACCAACGGCGCCTTCCTGAACGCCTGGAACAACCGCAATGACTTCTGGGTCGCCACCCACTTCCCAGTGTTCCTGGTCCACTTCGCCGGCGTGCTGCTGGGCGCGTCCGTCATCATCATCTCTCTGGTGAATCTGTACCGTATGTTTGTTCTGAAGGAGCCCGTCATCGAGCTACTCACCGGCCACAAGGCCGATGACGGAGAAGACCCCATTGCCAAGGAAGGAGGCGGCCTGCAGTGATCATTGCCGTATTTATCGCCACGATGCTCATCGGCATCGGCATCGGGCTTCCCATCGCCATGGCCCTGCTGCTGTGCGCCGTCTGCACCGCGCTGGCCATGGGCGGCGGCGACGCCAACCCCACCATCATCGCCCGCACCCTGATGCAGGGCTCTGACTCCGTTACCATGATGGCCCTGCCCTTCTTTGTGCTGGCCGGCGAGATCATGAACCGCGGCGGCCTGACCAAGCGGATCATCGCCTTCTGCGATGTCTTCCTGGGCCGCATCCGGGGCGGACTGGGCTATGTCACCATCTTCGCCTGCCTGATGTTCGCCGCTCTGGTTGGCTCCGCTGTGGCGGCCTGCGCCGCCCTGGGCGCCATCCTGATCCCCATGATGGTCCGTTCCGGCTACAACCGGGAGGAGTCCTCCGCCCTGGTGGCCAGCGCCAACCTGGTGGCCCCCATCATGCCCCCCTCTGTGCCCATGATCGTTTACGGCGTGTCCGCCGGCGTCTCCATCAAGTCTATGTTCATGGCCGGCATCGCTCCCGCCGTGTACCTGACCATCATCGCCTGTGTGGTGTGGTTCCTCCGCACCCGCAAGGAGGGCGTGGTCCCCAGCGTGGAGGACTTCATGGCCCCCACCCCCAAGGAGGCGGTCCGGATCTTCTTGGGCGGCCTGTGGGCCCTGCTGCTCCCCGTGATCATCCTGGTCGGCCTGCACTCCGGCAAGTTCACCGCCACTGAGGCCGGCGTTATCGCCTGTGTCTATGCCATCCTGGTGGGCCTGCTGGTCTACCGCGAGATGAAGCTGAAGGACCTGGGCCCCGTCTTTGTGTCCGCTGCCAAGACCTCCGCGGTGGTCATGTTCCTGGCCGCCGCCGCCAACGTGGCCGCCTACTACATGACGGTCTCCCGCATTCCCCAGCTGCTGACCGCCGGCCTGGAGGGTCTGGTGGACAGCCCCACTCTCCTGATGATCGTGCTGATGCTCATCGTGGTGGTGGTCGGCCTGGCCATGGACGTCACCCCCAGCATCCTGATCCTTACCCCCATCATGCTGCCCCTGGTCAAGGCCGCCGGCATCAGCCCCGTCTACTTCGGCGTGTGCTTCGTGCTGATGAACGTGCTGGGCCTGACCTCTCCCCCGGTGGGTCCCGTGCTGAACGTGGCCTGCGCCGCCGGCAACGTGAAGATGGACAAGATCATTCCGCCCACCATGCCCTACTTCCTGACCCAGACGGCCCTGTGCTTCCTGCTGGCTATTTTCCCGCCGCTGGTCGAGGTGCCTCTGAAGTGGTTCGGCGGCTGATCGGACGCTTTTTCCTGTCAAATTCCCACGTCTCCCGGTGCGCCGCCTCCCCTTCGGGGATGTGCAGACCGGGATGGACGTGACCTGAGGGCGCGGCCGGTGGGGAGTGCGGCTCCCCATCCCCGCCTCTCCCGTGTGTAAGAATGAGGAGGTTTATTTATGCCTATGCAGATGGGCTTTCGCTGGTACGGCGAGGGCAACGACAGCATCAAGCTGTCTGACATCAAGCAGATCCCTGGCGTGACCAGCATCGTCTGGGCCCTGCACCACAAGCAGCCCGGCGAGGTCTGGGAGAAAGAGGAGATCGCCCAGGTCCAGAAGCAGCTGGAGCCCTACGGCTTCAACATGGACGTGGTGGAATCCGTCAACGTCCACGATGACATCAAGGTGGGCCTGCCCACCCGGGACCAGTACATTGAGAACTACATCCAGACCATGCGGAACCTGAAGGAGTTCGGCGTGAAGGTGATCTGCTACAACTTCATGCCCGTCTTCGACTGGACCCGCACCGACCTGTTCCACCCCCTGCCCGACGGCTCCACCGCCCTGTTCTATGAGAAGGACCTGATCCAGGATGACCCCCGTGCCATGGCGGACTATATCCTGAAGAACCTGAACGGCATGACCTTCCCCGGCTGGGAGCCGGAGCGTATGGCCCGCCTGGACGAGCTGTTCGAGATGTACCGCCCCGTGACCAAGGAGAAGCTTTGGGAGAACCTGAAGTACTTCCTGGAGAAGCTGATGCCGGTGTGCCACGAGTGCGACATCAAGATGGCTATCCACATGGACGATCCCCCCTGGGACATCTTCGGCTTGCCCCGCCTGCTGGTGGACGCCGAGGCCATCGACCGCTTCCTGTCCATGGTGGACGACCCCTATAACTGCCTGACCCTGTGCTCCGGCAGCCTGGGCGCCAACCCCAAGAACAACGTGGCCGAGATCGTGCGCAAGCACTGCGACCGCATCGCCTTCGCCCACATCCGCAACGTCAAGCACTTCCCCAACGGCGACTTCAGCGAGGCCTCCCACCGGGACTGCGACGGCGACACCGGTATCCTGGACATCGTGAAGGCCTACCACGACTGCGGCTTCGAGGGCTACATCCGCCCCGACCACGGCCGCCAGCTGTGGGGCGAGGGCCCCGGCACCTGCCGTCCCGGCTACGGCCTGTATGACCGCGCTCTGGGCATCATGTATATGTGGGGCATCTGGGACATGCTGGACAAGCTGGACGCGGAGAAGAAGGGCAGATAAGCCCGTTTTATCCATCCATCCGCCCGCCCCGGTTCGGTCAGAGCCGGGGCGGAGCGCAAACTGTGATTGACCGGAAAGAGGGACCGTACAATGAAACTTTCTGAGATCCGATCTGAGGGCTGCGACGTCCAGGCTTGGGCGGACAAGGGCTATGAACTGCCCAATTTCGACCTGGAGGCCGTCCGCCAGAAGACCCACGACGAACCCACCTGGATCCACTTCGGCGCGGGCAACATCTTCCGCGCCTTCCCCGCCGCCCTGCTCCAGCGGGTGCTGGACGCGGGCGCCTATGACCGGGGCGTCATTGTGGCCGAGGGCTTTGACTATGAGATCATCGATAAGGCCTACCGCCCCTATGACAACATGAGCCTGCTGGTGCTGCTCAAGTCCGACGGCTCCATTGAGAAGCGGGTGGTGGCCTCCGTCACCGAGAGCCTAAAGGCCGACCCCCAGTTCGGCGCTGATTGGGACCGCCTGGTGGAGATTTTCCGCAAGCCCTCTCTCCAGATGGTGAGCTTCACCATCACCGAGAAGGGGTATTCCGTCTCCCCCGCCGACCTGGAGCGCGGGGCGGAGCCCCAGCTCATCATGGGCAAGGTCACCGCCCTGCTGTACGAGCGCTATCAGGCGGGGGCCCTGCCCATCACGGTGCAGAGCATGGACAACTGCTCCCACAACGGCGATAAGGTGCGCAGCGCCGCCATGGCCTATGCCGAGACGTGGGTGAAGGCCGGCCTGGTGCCCCAGGACTTCCTGGAGTACCTGAAGGATGAGAGCAAGGTCTCCTTCCCCTGGAGCATGATCGACAAGATCACCCCCCGGCCCGACGCCAAGGTGCAGAAGATGCTGGAAGAGGACGGCTTTGAGGACAACTACACCATCATCACCGACCGCCACACCTATACCGCCCCCTTCGTCAACGCGGAGGAGACCGAGTACCTGGTCATCGAGGACCAGTACACCAATGGACGGCCTCCTCTGGAGCAGGGCGGCGTGCTGTACGCCGACCGGGAGACGGTGGACAAGGTGGAGAAGATGAAGGTGTGCACCTGCCTGAACCCCCTGCATACCGCCATGTCCATCTATGGCTGCCTGCTGGACTACACCCTCATCTCCGCCGAGATGAAGGACGAGGATCTGTGCGGCCTCATCACCAAGATGGGCTACATCGAGGCCATGCCCGTGGTGGTGGATCCCGGTGTGCTCAAGCCCGCCGACTTTATCGGCGCGGTGCTGAACAAGCGTCTGCCCAACCCCTTCATGCCGGACGCCCCCCAGCGCATCGCCACCGACACCTCCCAGAAGCTGTCCATCCGCTTCGGTGAGACCATCAAGGCCTATCAGGCCAAGGGCCTGAACATGGACGAGCTGGTCCTCATCCCCCTGGTTCTGGCCGGCTACGCCCGCTACCTCAAGGGCGTGAATGACGCCGGGAAGCCCTTCGAGCCCTCCCCCGACCCCCTGCTGGAGGAGCTTCAGGCCATCGTAGCCCCCCTGGAGATCCGGGAGGGCGCCCAGGACATGAGCTGCCTGAAGCAGCTCTACACCCGGAAGGATGTATTCGGCCTGGACCTGTACGAGGCCGGGCTGGGCGAGAAGATCGAGGCCATGGCCGCCGAGTTGTTCGCCGGCCCCGGTGCGGTGCGCAAGACCCTGCACAAGTATGTCTCCGCCCGCTGAACCCAGCCTTATCCAAAAAACATCCCCCTGTGCCTGCACGGCACAGGGGGTTCTCTTTTGTTCTGACCGGTTGGAGGAGGCGGAGGCACTTACTGGATGGAAAGGGTGTCCCCCTCCAGGGTGACGGTGCGGCCCAGCATCTCAAACAGCTGTGCAGGAGCCCAAGTCGTGCCGGGCGCCTCGATGCGGGGGGCGGCTCCGTACTTCATGGGAGAGGTCATACCCGCCGCGCCCTCGATCTTGGTGACACCAGTAATCTGCTCCTGTCCAATGGTGAGGTTGACCCGGAAGGTCTCGCTCTCCACCGTGACCAGGGCGGGGGCCCCGTCCTTGCCGGGGGTGTAGGTCACCTCATAGCTCAGCGCCTGGGCAGCCGCGGCCACGGGCATCATGGCGGCCCCGTTCTCATAGCTGCCCTTCATCGGGAGCACCATATCTCCCTCCAGAACAATGCTTAGGGCAGTCCCGTCCGCCAGCTCGGCGGCCTCATCAGGCTGCTCCAGCTGGGTCTGCTCACCGGACTGATCCTCCACCGGAGGCAGAAGCATCAGACAGTGGGGCGCCGCCTGACCGGGGTAGCTCTCCATCACGGCGTCGTACCAGGCCATCACCCGGCCGCCAGCCTTCAGCTGGGAGAGGTCAACGGCCTCTCCTGTGGCGTAGTCCACACACTGGGTCTCCTCTCCCACATGGAGCAGCAATCCGCCGTTGTCCGTGGTGATCGTAGGGCGGCCATCCTGCTCCGTCACCGCCTCTACCTCGTGGTACATGGGGCAGCCCATATCCTGGGGCATATTCCGGACCACCGCATAGGCGGCGGACTGGGGCGGCAGGGAGCGGGTAGAGACCGGGCTGTGGAACACATAGACAGCTTCGCCAGCCTCCAGGTCGGAGGGATCGGAGGCGGCGCGCTTCCCGGCATCCACCCACACAGTATCCGCGGAGAGGTTCATCACATAGTCACCATACCGCTCAGAGGACAGGGCCAGGCGGGAGACCGTCCCCGCCTCATCCCGGACTACCTCCGTTACAGTGCCGTAGTACAGCACGCTGTCCGGGAGGGTCTCCTCCTGGGTCAGGGACGTATCAGTCTGGGGCGCAGCGGGCTCCGCAGCCAGGGCGGGGACGGACAGAGCGCACAGCAGCGCGCCGCTGAGCATCAGAGCAGACAGGGTTCGTTTCATCATACAACACTCCTTCAAGCAGGCGGTCAGCCTTTTGTTTGGATGGGATCCTGTAGAGATAGACGGCGGCCGCGTAAAAAAGTTCCCTCCCACCGCAATTTTTTCTGCGGGGGGGCCCCGCATTCTCCAACATCTTGCCGCATCCTGTCATTTTGTTGTTCTCTCTTTCTCAGATTCTGCCCCTCGCACCCTGCCGAACTGGAAGAAAAACGGCTGTCTATTTCGTCATATTTTCTACGTATATCGACACTTTCACCTTTGTTCTGTATAGTTTCCCCTGATTTCTCTGAGGTATCCCACCCATTTTTGTCATATACTGACGAACTGTTTTTCCAAATTTTTGAAATTACATCCTTGCATATCCCGTCAGAATATGTTACATTTACCAAGTCGATCCACCCCGTCCCGATCGGCGCAATGATATGGATGTTCAGAAGGAGAGAGGTAAATGGAATGTGTCAAACGCTTGCTGGTCGCGGACGCGAGCCAGGAGTTTCGCTGTCATCTGGTGGAATCCTTTCAGAACGAACCGGACATGGAGGTCGTTGGAGAGACGGGAGACGGCCTTCAGCTGCTGGAACTGACCCAGAAGCTGCTCCCTGATGTGATCGTGATGGAGATGGTGCTGTCCGGACTGGACGGGCTGGAGGTGCTGGAGCGTCTGCGCGGCCTGTCTCTGGAACGCCATCCCAAGATCCTGGTGCTCTCCAGCTACGTCCGGGGAAGCATTGCCGACCTGGCCGCCGCCAACGGCGCCGACCACTACATGGTCAAGCCCTGCCGGTTCAGCACGATCTGTGCCCGCATCCGCCAGCTGACCACCTTCGAATCCCTGGAACAGGACAGGAACCACTCCCACAGTCTGGAGGCCATGGTAACCTCCATCATCCATGAGGTGGGCGTACCTGCCCACATCAAGGGCTATCAGTATCTGCGGGAGGCCATCCTCATCGCCGTGGATGACATCGACGTCATCAACGCGGTCACCAAGGTTCTCTACCCCGAGGTGGCCAAGCGCTTCGGTACTACGGCCTCCCGGGTGGAGCGGGCCATCCGCCACGCCATTGAGGTGGCCTGGGACCGCGGGGATCTGGAGACACTGCAAAAATACTTCGGCTACACCGTCTCCAATGTCAAGGGGAAGCCCACCAACAGCGAGTTCATCGCCATGATCGCCGACCGCCTTCAGCTTCAGCGGAAGGAGGGCTGACCCGCCCAGCCGCCCCTTGTCTTTTTTCCCCGCTCCGGGTATAATGGTGGCACGCCGGTCCGCCGGCCCCATTTTTTGTCCATAAGGAGCGGTTTCGATATGACCATTCAGTACACACCCAGAGGGGTCTGCTCCCGGTCCTTCACCATCCAGGTGGAGGACGGCCTCATCCAGTCTGTCCAGGTAGTGGGCGGGTGCAGCGGCAACCTCCAGGGCATCTCCATGCTGCTGAAGGGGATGCCGGTGGAGGAGGCCATCCGGCGGATGGAGGGCATCCGCTGCGGCAGCAAGGCCACCTCCTGCCCAGACCAGCTGGCCCAGGCCCTGAAGCAGGCCCAGGGCTGAGGCTATCACGCTTCCGGACGTGAAGCTCTGGCAGACTTTTTTGACAAAATGAGCCGCTGTCCCTCCGGTCCTCCATTGGACCGGAGGGACAGCGGCTCTTTGCGCCCCCTTATTCCAGTGTCACACACAGGCCGGTGGTGAGGGCCTGGATCCTCTCACCCAGGCGGTCCTGCAACAGCGCAAGGGCTGCCTGGCCGGTGCAGTGGCCTGTGTAGATCTGCTCCACACCCTCCGACACCAGGGCGTCAGCCACCGACAGCGCATACTCCGGGGTGCAGTTCATCCCGCTGGCCGCCTTGGCGCTGAACAGGTGCAATCCGCCGAACACAGCGTATACCGGTCTGCCCAGCTGTTCCTTCACCCCGCGGACGATGTTGACGATCCCCCCGTGGGAGCAGGAGTTGAACAGCACCAGGCCCCGGCTGCCCTCCAGCACCAGGGAGTGCTCATGGGAGAAGTCATCCGGGACAAAGCCGCCCGCCGCCTCCTGGCGCAGAAGATTGGTCTCCCGGCTGGCAAAGGGGCCGCCATGGACGGTCTCCGGTACCAGCCACGCCCCGTCAAAGAGCTGGAACAGCCCCTCCGGCGTCTCAAACCGCTCCCGCTGGCCCTCCCACACATCCCGGCTGACCCCAATGAACCGGGGCTCCCCCAGGGAGGTGGAGAAATAGGCCCCGCCGGCAGACGGGCGGGCGTACACCTTCGCGTGGTCGTTGCAGGCAAAGAAGCGCCCCAGGCCGCCGGCGTGGTCATAGTGTCCGTGGGACAGCACCGCCACGTCCACATGCCCCAGATCCACCCCCAGGGCGGCAGCGTTGTCGGCGAAGCCGCCCGAGGCGCCCGCGTCCAGCAGGACCGCCTTCCCCCGGTGCTCCACATAAAAGGACAGCCCGTGCTCCGCCGCCAGACAGGAGCCCTCCGGCGCGGTGTTCTCGATCAAAACGACGATCTTCATAGTACTTCCTCCTATTCGCCAATGGCGTTGATTTGAGTCAGGTCATGGATCCACTTTCCGGAGCGCAGCCGCCACATCCCAATAAAAGACTTCACCAGGGATTCCCCGCTCATGGCCAGATAGACCCACAGGATGTCCAGCCGCAGCACCACCCCCGCCAGAGCGGCCAGGGGAATGGCTACCAGCCACAGGGGGCCCAGGTCGATGAGGCTGGCCGCCTGTACATCGCCGCCGCCCCGGAGCACCCCCACGATGGTACAGTGGTTGAAATCCCGCACCGGCATGAGAAGGCCCTGCACGGTCATCATCATGGTGGCGATGGCGCAGGCCCTGGGGGACAGGTGGAACAGAGGGAAAAACCACACCGGAGCGGCCAGATGGGTGAACAGCAGGAGCAGCGCCCCCAGGCCGCCGCCGGCCAGAGCCGCCAGGGTATTCAGCGCCAGGCCAACCTCATACACCTGGTGGGAGCGGCCCGCGCCGATCTCCCGGCCAATGAGGATGGAGGCCGTCCCGGAGATCCCGATGGCAAACACCAGACACAGCTTCTCCACATTGCCGGCAATGGTGTAGGCCGCCAGGATCTCTGTACTCCCCGCCATGTGTCCCATGATGGTGGGGAAGATGGAGGTGCCAAGGCCCCACAGAGTCTCATTGCATACCACCGGGCCGCTGCACGCCACGAACTTCCGGGCCATCTGCCTCCCGGGGCGCAGAAACAGCCGGAAATCAAAGCGGAAGGCCCGGGTGCGGACGATATGGACCAGGACGATGGAAAACTCCGCCAGGCGTGCGATCAGGGTGGCCAGCGCCGCGCCGGTCACCCCCAGGGCGGGGGCCCCCAGCTTGCCGAAAATAAGCACCCAGTTCAAAAAGGTATTGATCCCCATGGAGGCCGCCAGAATGTACATCCCCAGCCGGGGGCGCTCCATGCTCCGCCATGCGGCGAGATACACCAGGGTCATCCCGTTGAACACATAGGACAGCCCGATGAGCCGCCCGTACTCCGCCGCCAGGGCCACCACCTCCGGTTCGTTGCCGAACAGACCCAGGAAGGGAACGGGGAACAGGAGAAGCACCAGGGCAAAGGCGACTGAGACCAGGTTCACCGCCCACAGCGCCACCCCGATCACCCGGTTGATGGCCTCCCGGTCCCCCTTCCCCCAGTACTGGCTGATGAGGACAGTAGAGCCGCTTTGAACCCCAAAGAAAAACAGCTGCACCACAAAAATCGGGATATTGGCCAGGGTCACCCCGGCCATGGGGGCCTCTCCCAACATCCCTACCATGAAGGTATCCGCCATGGCCAGGGTGCTGGTGATGAGATTTTGCAGGATCATAGGGGCGGCCAGAGCGGCCACCCGCCGGTAGAAGCCGGGCCCCCGGCGCAGGTACGCGAACACAAAATTCCTCCTTACTCTCTGCCGGCGGACCGGCCGGCGCAGTGATAAAAATACCCGGGCGCTCCAGGGCGGGAGAACTCGGGTATGGGGATTCAGGACAGTGTGGGGAACAGCTGCCCCTTTGCCGCCCGCAGGCCGTCTGCCAGGGCGTCCACATCCTGCTGTGTGGTGTCATAGGAAAAGCTGATGCGCAGCGCCCCGTCCAAATCGCTCTTGGGCAGCTTGAGGGCGGCGTACACATGGCTGGGCTTTCCCTTGTGGCAGGCGGAGCCGGAGGAGAGGCAGATCCCCCGGTCGCTGAGGAATCGGACGATCACCTCGCTCTTATAGCCGGGGAGGGTCACCGCCAGAATGTGGGGGGCCGTCCCGCTCCCAATGGGCTTCAGCCCGGGGACCGCCTCCTGCAGCCGGGCCAGGGTCTCCGCCTTCAGCCCGGCCATGTACCGGATGTCTGCCTCCCGGGTGGCCGCCCCTGCCCGCACCGCCGCGGCAAAGGCCGCGATCTGGGCGGTGGCCTCTGTGCCGGAGCGCAGGCCCTCCTCCTGCCCGCCGCCCCGGATCAGGGGCGGCAGCTTCAGCCCCCGGCGGATGTACAAGGCCCCGATCCCCTTGGGGGCGTGGATCTTGTGCCCGCTCACAGTCAGCAGGTCCACCCCCAGTTCTGCCGGGGTGAAGGGGATCTTCAAAAAGCCCTGCACCCCGTCGCAGTGAATCAGGGCGGAGCTGCCCAGCCGCCGGACCAGCCGGGCGGCCTGGGCCACCGGCAGCACCGTGCCCAGCTCGTTGTTCACCAGCATCATGGACACCAGCACCGTGTCCGGCCGCAAGGCGGCCTCCAGCTCCTCCAGGGAGATATTCCCCTCCCGGTCGGGGCGGAGGTAGGTCACCTCATACCCCTGCCGCTCCAGCTCCCGGCAGGGCTCCAGCACCGCGGCGTGCTCAATGGCGGTGGTGATGATGTGGCTCCCCCGGCGCTTTCCCAGCTCCACCGCCCCCCGGATGGCCCAGTTGTCCCCCTCGGAGCCGCAGGAGGTGAAAAACACCTCCTCCGGCCGGCAGCCCAGACCGGCGGCCACATCTCCGCGCCAGCCGGCCACACGGGCCGCAGCCTCCCGGCCCAGGGCATAGCGGGAAGAGGGGTTGCCCCACCCCTCCGTCATGGCCTCCACCGCCGCCTGGACCGCCTCCGGGCGGACCGGGGTGGTGGCCGCATTGTCAAAATAGTGGATCAATGCCGTTCACCTCTTTCAGTCCTGTCCATTCTATGCCCCGCCCCGGGGAAAGTCAAGCAGACAGGCCTCTCCGCCGTCACTCCCCGTCCGCCGCCAGCGGCTGGGGCAGGGAGTCGTCCTCCCGGACCCAGTCCTCCACATGGACCACGCTGTACTCCGTCTCCGTGTTCCGGATGACCACCCGCTCGATCCCGGCGTTGATGATCAGCCGGCGGCACATGGAACAGGAGGTGGCGTCGTGGAGCAGCTCGCCGGTCTTGGCCTCCCGTCCGGCCAGGTACAGGGTGGAGCCCAGGGTGTCCCGGCGGGCGGCGGAAATGATGGCGTTCATCTCCGCGTGGACCGAGCGGCACAGCTCATACCGCTCGCCGCTGGGGACCCGCATGGCCTCCCGGGTGCAGCAGCCCAGATCCATGCAGTTCTTCCGGCCCCGCGGGGCCCCGTTGTAGCCGGTGGAGACGATCTCATCGTTATTCACGATGATGGCCCCATAGCACCGGCGCAGGCAGGTGGAGCGCTCCAGCACGGTCTCCGCGATGTCCAGATAGTAATTTTCCTTGTCGATGCGTCTCATGGCGCGTCCCTCCCAGGCAGTAAGGTTTCTGCTGGCAGTATAGCGTATTTCTGCCCCTCTGGCAAGAAAAACCCGGCCCAAAACCGTCTTTCCCGGCCGCACAGACCCGGATCCGGCCCTGTCAGGGCACAATTTACATTTTGTTTACGATTGATTTCTTGACGTTCTCCGCCTTGCGCGCTATGATACTTTATAAATAAGAATCTGAAAAAACGGGGTGGGAGGTTTGCCCCGTTTTTCCCCCGCGCGAGGAGGCACCCACATGATTCGAAACGCGATCCAACGCTTTATGTATGGCCGGTACGGCAACGATCAGCTGAACGTCGGCCTGATGGTCCTGTATCTGGTCCTGTATCTGCTCTATTGGCTCACCGGCGCAGACCTGCTGTACTGGGTCTCCATGGTGGTGCTGTTCACCGCCCTGTTCCGCCTGTTGTCCCGCAGCCACGCCAAACGGCGGGCAGAAAATGCCAAGTTTTTACAGGCAGTCGTCCCCCTTCTGAAGTGGTACCGGCTGCGCCGCACCATTCGCCAGGACAAGGAGCACTGCTACTTCAAGTGCCCCAACTGCGGCCAGCAGCTCCGGGTCCCCCGGGGCAAGGGCAAGATCACCGTCACCTGCCGGGGCTGCGGCGCCTCCTTTGAGGAAAAGAGCTGATCCCCGCGCCCCATTTCGTCCCGCCGCCGGAGGCAGCCCCACACTTGGGTCTGCTTCCGGTTTTTTTGCTGTTTTTCCCGCAAAATACCGGGTTTGGCCCCAAAGCCTATTCCAGTTTCGGACAAGCTATGGTATACTGTTAAAAAGTGTGTCCGGTCGGCGGCCGGATCTATTTTGAGAAATGCAAGGAGAGAAATCCATGAATCCGATCTACGACGTTGTGATCCTGGGATGCGGCGAGGCCGGGATCTTCGCCGCTTATGAGCTGGCCAGCCACCGCCCGGAGCTGAAGGTGCTGGCCCTGGACCAGGGGCGGGACATCTACCACCGCAGCTGCCCCATTGTGGCGGGCAAAGTGCGGGAGTGCATCCACTGCCCCGTGTGCGACACCATGTGCGGCTTCGGCGGGGCGGGCGCCTTCTCCGACGGAAAGTTCAACTTCACCACCCAGTTCGGCGGGTGGCTCACCGACTTTATGGAGCCCCGGCATGTGATGGAGCTCATTGACTATGTAGACTCCATCAACGTGGCTCACGGCGCCACTGAGCAGGTCTTTTCCACCGAGACCGCGGAGGCCAGAGCCCTGGCCCGCCGGGCCCTGGGCTATGACCTGCATCTGCTCCAGGCCCGGTGCAAGCACCTGGGCACCGAAAACAACCTGCGTATCCTTCAGAACATCTATGAGGGACTGAAGGACAAGCTTGAGTTCCGCTTCAACACCGCCGTGGAGCACATCGCCCGGGACGGTGAGGGCTTCCGCCTGACCCTGGAGAAGGGGGAAGAGGTCGCCTGCCGCCGGCTCATCGCCGCCCCCGGCCGCTCCGGCGCGGAGTGGTTCTCCAACCAGTGCAAGGACCTGGGTCTGGAGCTGCTGAACAACCAGGTGGACATCGGGGTGCGGGTGGAGCTGCCCGCCGCCGTCTTTGAGCACATCACCGACGTGGTGTACGAGTCCAAGCTGGTCTACCGCACCAAGCAGTACGGCGACCAGGTGCGCACCTTCTGCATGAACCCCTACGGCCATGTGGTGGCCGAAAACGTGGAGGGCATCAACACCGTCAACGGCCACTCCTATGCCGACCCCAGCCTCCGCAGTGAGAATACCAACTTCGCCCTGCTGGTGAGCAACCGCTTCACCCAGCCCTTCAACGAGCCCTACCGCTACGGCAAGCACATCGCCTCCCTGTCCAATATGCTGGCCGGCGGCGTGCTGGTCCAGCGCTTCGGCGACCTGGTGAAGGGGGTGCGCACCAACGAGCACCGGCTGGGCAAGTCCTTCACCCGGCCCACCCTCACCGCCGCCGTCCCGGGCGACCTGTCTCTGGCCCTGCCCAAGCGGCAGCTGGACGACATCATCGAGATGATCTACGTCCTGGATAAGATCGCCCCAGGCACCGCCAACCACGACACCCTGCTCTACGGCGCGGAGGTGAAGTTCTACTCCGCCCGCCTTCAGCTCACCCCGGAGCTGGAGACCGCCATCCCCAACTTCTTTGCCGCCGGCGACGGCGCGGGCGTCACCCGCGGCCTGGCCCAGGCTGGCGCCTCCGGCGTCCAGGCAGCCCGGGCCATCCTCAAGCGACTGGATTGACCTGCCGCTCCTCCGCCCCGGGCTGTGGGAGTCCGAGGGCCGGCGCACCCCGGTGCGGCGGCCCTCCTGCATCTTTTCGACCATTTTCTGCGTCCGGCCGTCCAGCGGAGGGGCGCTGCCGCCGCATCCCTCTCTCCTTCTATCGAAAGTGCCAAATCGAAAAACAGACAGGGACCTGGCGGCGAAACACCGTGCTTCACAATGGTTATCCACATTATCCACAGAGTTTTCCACATATTGTTATGTAAACTCATAAGCCAGAAAACCGGAACCTTTTCAGGCGTTTCTGCCTGTCAAGACTTTTCCACACCACAATATTGACAAATTTTTATTTTGCAGGAAACCGGGCAGTCTCCGTCGCCTGCCGCCGGTTTTCCACAGGAGGGAACACATATGGGGAGACAGGGAGACACCATCGCAGCCGTGGCCACCCCCGCCGGACCAGGAGCCATCGGCATCCTGAGGCTGTCCGGTCCTGGGGCGGCGGATATCGCCGCCGCCTGCTTCCGGCCCCTGGGTCGGAAGGGCCTTTTGGACCATCCCACCCGCACGCTGGTATATGGCAGCCTGCTGGACTGTGAGGGCCAAGTCATTGACCAGGTGCTGTGTACTTACAGCCGCGGTCCGGCCAGCTATACTGGGGAGGACACAGCGGAGCTCCACTGCCACGGCTCCCCCATGGTCCTCTCCCTGGGCCTTGAGGCCCTCTTTGCCCAGGGGGCCCGCCAGGCAGGCCCGGGGGAGTTCACCCAGCGGGCCTTTCTCAACGGGCGGCTGGACCTTGCCCAGGCGGAGGGTGTGGCCGACCTGCTGGACGCCCGGAGCCGGGAGGGGGCCCGCCAGGCGGCGGGCCAGCTGTCCGGCGCACTGTCCCGGAAAATCGCGGCCATATACTCCGCCCTGGTGGATGTGATGGCCCACTTCCATGCGGTGCTGGACTATCCGGACGAGGACATCGACCCCTTCACCCAGGAGCAGCTCGCCCGGGACCTGGAAGCCCAGCGGCAGGACCTGGAGGCCCTGCTGTCCACCTATCAGCGGGGCCGCCGTTTGAGCCGGGGCGTGAAATGCGCCATCGTAGGGCGGCCCAATGCGGGCAAGTCCTCCCTGCTCAACACCCTGGCGGGCTACGACCGGGCCATCGTGACCGACATCCCCGGGACCACCCGGGACACGGTGGAGGAGACGGTGGAGCTGGGGGGCATCCCTCTGCGGCTCATCGACACGGCAGGTCTTCGGGACAGCAGCGATCCCATTGAGCAGCTGGGGGTGGAGCGCAGCCGCCGGGCCATGGAGGAGGCGGAGCTCATCCTGGTGGTGCTGGATCAGTCCCAGCCCGCCCGGGAGGAGGACGCCGCCCTGATCCGGGCGGCTGTCGAACGCGCCCCCACCATCGTGGTCCTGAACAAGCAGGACCTGCCCTGCCAGCTGGAGTGGACGGAACCGCTGGACCTGGCCGCCTCCGTCCCGATCTGCGCCAAAACCGGGGCGGGCCTGGACGGTCTGGCGGAGTTGGTGGCCCAGACCTTCCCCCGGGATCCCGGCTCCGGCTATGGGGAGCTGCTCACCAACCAGCGCCAGGCGGAGGCCGCCGGACGCGCGCTGGAGTCCGTCCGCCGGGCCGGAGAGGCCCTGGACCTGGGGGTCACCCCCGACGCCCTGCTCACCGACGTGGAGGAGGCCCTGTCCGCCCTGGGTGAGCTCACCGGCCAGTCAGTGCGGGACGACGTCACCGACCGGATCTTCCAGCGCTTCTGCGTGGGAAAATAGGGCGGCGCCCCTTGCGCGTCCACCGCGTCCGGCGTACAATAAAAGCCCGCCCCACAGGGCGGGGATCTGGAATTTTTGCCCCAAGGAGGGTTTTGGATGGATATTTGGAAGGAATTGAAGCAGGAGGGGGTGGACTCCGGCCTGCTGGAGGAAGTCCGGGCCTTCCGGGACGCCCACCCCGCCCCGCCGGAAGCCGCCGGGCGGGTGCCCCGTCCCCGCTTCCTCTACTATGGCAAGGAGGTCTGGGAGGGGGCGGCCGCCGCCCTGCTGTGCGGGGAGCATCTGCTCCTGGCCGGCCCCAAGGCCACGGGCAAAAACGTGCTGGCGGAGAATCTGGCCGCCGCCTTCGGCCGCCCCGCCTGGGACGTGTCCATGTACGTCAACGTGGACGCCGCCGCCCTCATCGGAGCGGACACCCTCCAGGATGGACAGGTTGCCTTCCGGGAGGGCCCTGTCTGCCAGTGCGCCCGGCTGGGAGGCTTCGGCGTACTGGACGAGGTAAATATGGCCAAAAATGAGGCCCTGGCCGTCCTCCACGCCACCCTGGACTTCCGCCGGGTCATCGACGTCCCCGGCTATCAGCGCATCCCCCTGGACCCCGCCGCCCGGTTTATCGGCACCATGAACTACGGCTATGCCGGCACCCGGGAACTGAACGAGGCCCTGGTCTCCCGCTTCGTGGTGCTGGATATGCCGGTCATCTCTCAGGAGAACCTGCAAAAGCTCCTCCGCCAGGGCTTTCCGGAGCTGAAAACCACCTGGGTGGAGCAGTTCTCCGCCCTGTTCCAGGATCTGCGGCAGAAGTGCGACAGCGGAGAGATCTCTACCAAGGCCCTGGATCTGCGGGGGCTCCTGTCCGCCCTCCACCTGATGGAGAAGGGGATCTCCTCCGGCCAAGCCCTGGAGCTGGGCATCATCAACAAGGCCTTTGACCCCTTTGAGCGCCAGCTGGTGGCCGACGCGGTGTGGAGCCGCATCCCCCGGGACGCGGACCGGGGCCGCCTGTTCGGAGTCTGAGATGGACCGGCAGGACATTGAGACCCGCCGTGCAGACAACCAGGTGTGGAACGGGGCGGAGGACTACGGCGTCCGCTCGGATTTCCACGCCTTCGACCCGGAGGGCGGGGCCGACCTGTATTTCAACACGGTCATCGGCCTGGTCCATCACTACTACGACTTCCGCCGCTTCAAGCCCCTGTTCAACACCTTCCAGAGCCAGCTCGGCGGCGAGCTGTACACCGACCTGTTCTGGCTGGGACTGGAGGGGGCGGTCTACCGCCGTGCCCGTGAGGACCGGCCGGTGCTGGATGCACTGCGGCGGGAATACGCCGCCCGCACCGTGGCCCGGGGGCGGAACCAGGCTGTCCGGGAGAGCCTGGACAACCTCCGCTGTGCCTGGTTCCAGCGGGCCCTGGGGCAGCCCGGGCCGGAGGACGACTGGGAGCGGGGGGTGCTGGACGCCCTCACCTTTCCCCCGGGGCTGAATGAGGAGCAGCTGAAAGACCGGATGGAGGCCCTGCTCCACCGCTACTTCCGCCGCTCCCGGCGGAGCGTCACCGACCGCCAGTGGGCCGCCTGGGCCGGGCGGGATATGCTCTACGGGGACAAGAAGCGGGGCGGGCTGGTGCGCGGGAACGCCCTGCGCCGCCTGGGCCAGTCCGGCGGCGGCCCGGCGGAAGAGGGCGGCCGGAAGTTTTTCTGGCAGAAAAAGCACCTGTTCCACCTGGGCCAGGGGCGGACCCGGGAGCAGGTGCTGCGGGACTATGTGGAAAACTGCTTCGGTGTGTCCATGCTCCCGCTGGGGGAGCTGGCCGCCGCGGAGCAGGCCCTGTGCACCGGCAGCCACAAAAACTGCCTCCTCCACTTCACCCGGGGGGTGCTACCCCAGGGGGAGGTGGATGGCGAGACCGCCTGGGAGCGCGCCGCCTTCCAGGCCCAGCGGGAGAAGAACCGGGCCTATTTCCGGGAAAACCTGGTGCGGAACCGGCTCATCATCGCCCAGCTGTCCCAGCGGCTGCAAAACACCATCCTGCTCCAGAGCGACGTCACCGACAGCCGCGCCCGGGCTGGCCGTCTCCAGCCCCGGCTGGCGTGGCGGGCCCCCGCCCTCCGGGACCAGAGGGTCTTTCTCCAGCGGCAGCAGAGCGAGCTGGGCGAGCTGTCCGTGGACATCCTGCTGGACGCCTCCGCCTCCCAGAACCAGCAGCAGGAGAAGCTGTCCACCCAGGCCTACCTCATCGCCGAGAGCCTCACCCGCTGTCAGATCCCGGTGCGGGTGACCTCCTTCTGCTCCGTCAGCGGCTGCACCGTCCTGCGGATCCTCCGGGACTACAACGAGTCGGGGAACAATGACGCCATCTTCGACTATGTCTCCGCCGGCTGGAACCGGGACGGCCTGGCCCTGCGGGCCATGGGCTGGCTGATGGACCGCAGCCCCTGTGACCACCGGCTGTTCATCCTGCTCTCCGACGCCAACCCCAACGACGACCAGAAGATCCCCGCCGCCGGACACTTTCCCAAGGATTACAGCGGGAAGGCCGGGGTGCAGGACACAGCGGATGAGGCCGCCCTCCTCCGCCGCCGGGGCATGGCTCCGGTGTGCGTCTTTACCGGGCGGGATGCCGACCTGGCCGCCGCCCACAAGATCTACGGGCGGGACCTGACCCGCATCACCTCCATCGGCTGGTTCGCCGACACAGTGGGCAAGCTGATCCAGGGCCGCATCCAGAATATGGGCTGACCAGCCGGAGGGGCGCGTGTCCCCGTCTCATTTTCCCAAAACAGATAGACTGTGCCTCACCAGGGGCGGCACAGTCTATCTGTTTTGACAGCTTGTCAAAGAACGCCAGTTCTCAAAACACGAGGACTGGCGTTTTATCA
>ERZ1673703.1078-NODE-1078-length-25283-cov-44.011337_pt1 | contig 25283 bp, 19 predicted proteins | sample MGYA00580233_ERZ1673703 | MGnify/ENA primary metagenome ERZ1673703 (study PRJEB41218, sample SAMN15661748) | gut metagenome | host: Homo sapiens | place: Canada: London | collected 2015-08-20/2019-03-30 | study: EMG produced TPA metagenomics assembly of... | reverse complement strand
TTCCAAGACAACGTGACGTTCAACACCAACGAGGACTTCCGCAGCCAGTTCAATTCCGACTGGGCAGGGAAACTGCTCATCATGGTGGACGAAGTACTGCTCAACCGCAGGGAGGACAGCGAACGTCTGAAGAACCTCAGCACCACACTTTCCTACAAGGTGGAAGCGAAAGGCAAAGACCGTAACGAAATCGGTTTCTTCGCCAAGTTCGTGCTGTGTTCCAACAATGAACATTTGCCCGTCATCATAGACGCAGGCGAGACACGCTATTGGGTACGCAAGATAGAGCGGTTGCAGTGTGACGACACCGACTTCCTGCAAAAGTTGAAAGATGAAATCCCGGCTTTCCTGTATCACTTGCAGCACAGGACGATGGCAACGAAAAAAGAAAGCCGCATGTGGTTTTCACCGAAGCAAATAGAAACGGAAGCCTTACGGAAGATTATCCGCAGCAACCGCAACCGTCTGGAAATAGAAATGGCGGACTTGCTGCTCGACATCATGGCGAAGATGGAGGTGGAAACAGTGTCATTCTGTCTGAACGACATCATCCCCCTGCTATTATGCTCGCAGGTCAAGGCGGAGAAGCCGCAGGTGCGGAAAGTGGTGCAGGAATGCTGGAAGCTGTCCCCTGCACCCAACGGACTTACCTATACTACCTACGTGTATGGCGGCGAGGGACGCTATCAGCCACGCAAGGGAGTGGGTAGGTATTACACCGTGACCAAAGGACTGCTGGAAAGCCTGTGATATTCTGTTGAATTGTTGAATATATATAATAGAATGTTGATATATAGCAATATACAGGCTCAACAGAATGCCAACAATACCCAACGGATGATGATGAGGGAACGCTGCAACATCCTATACTGCCCTCACTTCTTCTTTTCGTTGCCGTTTGTTGGGCATCATGCGTTTGTTGAGGACAAGTTGAGCGCGTATCAAACAATATACCAATGTATTATGTGTCATATTCAACACTTCAACGCTTTTACACCCGTCAACAAGTCCGTGGGGAAAACGGCTGGATGCCCCCAGCAGGTATTACGTATGCCGACATGCCATCATGCCGACAAGCAGGCATGGCAACATGACGGCACGAAACTATGGTGACATACCGACATGGCGGCATGACATGCCATCCCAAGCTGGCGAAAGAGGAAAGACATCCGGCGACCACCGACAGCGCAGCGGATTTTGAGGAACGGAAAAGCCATAGCTCATTAGGGCGTTTTCTTCACGCACCGCTGCGCTAATGCTAAAAACGCCCCAATGAGCCGAAGGGGTTACCCCCTCTGGACACCCCCGTTTTCATGCGGCACGACCGCAACGGACGGGAATGAACAAACAAGTTTGTAGAACCTATAAAAATAAAAGACAAAAATGGGATACATAAGCATCCAATTCAACAAGGCGAAAGGCTCGGCGGACACGGGCGCGTCCGACCACATCGAACGCAAGACCGTCCCCAAGAACGCCGACCCTACACGCACCTGCCTCAACCGTGAGCTGGTGGACTTCCCCGATGGCGTGACAGACCGCACCGGAGCAATCAACCACCGCATCCGCACGGCAGGCATCAAGAGGAAGATAACGCCCGACCAAGTGAGGGCAATCCGCATCGTGCTTTCAGGCACGCATGAGGACATCATGAAAGTGAAGGACGAGGGCAGACTGAACGAATGGTGTGTCGACAACCTGCAATGGCTGCACCGCACTTTCGGACGGGAGAACACCGTTTCGGCAGTCCTGCACATGGACGAGCATACGCCGCACATCCACGCTACGGTCGTACCGATTGTAACGGGCGAGCGCAGGAAAGCGAAAAAGAAGCAACAGGCAGAGGGCAAGCGCACCTACCGCAAGAGAACGGATGCCATTCGCCTGTGCACCGATGACGTGCTGACACGTGAGAAGCTGTCAGCCTATCACGACAGCTACGCCGAAGCAATGGCGAAATACGGCTTGCAGCGTGGCATCCGTGGCTCGGAGGCACGGCATACCACCACCGCCCAATACTACCGTGACTTGAAGCGGCAGGCAGGAGAACTGGAAGAGGACGTGCGGCAGTTGCAGGCGGAACGGCAACAGGAGGAACAGATACTTGACGAGGTTAAGAAAGAAATCAAGTCGGAGAGGCTGGAAGTCGCCAAGACCGAGGCGAAAGCCGCACTCGTGGCAAAGGTCGGTTCTCTTTTGGGTGGCGGAAAGTTGAAAGCGGAAAGGGAAGGGTTTCAACAACGCATAGCAGAACTTGAAAATAAAAATGCAAGATTAGAGCAATATATCAAGCAGATGGAACGTGAACACCAAGCCCAATGCATCAAGTTCAGTGAGTATATAGACAAGGTAAAACGATACTTCCCTCATGTGGATAAATTGTTGCCCTTGATAGACTTCTGCCGTAATACGCTGCACTTCTCCGAACAGATTATCCAAGAATTGTGCAAGTTGAAGAAAGTGAAGTTGAAAGGTGATTTTTATTCACCCGAATTTAACCGTAAATTCCATGCAGAAGGTGCGGCTTTCTCGTTTGAAGAAGATAAAAGCAGAACTGGACATTTCCGAATATGCGTGAATGATATTCCGCTTGTGCAATGGTTCCGGCAGAAGGCGCATGAATGGAGAAACGGTTTGGGGATTACTACCCAAAAGCAAAGTAATGGGATGAAAATTTAATGCACGCGCATAAATCCCGCTCAAACAGTCTCAAAAAGTAAAGAAAATCATTCAATGAAAGGAATTTATCAAGGATTTTAGCTACTTTTGCAATTGGATTGGGGAAGCCCTTTCCGAGACATAGAAAAAGAAGAAGCGTTATGCTTATCTTGTAGAACGGAAACCTGAGAAATTTCTGAATTGTGTACAAGGGTAGCATAGTGGTTCTCACGCTATAGCGTGGGCTGCTATTACTACATCTGTACACAGGGTTTTCTCAGGACCTCCGAACTAAGACGTAGCATCGCAGTGCCACGCTTCGTGTTTTGGATAAGTGTCAATAATTATCATTAAAATAGTGAACATTATGAAGAATGTTATTACCTTACTATCCTGTGCAATTGCATTAGTTATGACTTCTTGCACACTCTCTAACGAGGAAAAAGCTGAGAAGTTGGTTAAAGAGACGCTTAAAGACTATCTCTATCACCCAGATTCTTATGAACCAATATCAACAAAAGTTGATAGTATGTTCATTGATGTAACTACTATTGAACCTATTATGAAAATTAGTGAGGACATCAAAGATTTGATGTCTAAAATAAACAGATGTAAAATGAAAGTCGAATCCGCAGAATCTTCTATGGATATTTTTGCTCCTAATGGATATTCTTCTCAATACTCTCGTGGAGAATATGCGCGGGCAAAAAAAGAGAAAGAAGAAGCCAAATCTGATTTGGATAAATATACCAAGAAACTTTCAGAACAACTTGTTTCTCTAAAAGAAAATGTTGCAAAATATCACAAAGGTGAATTTACAGGTTGGGCGGTAAGTCATAGATTTAGGAGTCTTAATGGCGCAGGCTCAATGACCATTCCGGGAGAAATGATTTTCTTTTGCGATAAAGAGTTTACAACTTGTGGTGGTTATGAAGTTGATAAGTTTGAGAACTTTGCAAAAATCTTGAAAGCTGTAGATGAAGCAACTTCTGATGAAGATATAATAGATTATTTTAGGGAGGATAGCTTTTTACTGTAACTCCCGTCTTTTAATAGAATAGAAAGTTAGCGTGCCTTCATGGCACGTTAACCTTTTATACAATGTAAACTTTATCAACGGCAAATCTTTCTTTTAGTATGCAGGCATTGTTTATTGGGGTAATTTGTATTATAACTATTTCAATTTGTTATATAGCTATAACAAGAACACGCCTAAAAAATAAGTCCAAGGAACTTTCTGAAAAGTTAAACCACATATCTTCTTATAGCAATAAATCCAATTATGAGCAAGCAAGAGAAAGATTGTCGGCATTAAACAACGGAGCATTTATTGATATTCCGTCCGACCTTAATAGCACTTTTTCAGGGAAGATAATATCTGCAACGCAAGAAAAAGATTTTGTCAATCATTATAAGCCGCATTTTCAAGAAGCATATTCACTTGTTAAGAAACTTGAAGCCTTTAATATCACTCCATCTGAAACCATATTCAAATTTATCAGTGACTTTGGGGCTATCAATAGACTTGTAAAACAACATAATGAGGGAATCATTACATTTCTACTTGACACGCATAAAGAGTTTTTCGACCATTGCCTAAAATATCCGTTAGACAAGCAACAAAGACGCTCAATCGTTTCAGAAGAAGAAAATTGTTTAGTAGTCAGTAGTGCAGGGAGTGGAAAGACTTCATCCATCGTAGGGAAAGTAAAGTATTTGACTGAAATAAAGAAAATCAACCCTCAAAATATTCTCCTTATCAGCTACACAAACAAGGCTGCCGCTGAATTAACAGAAAGAATGGGTATTGCTGGTTTGCGAGGGTACACTTTTCACAAACTTGCCCTTGACATTATCGGACAGACAACAGGACAAAAGCCATCAATATATGAAAATACGGACGCGCTCTTCGTGAAAATCTACCATGAATTATTGAACGACAAGAAATTCAAGAAAAGCGTAATAGAATACTTCATTGATTATCAAACGCCCGAAAAGGAGTGGGAAAAGCGGAAGAATGAGCGTAGGCAACAACTTTCAGAGCAAAAAGAGGTGCGTTTGAAAGCAACGTTTCCCGATATGGATGGAAAAACTGTTTATGTACGGAGTGAACAAGAGCAGAAAATATGCTTTGCGCTATCTTCCCTTAGCGTAAAATTCAGATATGAAGAGCCATACGAGCATCCATTGGTAGACGAGATGCACTCTCAATACAAACCGGATTTTTCCATTTATTTTGAACAAGGTGGAGAAACAAAGCGAATATATTTAGAGCATTTTGGAGTGGACGAGCATGGGCTTGTTCCTATATGGTTTGCCAAAGACAGAGGCATTACCTATGAAGAAGCAAACCAAAAGTACAACGATGGCATAACATGGAAAAAAGCGGCACATGAGAAATTCGGCACTAAGCTGTTGACAACTTCAAGTGCAGACTTTCATTATTCCGATATTCGGGAGAAGTTGAAAACCTTATTGGAAAAGGCTGATGTTTCCATCCAAGAGAAAACAGATGCAGAATTATACGATATGGTTCTTCCCCCGAACAGCAAGCATGAGAAGGCTTTTATCCGCCTTGTCGTGACTTTTGTGACATTGATAAAGTCAAGTTGCAAATCTGTAGATGAAGTATTAAGGCAAACTAAAAACGCAGGGGACGAACGCAGTACGTTCATTATCAAAAACATCTTTCAGCCCGTTTATAAACGGTATATTGAAGAATTGGCGAACATCAACCAAATAGATTTTACGGATGCAATTCTGCAAGCTACCGACATTTGTCGTTCCTCCCATCCTGTGAAGTATGATTATATCATTGTGGATGAGTTTCAAGACATATCAGTTGACCGTTACAACTTCTTAAAAGTATTGCGAGAGGGAAATCCACCCGCCAAGTTGTATTGTGTGGGCGATGACTGGCAGTCCATCTATCGTTTTTCGGGGAGCGACATGGCACTTTTCAATCAGTTTTCAGATTACTTCGGCCAGACAGAAATCAATAAGATTGAAACAACATATCGGTTTGGAGAGCCTTTAGTCAGCCTGTCCTCGCAATTTATCCAACGCAACGAAGCCCAAATTAAAAAGAACATCCATCCTTTTAACCCACAAGTTAAAACAGAATTACAGTTTTGCGATTATGAAAGACGAGATTATTGCAATGTTATCGGACAATTGGTCGCGTCAATTCCATTAGACAAATCAGTCTTTTTGTTAGGGAGATATTCCTTTGACGATTATTACCTGTCGTTCATGTATAAATCCGTGAAAGAGGGTAATCGCTTTTTCTATATCATCGGAGACAGGAAAATAGAGTTTCTGACCGTTCATAAATCCAAAGGACTTGAAGCAGACTATGTGATAATTCTTCAATGCAACAAGGACACATACGGGTTTCCCTCACTTGTAAGCGATGACCCTGTGCTTAATTATGTCTTGACAAAAAGCGACCAATATCCATACGGAGAAGAACGCAGGCTGTTTTATGTAGCCATTACCAGAGCTAAAGTAAAGACCTATATACTGTATGACAGACGCTTTCCTTCCGTTTTCGTAGACGAATTCTTGCATCCGGAAAAAATCACGGAAGAAAGTTATGCCAAGCATCCAAACGCCAACAAAAAGTGGACACGCAGTGCGGATAATTTTCTGCTTACCCTTTATCATGAAGGGAAAAGTATAAAATACATAGCCGAGAAAATGGGCAGAAGTCAAACCTCGATAGTAATGCGATTAGGAAAATTGGAAGGGAAACGGCAATAAAATACTGATTGCATTTCATTTGTCGAAAATATATGTTACCTTTGCATAGAGTTGTTTGACAGCAATGTACTGCACATCGCAGAATTTATGACCGTTGCCAAGTCATTACCTCACTTGTGGCAAAAAGTGCGCAAGTTGCTTATTCCTAAATTATTCCTATCTTATAGCTGTATTTTATTGAAAGATATTGGTATAACTGATTTACATTGGATTGACAATGAAAGCAGAAAAAAATATTCTTTCCACTTTGATAAAAAGGTTCGTGTTTTACGTTTTGCTGAGATGCTTCAAATGGCAGACATGGAAAAATTGTCCGCATGGATAAAGTGTATGTCTAAGGAGGATTATAGACTATTCCATACCAATTGTCTTGATTGTATCTCAGATATTGAAACAATACAATTATTCCGTTCAAATGAGAATAATTTATATTCATGGGGGGAATTGAAGTCCGATATTAATGTTTACTATATGGCTCAGACGACACAACCAATATTTGTAGGTCAAGAGTATATAGTAGAACCTATGTGTGAGGAATATGATGAAGATGATTATTCAAATCTTTTCGGTAAGATAAAAGCAAATCTTGCAGAATTGAGAGAAACTTCTATGGGCAGAGATGCTGTATGTCAAACGCTCTGTATGATTGCTGAAAATGAATCTGATTACGAAGATGAAATTATAAATGGAATCAATGTTCTTCAGAACTGGCGTGGTGATTATTTGCCATTCTCTGAACTGTTTGAAGAGCGTTTGGACGGGACTATTTTGTTTGACAATTTCCGCATCAAAGGTAGCATACCTGAATGTATTAAACATCGAGATTGGCTTATTGACAAACAAGGCGACAATACAGCACTGTGGAATTGGATCATAAATCATTTCGATGATATAAAGCAAGAAGATGGCTGGGGCGACAACACAGATGCATATCTAAGAGATATACAGAATGCTTACAAGGCAGGTGGAACATCTGTTGCAGGTTCATTACTTAGATTATATCTTGACAAAGATGGTAAACCTACAGATGAATCATGTCAGAATGTAGAAAACTTCGATAAGTTATCTGAAGCAGAATATGAAAAACTTCAAGCTTCATATTCTGATTATAATTTTGTGCCATATAAGTACGAAAAGGTGTTGAGTTCTGCACCATTCATGATGAATACCTTATATGTCTACGACTTGATTGACCCTAATCAGTTTATAGACTTTGATACATTGGCTATTTTGTCGAAGATATCATCTGATGGATTCTTGCTTAAATACAGGGTTATAGGTAATGATAATAGCTTTATAGTTCAGGCCCTTAATGGTGGGAAAAACTATACTAATGACCTTGACACGGATTTGAGAAGTGCTTTGTTAGAGATTGGATTTTACTATATACCTCAAAAGGTACAAACTCTTATTCCATCAGATACAAATGCTTTCAATATCACTCGGGACGACTTTGCAAATTCTGTTGTAGATAAGATTTCAGATAAGAATCTAATATTCCCCCTTATCAGAAATTGTAGCTCTGCTGTTGTGGAACATTATATCAATTCGTTGTCTATAATATCTATCGACCATAAGATTACAGATTCTGATATTCGTTGGCAGATTATTAAATTTGCCGTGTCACGTGATACTGAAGAGAATGAATTTAGAAAAACCATATTTAATTGTATCAGACATAATAATGAAGGACTTCCAGAGACAATAAAGGATAGTGTTTTCATTGCTTATGATCATGAGTATAGTCTGTATGCCTTAAATGGTGATTATCAAGAAGAGAATGAACATATCGATTCATTCCTGGATTGTCTTCCTTCAGATAATGATGCAGAGTGGTTTAAGGAACAATTTTATGGAGACAAGAAGGAGAACGTTTCTTGCAAAGAAATCTATGACGAGATAAAAGATAAACATCTCACAATAGAGCAACTCCGCTTCTGTCTTGACTATTCACTTAATGATGGGCCTGATTATTACAATCTTGAAATAGGTAAAGAAGAGAGTCTTAGCGAGGCTTTGACAATGATTAAGACTAACCAGTATAGAGGGTTTGATGAGTATTTCAAGATTTCTGATTTTGATTCAGAGACCCAAGTATTTGCAGAGCAATCTTTACTTAATGACGAAGAAAAGCTTCCCAACGAAATGCAGAAATGGTTGGAACAGAATGTTGATGCTATCAATTTGTTTGAGAATATCAGAACCGACAGTGAATCATACATTTCTGTAAGAAGACTCATTCGTGATAACGAAGAAGCTATAGCTATTCCTGATTTTGAAGACCCAGATAAAACTGAATCAACAATAAACTGGTTGTTGAATGCTGAACTTATATACGTTTATGGAGATAATGCCTACAAGAATATAAAACGTATAATCGATAGACTACCAGAAGGCATTGTTAACATGGTATTCTTAAGGTATACTGGTAATGTCGAATGTCGTGATAAGTCACTTGACTCTATTTGCCCTACATTTACTCTTGAAAAATATGATAAAGAATCATGTTTCTTATCTATTTATTCTTGGACGCCAATATTCTTGGATATGTTGATGAATGACAAGAAGGTGCAGAATTTCTTTGTAAATGAAGTCGTGTTTGCTTATGAAGGATTAGAATTACTTTCTAAACATAAACTACATAAATCTCCTAAACTAGAGGTTTCTGTTAAGGCTCATGAAGGAGATTATAATGAAATTGCAACAGAACCATATCAGATTTGGAAGAATATGCCCGAATCTAGAGGTATCTTGATTAAAACATCAAAGAAACCTATTGGTATAAACTTTACAATGCTCAAAAATAGGGAACAGGTTTTCTCAAAAGCAATAGATAACAAGGAATTTGGTTATGACACTAATGGTTTGGTAGTTGTTCAATATCCTAATGCAGAAAAAATCTCTGCAATAAAGATGATAGAGAAACATATTGCCGATATGGAGTTCTTCCAGCAACCTTTTATTGTATTGCAAGGACTATATGTAGACCAATTGGAAAAACTTGAGCAAATTGCAGAAGAAAAAGGAACAAATATCGCTACGATAGTTCAAACTTCAGAAAAATCAATTAGTAATACAGGTGATAATGATGCGAACTTAAAGGTCGATGAAGATAAACTTGACAATATTAAAGAGTTGGTTGAATCATTTGATGCAGATGAATTGATGGAACTTGCTGATAAGAAAGACATGATATTAGAGATTCTTCATGAAATGCAAGAGGTTGATGATGAAACTCAAGAGTCGCAAGTTCGTCAAACAATTGGATATATTGGTGAACTTATTTATGAGCAATATCTATTGGCCCAAGGTAAGGATTATAAGTATGCTGCAATAGAAGGTATTGGAGATTATGACTTCCATAATATTACAGACAGGATTTATGTCGATGTTAAAACAACATTGTATAGTCTTAAAGATGGTACTGCTCCATTCTATTTACATAAATCTCAAAATACTTTTATGCAAAAGCATCCCAATGAGAAATACCATATAGTTCGAATATCATTAAACGATTTGGATTTGCAGAAATCGTATGAAAGAATAAGAGATATTTATGGTAAAGAAGCAAATCCTATGATTGACGAAAGACTCAAAGAGGATTGTTTGAAAATTGCCAAGAAGTATTGGAGAGGTGCAAAGATTGAACAATTCGATGCATTGTCACCAGAATATTCTATTAAGATAGAAAAGAAGTAAGATGAAAAATAGTATAACTCCTGCTCAACAACTTTATTATGCATGGGATTTATCGCATAAGAAATCGACCAGTGACGATAGTCGATTTACTGGCGTATTGTCTGAAGCTAAAGTTGATATGAATCCTCACCAAGTTGAAGCAGCTTTGTTTGCATTCAAATCTCCACTAAGTAAAGGTGCTATTTTAGCGGACGAGGTTGGTTTGGGTAAAACTATTGAAGCTGGCATTATTCTTTCAGAACTATGGGCAGAACATAAGAGGCGAATTATTATTGTTGTTCCTGCATCTCTGAGAAACCAGTGGAATTTGGAATTGATGGAGAAATTTTACTTACCATCAGTGATTCTCGAAAATGAAAGCTATAAGGAAATTAAGGAGTTGGACACTAATCTCTTTGAAGATGGTAGACATATTATAATCTGCTCATATAATTTCGCAATAAAGCATTCAGAAGAACTTCAGTTGGTTGATTGGGATTTGGTCGTATTTGACGAAGCTCACAAAATGCGTAATGTCTACAAAAAAGGTAATATCATTGGTAACACAATGATGAATACCTTTAAGCATTATAAAAAGATTTTGTTAACTGCAACGCCATTACAGAACAACCTAAAGGAACTATATGGCTTAATAAGCATTATAGATCCACATTTCTTTTCTACAGTTGATTCGTTTAATGAGCAATACAATATGATTACTACCAGAGACTCTGCTAAGTTTGGAGAACTCAAAGGTAGACTGTCTCATATTGTACATAGAACACTGCGTCAACAGGTCAAAGAATATGTCAACTACACTAAGAGAACTGCATTTGTACAAGAATATGAAGCTTCTCCTGAAGAAGTACAATTGTATGAAAATATAAGCGAATACCTTCAAAGGCCAGGAACATATGGCATTCCTGAGAAGGTAAGGCCTATGTTGTCATTAATTGTCAGAAAGATAATGTCTTCTTCTGCATATGCGTTAAGTTTTACTTTACAGCGTTTTGTCGAAAGACTAGAACATTACAAAGTTACTGGTGAATTGTTATCGGCCATGTCAACGGTAGAAAACGACTACGAAGTAACACTCGATGAAGAGAAAGACGAAATCAACGAAGGACTGAATCCTGCAATTTCTGATGCGATTGATTTGGAGATAGCTGAATTACGTATGTATCAGGAACAGGCAAAGTCTATTGTAAATGAGACTAAGGCAAAGCAATTACTCGTTGCTCTAGAAAAGACATTCCATAAAAATGAGATGCTTGGAGCACCCAAAAAGGCTTTAATTTTTACTGAAAGTCGTAGAACTCAAGAGTATTTAAAATCTTTTCTTCAGAATAACGGATACAAAGAAAAAGTCGTTTGCTTTAATGGCTCAAACAATGATGATGATTCTAAATCCATCTATCGAAAATGGCTATCTCTATATGCAGGTTCTAAACGTATATCAGGAAGAACAATTATAGATAGAAAACAAGCATTGGTTGACCATTTTAGGACAGATGCCGAAATCATGATTGCAACAGAATCAGGTTCTGAAGGTATCAACCTGCAATTCTGCTCACTTCTTGTCAACTATGACATGCCGTGGAATCCTCAAAGAATAGAACAGCGAATAGGACGTTGCCACAGATATGGACAAAAATTCGATGTGGTTGTAGTGAATTTTGTAAATCAGTTGAATTACGCAGACTGTAGAGTCTATGAATTGCTGAATGAGAAGTTTAATCTTTTTGAAGGCGTATTTGGTAGTAGTGACGAAGTCTTAGGCTCATTGGAGTCTGGAGTTGATTTTGAGAAGAAGCTTAATCATATTTACCAAACTTGTCGTACAGAAAGAGAAATTGAGGCTGCATTTAATCAACTTCAGTCTGAATTGGAAGAGATTATACAGCAACGAATTAAAGATACCAAAAAGTCTTTACTTGAAAATTTTGATGAAGAGGTTGTTGATAAGCTGAAGATTCGACAAAGCGAAGATCGTGATAGAGTAAATTCTTATAATCGTCATTTTTGGCGACTAGCCAAGAGTGTTTTGAAAGATTCAATTACTGACATTGATGATGAAAATCTTACTTTTGTTTTACCTGTATCACTAAAAAGCAATATACCTTCCGGTACTTACATATTAAACAAAGATCATGGAGATTTTCATCAGTTAAGAGTAACGCATCCTCTTGGCGAATATATTATAAGCAGAGCATTAGAGACCCCTGTTCCTGATGCTAGTATTGAATTTGAAGTAGACAATTTATCCTCTAGACAAGTTTTGCTGGAAAAGTATAAGGGAAAATCAGGTGTAGCTGTCGTATATAAAGTGAAGGCTTACAATGAATTAGATTCACATGAACATCTTCTTTTCTGTAGCAAAACTGATGATGGAGAGAATCTTTCACCAGATTTTCTTAAAAAATTGTTTGAAGCAAACGCTATTAATGAATCGAAATGGTTTGGAGACAATGTTGAAGAGCAGCTGACCGAATCATATGAGCAACAATTGTATGACTTGAAACATGATGTTTATAGCAGATCTGAAGAATACGTTAGTTTTGAGATTGATAAGTACCAAGCTTGGGCAGAAGATCAAGTTTACTCACTAGAGAATGAAGTTATTGCTCTTCGCAAGGAAGATGAAGCCTTGAAAAGACAAATTCGTAAAGAAAGAAATGCAAAATTGAAACTTGAACTTCAGGAGAACGAAGCTAAAATAGCAAAGCAATTACGTCAGAAACAACGCCAACTGTTCGATATGGAAGATGAATGTGCGGATAAAGTTGATGCTATGACTGTAAAACTTAAAGTCGCCATGACAAACCATTATGATACATCCACTTTTATGCGTTTTAGATGGCATATTAAATAACTAAAGGCTCCCAAACAGAGAAGTCAATAAAGATAAAGATTGAAGTAGATACTTGTCCACCGTTGAACTTCAATACAAAATAAAAGCTATTGCTTCAGCCACATTCATTTATGCCCCGCTGTTTCACACTTCTAGACCTGTTTGCAGGCAAGATGCAATTATCATCCGGTGAATAATTCTGAAAAATTTGAACTTGTGAAATCTGTGTTTGATAGACCTTTGTGTGATAGGTAGTGTAAATTGTATAGAATCTTTTCGATACAACAGAATTTATAATCGAGTAGTCCGCCATAAATGAAGACTGTTTATGGCGAGCTACTTTTTAGATAAAGAAACGGTAATCGTATGTTACACCATTATATTGTCTTAACAAGTTTCCCACCTGCGCCAATGTATTAGAAGTGTCAATTGTAGCAGGTAACTTTGTATATAGATTAAACGAGTTCCAATTCATTTTTGTAAATCCTAGAATTTCTTTAGCAATAGTTTCCAAATCTCCATGTCCATAGTATTTGGTAATTTTTAAAGGAGCAGGAATACAACGTCCTCCTTGGTAGTATCTACGATTTGACTGTATTGAGGGAACTACTCCATGTGTCCATAACAAAGCATTTCTCGATGATAGTTTAATGCAAGTTCCTCTATCAACAGGATATCCATCTTCAAGAAATTGACCATACATAATCTTCTCTGCAATAAACTTTAAATCATATTCTTGAGTGATTGTGATCAAATCAATTTCTGATATTCCTGCTTGCTTTAATGCGTTTGTTATACCTTCAATCTCATCATTCTTAAAAGGGGTTCGTTTATGAACTACAACTCTTTGAGGTAACTTTTCCATAGCGTCTTGAAAAAGAGCCAGTATATCCATCCCAAATTTATAAGCTTCTTCAAAATTTAAATAAGGATTTTTCTTTTTGTCAAATTGCGGATGTTCAACTTTTGACAGTTTATATCTTAATCCCTGTCCTTGTGCATTGTATATATGGCTACAACCTAAAACAACTTCAGCTTTACCTGAATATTGCTTTTTTATGCTATATCCAATTCCTGCATATGCTGTATTTTGATCTAAGTCTGCAAGAGTCCAGGGAGTTCTTAAAGCTTTCACAAATAAAGCTAAAGAGAGCCACCATGAAATTTCACATACCATCTTGTCATATAAAGTTTTTTCTTCTATAAATTGGGTCGTGAATCTATGTTGGGCTGTAGATACTAATTGAAAAGTGCGCTGTATTCTAATTGAAAATTGCGCCACCATAGGATAAGTATAATGACCTTTGTATAATCCAAATGCAAAGGTAAAATGAAGACTATGGTAGAAAGACAATCAATAATACACATGTATAGAGTATGCGGTTATAGCAAACGGCGTATCTCTCGTGAACTTCATGTCAGCCGTCATACCGTTGACAATATTCTTTCAAAGTACGAATCAGCCATCCGCACGGACAATCCAGAAGAGGCTTTGAGTGATTTGCTTACCATCCAGCCCAGGTATGACAGTTCCAGACGCCGTCCTCGCCGGCTCACACAAGAGATTAAGGATAAGATAGGATTTTGCCTGAAGAAGAATGCCGTTAAGATAGCTACCGGACTTCGCAAACAGCGCATGTTGAAAAAGGATATCCACCAGTTTCTGTTATCTCAAGGATACACCATCAGTTACGCCACAGTATGCAGTTATATAAAAAATATAGAGTCATACAAAGAGAAGAAAAAGAGCGAAACCTTTATCCGGTTGTTCTATGAGCCTGGATGCATTGCCGAGTTTGACTGGGGTGAAGTTCTTCTTTTTATTGACGGCGTCAAAACCAAGTTTTATCTGGCCGTATTCACTTTCGGGCATAGCAATGGCAGATACGCCTATCTTTTCAGGCATCAGAATACGCTTGCCTTCATGGAATCCCACCGTAACTTTTTCAGGGATATACATGGTGTCCCCGCCATGATGGTCTATGACAATATGCGTGTAGCCGTCAAGAGCTTTGTCGGTGGTGATAAGAAACCTACAGAAGCTTTGATGAAGATGTCCGGTTTCTATTGTTTTGAGTACCGTTTCTGTAATGTACGGGCCGGATGGGAGAAAGGACATGTAGAGCGCAGCGTGGAATATGTCAGAAGGAAAGCTTTCTGCCTGACAGACCATTTTGGTGATATACATTCTGCCCAGGAGCATTTAAACCGGGTATGTATGCAGGTCAACAACGAGCAAGGCAGTCTTTCAACAGCGGAGAAAACATCACGTCTGGAAGCTGACCTGTCATCGCTGAAGCCTTTTCCCGGTAATCTGGGCTGTTTTGAGGTCTATGAGTACATTGTGGATAAATGGTCAACTATCAGCATGAAAAATGTCCATTATTCCGTACCTGATTCTCTTGTGGGAGAAAAAGTACATGTCAAGGTTTATAGTGAAAAAATCGTCATCCTGTACGGGAAGGAGAAAGTGGCCTCTCATCAACGCAGTTATTGCGGTGGAGACTGGTGCATCAAGCTGGAGCACTATTTGCGTACACTTTCCCGTAAACCGGGGGCATTGCCCCACTCTGTGGTTTGGCAAAGAGCACCGGAAGAACTGAGAAGGCTGTATGACATCCATTTCAAGGAGGACAACAGGACGTTTGTTCTGTTGCTGGACTATGCCCGAAAAAATGGATTTTCCGGAACAGACATTGTCACGGCATGCAAGGAGCTGACCGGACGTGGTGTCAGAAAGATATCTCCGGACCAGGTAAAGGCCATGCTGCATGGTAGCGTACAGGGAGAGACAGAAGAAACCATGGAACCGCCTGTTCTCCCGGCACAACAGGAGAATATAGAAAGAGAAGCTGTGGATATGCTTGAAGGCATCACGGCGCTCATGACAGGATACAATGAAGTGCATGATATAATACCAACCATTTAAGTTTATAATATATGAAATCAGAAAAAGAAACCATTTATGACTATGCTGCAGAACTGAAGCTTCTGGCCTTTAAAGAGGAACTGGAATGCACCCTTTCATTGGCAGCTGAAGAAAACTGGAACCATCTGCAGTTCTTGACGGAATTGCTTGGAAAGGAAAGCGCCAGGAGAAGGGAGTGTAGAAGAAGATCAAGGATAAGATCTGCGGGATTTCCACAAATGAAGTATCTGCATGAGCTTGTTATGGAAGACATGCCCAAAGAGGCACAGGTAATATTACCTGAATTGGAGACACTGGACTTCATCAGACAGGGAAGAAACCTGGTCCTGTATGGAAATCCGGGAACGGGAAAGACGCATATTGCTACGGCTTTAGGAATAAAGGCCTGCCAACAGGACTTTACCGTATTGTTTACTTCAGTGCCGGTCCTGTTTACCCAGATAAGGGAGGCTAAATCAGCAAAGACACTGAGGACGCTACAATTAAGGTTTGAAAAATACGATCTGGTCATCTGTGATGAGTTCGGATATGTCAGTTGTGACAAGGAAGGAGGAGAACTGCTTTTTAACCACCTGTCGTTAAGAGCCGGAAAAAAGGCTACAATCATTACTACTAATTTGGCTTTTAACAGATGGAATGAAATCATAAAGGACAAGGTGCTTGTGGCGGCAATGGTTGACAGGCTTACACATAAAGCTTATCTGGTTAATATGACCGGACTGTCTTATAGGCTTAAGGAAACACAAAAAATGAGACAAGATAAATGAATATTTTAAACTTATAGTAATTTTGTAACAAGTTATGGATGGAGCTCTTTTCAATTAGAATACAGCGCACTTTTCAATTAGTATCTACAACTCATATCTGTCCAATTTTAAAATTTCATCAATAGATGATAAAACACTCTCCAGTCTTTCCAACTGCTCAGAGTATTTCATAAGAAGATTTTCTTCTCTTTCCGTAGCCTCCCCTCCATTGTGAATATCATTATACTTTTCGTATTTTGATTTTACACTCTTATATGCTTTCTGAAAGAACGGAAGCAATATCTTACATTCCTCTTTGGTCATACAGACCGTTATCTCATATGGAGATGAATACGATTTTCTTGTGCCATCTATGTGACTCATTTCTGTTCGTTATTGAAGTCATTAATATAACTACGCCCAGCATCAGTTGGACGATAAACAACATCACCAAATGGTCCAGCCGATTTCGTCAACAAACCGTTTTTTACCATTTCTTCTAAATCATCAGAGGGTTTACTATAACCACCCCATCCTTTTTTGCAGATATTCCTTAAATGAATAAGCTGCATCTTACTTAATTCTATATTCATTTGGTTCATATTTATTCGAGTTCGAAGATTCTGTTGATGGTGTCAGCTAATTTATCATTGATGATTTTCGAGTTCCAACTGTCAAATTCAAGAATAATACCAACTTGTCTGGAACCGCCGGAGTCTGTATAAGACCTGCCCATTGTGATATTTACAGGCAGGTTCTCCTCTTTGGCTACCTCTATAAAAGCGTTTGCCAGTTTTTTTAACATTTCACATCTTATCAACATAGTATTTTCGGATTAGTGATTATGAATTGACAGCCATGAAGAAACCGGCATTATTATACTGTTGCCTGATTTCTGCGGATGTAAGAATATGATACTTGGTATACAACTCAGCATTGAACAAGTCAACCTGAATACAATACTCCACGATTTTCTCCACTTCTTCCGGAGAGAGTGCCCAATAGTCCGCTACTCTGCAAAGCATATTCTTACACCAATACAATGAATGGTTTCCTGTACGGAATATCTCATTTTCTATATAATCATAAACCGCATATCCATTACATCCATATACAGTTTTCAGATCACTAACTTTGGTTTCATGCAACTGTGATGTCCTTTTATAACAAGGCAGGAATGGAATAATCTTATTGTCTGAAATAACGGATTTCATAATGTCTTTTATTTAAATTTCGGTAATAAGGATGCAGTTCAGATTCTTATTGAATTCTGAACAAAAGATTGTTGCTGCAAAAAATTATACTCTTGCAGGTATATCGTATCTTTTACGTATTTTTTTTACGTAATTGAAAACAGTCTTTTCACAGACTTTTGGAAAAGAGGGATTATTCTCCTTTAGATATTCATGAATCTGGGTGGAAGAATAATAAGGAAAGGTTATCAGCAAATGCTTAACTGACTCCTCATAAGGATCGAGACGGCAGGAATAAGAAGGGCGCGGACGATTGCCATGTTGAAGAAGCTCATCAACATTTAATCGGGAAAGCCGCATGACTCTGCCGGGAGGAAGTTGCAGCTTCTTTGCTATTTGAGAACGGCTCAAGCCAAGAAGTCGAAGTTCGGCAATGTTATGCCAGTCGTGGTAGTCTTCTGTAATCTTTTTTGCATCCATTTTCTACATAAATATAGTTTTCGTAAAGTGAAATATTTAATGTTACGAAAAAGTGATGCGGCAAAGTTACGAGTTACATACCTTGTTCATAAAGTCATAAAGAGTTTTATCAGCAAAAAACTTGTTTACTTATTTACATTTCCGAAATTTAAAGTAAATAAGTAAACAAGTGATATATGTAGAATGCAAATGTTACTTACATTTCCGCATTGGCCTGCCGGCTTGCCTGGTTTATGGTGCCTGCCGCCTTCAGTGCATATCCCGCGGGTGTTCTGGCAAGCATCAGTGCGCTTCCTTTTCCTGCGGCTCCGGATGCGCCGGAAACAAGGGGCGGCTGTACGGCCTTCCCCTTCATTAGGGAGTGCCATTCCCCGGCTTTCATGTTTTCCACGGCCACCCTTTCCTTGCGTAGTTCCTTGACAATCTTCCCCACATTGCATTCCTTCCTTTCCGGAACGGCTGCCGAGTTGAATTTTTCATAAGCTTTGACAAGCTTCTTCTCCCTGTTTTTCCCGGCAGCCGAGACCTCGCTTTCCCGTTCCGCGGCGTTGTCCGAGTACTGCGCCTCGTAAGTGGCCTGGAAGTACTCCCTGTTTATTTCCCTGATCTCGCTATCCAGTTTTTCCACCGCCTCTCTGACCTGCTTTGCCGAAGGTTTCTTTGCCACGTCCTCCGCCGCTTTCTTTCCGGAGTCTCCGGAGGTTTCGGATGTCCGGGCCGCTGCCGCCTCCTTGCCGGCGGCATTTTCCAGTCTGAGGCCGTACATTTCCATCGCCAGTCTTTTGATCTCTTCTGTAGGCGAACTGATAAACGGTGCCGCATCCCGGTCTGCGTTCAGAACGACAGACTGCACCTTTTCCGTAGGGTTTTCTATATACCGGATATTCATCGGATCGTTTCTGACAGCCGCCAGTTGTACAGCCTCGGACGGGGCGGACACGTATCTGATGTTCTCTCCCTTGGCCTGCACCGCCGCCAGCCGCACGCTTTCCTCAGGCTGCCTGATCTGCCGGAAGATATCCGGACTTCTCTGGACGGCCATATGCTGCACCTTCTCCGTCGGTTCCGCTATATGACGGATGCATTCCGGATTTTTCTGTACGGCTGCCAGCTGTACTTTTTCTGTCGGCTCCCTGATTGCCGAGAGATACCGGGGATCTTTCAGGACGGCCGTCAGCTGTACCTTTTCTGCGGGCTTCTGCAGCAGGAAGATGCATTCCGGTCTCTTCTCGACGGCTTTCAGCTGTACTTTTTCCGTAGGGTTTGGGATGAAGCCGACATAGGAAGGCCTGATGCCTATGACCGTCAGCTGTACCCTCTCACTTGGCGAAGTGATGAAATGGATGTTGTGCGGTGCGTTTCTGACAGCTGTCAGCTGTACCTTTTCCGTCGGTTTCTCAATAAAGCAGATGACACTTCTGTCCCTTCTGACCGCGGCCATCTGGACACGGGCGGAAGGGTTGGCGATCATGCTGATGGCGCGGGGATTGCTCAATACCGCCCTCATGTCCTTGTCGAACAGCGCGGCAAGGTGTTCCAGGATTGTAGGCATGGCTTTCAATGTTTAAAGGATTTGACTTCATCAAAAAACTCCTTTACGGCTTCCGTATCCGGTTCTCCGAGTTTCCTGTTCCCCTTCATCCGGAATACCAGCCTCCGGGCTGCGGCCAGAATACCGGTTGTGGGCGGCAGGTCCGCCTTGAACATCCTTTCCACGGCCGTGAAGCAGGCCAGGGGGGATGGGGCCTGCATGAGAAGGACACTTTCAGGAGAGGCAATTACGGCGGAAAGCTGTACTTTTTCCGTAGTGTTGGTGAACAGCCGGACAAGTTCCGGCTTTTTCTGTACGGCGGCAATCTGTACTTTTTCTGTCGGCTCTTTGATCCTTTGGATTGCGTCCGGATTGTCCAGAACTGCTGCAAGTTGTGCATGTTCCGGCAACAGGTTGTTTTCATTTGGCATGGTAGTTTCTTTTTTATGTTATATTTCGGATACAATGATAGGAGAATACACTGCAATTGTATTGCGCTTAATAAAAATTAAGAAGGTGCATCGTGTATTACGACACACCTTCCATTTTTTTATTGGATTTCCATTCTAATTACAAAAGACCGATACTGTCATTGTATTAATACCCGGGGTTTTGCTCAAGATTCGGGTTATTATCAATAGCTCCCTGAGGAATTGGATTGTATCGATTATGCACTTTGAATACACGGTCTTCAATCTTCTTGTCAGTAGCAGGGGCGTTCGTGTCAATCTCCGCACGTTTCGTCGGATCAGTCTCGGCATAATTTACAGTTCCGACAACCCTTTCCAAAACACCATTCAGGACTGTTTCTGCAACCATCTTTCCATTATCATCTTTCCAGCGCAGAATATCAGCCCGACGCACACCTTCCCCGGCCAATTCCACCCCACGTTCACGGCGGATCAGCCGGCGTAATGTTTCCTTTGAAGCATACTTCTCACGATCCACTTTCGGCATTCCTACACGTCCACGAATCAGATCCAGTTTGTCATAAACATCTGCAGACGGACCAGAAAGTTCATTGACTGCTTCCGCATAAGTAAGCAACACTTCTGCATAGCGGATTACAATAGGGCAGGCATTCGTGTTCCAAATACCATTAGCATATTGTTCATCCAAATATTTTCTCCAGGTTAAGGCGGTCTTTGAAGCATTGTTCGCAGAAGGAGGATAGTTTGCATTATCCTTACCATTGATTGTCTTGTCCAGTGTATTGACTACAGTGCCATTCCAGTCCATTCCTGGGTATATAATGGTCATGGCCATACGTGGATCGCGACCGGCAAACGGATGGTTTGGGTCATAAGAGCCGGATTCCTCTTTGGTCAAGCCGTCAGCCATTTCATAAGTATCCACCAGGTTCTGAGTCGGAACAATGGAGGACCAGCCACCGTCACCATTATTATACATCTGGCCTATTGTGCTCAATTCCAAAGTGGAATTCACATATTGAACAGCCAAAATAATCTCTTTTGAGTCCTGACCGGCAACTTTGAACAAATTACTATAGTCCGGTTCCAGATCGTACTGTTTCAAATTCATGATGGCCTCGGCCATTTCTTTTGCTTTCACATAATCACTATAATACAATGCGCTGCGCATTCGGATTGCCATAGCAGCGCCCTTTGCGATCCGTCCCCTTTCAGAGGGAGATGCATTCAGTTCACCGATGGCTGTGTCCAATTCTGTATTGACGTAATTTTTCACTTCCTCCTCCGACTTGCGGGGAACTTTAGCTTCATCTGCTGAGTTATAGTTGTCAATCACAGGCACTCCTCCATACCACCAGTTCATAACAAAATAGCGATAAGCGCGAATAGTACGGACCTGACCGATCAAATCGTTTTTGGTCTGCTCATTGGAAAATGGGATCTCCTTTACCTTTTCCAGGAATGTGTTACAACGGCGGATGACTGAGAAATCATAAAAGCTTGCAACAGCCCCTGACGGAGTCATTGTACCGTTGCCAATGGTCTTATAGTTTTCCCATTCAAAGTTGTTATATCCAAAATCCGACCCGCAGTCGAGATATAAGATATTGCCACCATCTTCCCAGCTGGAAGTATCGTAGTTATTACCGCCATAACACCCGATAGCAAATTTTTGGGCATCATCCTCGGTTTTCCACGTAGTGGCAGGAGACAGGGCATCCAATGGAGCTGTATCTAGAAAATCAGAGCAAGATGTAATCATTGTCACCGCTCCTATGATCATATATTGTTTCAAGTATTTCATAATTCCATTTTTTTTAGTCTATAACAATTTAGAATGTAACATTAACGCCGAATGCATGAGTACGTAATAGAGGATAGGAAGACAGCCGTTGGCTTGTGGATTCAGGGTCTATATTGATCTTCATCTTATCAAAAGTCAATAGATTCTCTACAGAATAGTAAATACGGATATTCTCAACACCAACCGAATTCAACCAGCCTTTCGGCAAAGTATATCCCAACTGCAAATTTTTCAGACGCAAATAACTTGTATCTTGTAACCAAAAATCCGATTGTACCGAACGGCTGCTACTGGCCGAGTTTGTATCGTAAAAAATACGTGGCATGGAGGCATCATGGTTATCGGGTGTCCAGGCATCTCTCCAAATAGTAGCCGGATGAGCAGCGTCACCCGAGAAATTACCATACACCTCGTATCCGTCAAACAGGCGTTTCACACCCGCCGCACCATTGAACATCAATGATAAGTCAATTCCTTTCCAGCCCGCATTTATATTGAATCCGTAAATAATTTTAGGATCGGAACTTCCACAATATTCACGGTCATCAGCTGTCAGTTTACCATCTTTATTTGTATCCACATAACGCAAATCGCCTGCCTTGAAAGTTTTACCGAAAGGATTACCGTATTTGGCCGTATATGCATCAGCTTCTTCTTGAGAATTAAAAAATCCATCCGCCCTATAAATATAATAGGAATTCATTGCTTCACCTACCTTATTACGCTGGCTGTAACCATCAGTAGCATCCAGGTACTTGTTAGGGTCGCCGCCTCCCAGATCCAGAATTTCATTCTTATTGTAAGAGAAATTGCCCGCAATTCCGAAATCAACCTGACCTATTTTTGTATTGTAGCTTAAATTTATTTCTATACCACTGTTTCTCATAGAGCCTACATTATCCTTATAGGCATCCAAAGCAAATTCTTTAGGGACTGTCACATCCATAATTATACCAGTAGTCTTCCGATTATAATAATCCAGAGAACCATTCAGTTTATTGAATAAAGTAAAGTCAACGCCGACTCCCCAAGTAGAGGCTTTTTCCCATGAAATGGTTTCCAGACGATATTTCCGTTGATAATAACCAGAATTCAAAGAGCCTCCAAATGCATATTTGGAATCGAGATTATACGTGTTCAAGGCAGGATAATAGTCATTATTACTGCCACTCAATGCATCCTGATTACCCAGCTGCCCCCAAGAAGCTCGAATTTTCAGTCCGGACAACCAGCTGTCTTTTGCACTTTCCATAAATGCTTCCTCGCTGATGCGCCATGCACCCGAGAAAGAAGGAAAATATCCCCAACGGTGACCTTCCGCAAAACGGGAAGAGGCGTCCGCACGAATGTTGGCTTCCAAGAGATATTTACCTGCAAAATCATAGTTAATACGGGCAAACCATGAAATCATTGCCAATTCAGCTGTATACCCTTCATTGCTTTGGGTAGAAGCATCACCGGCATTCATATCCGTCAATTCATTATTAGGGAATTTCTTGCGGACGGCTTTCTGATATTTATAATTATATTTTTCCGTATGCCATCCCAACAGACCCTTAATATTATGCTTGCCGAAATTTTTATTGTAGTTCAATAAGGCGTCATAGTTTGTGCGGTCCCATTTATAAAAACGCTCGTCCAACTGACTGGGATCAGATTCTTTATTCTCATTATACTTTATATATTTTTGGAAATAATTGTAATTTTGTAAATTGTTGACGTAAGCACCTTGCAAGGTTAATTTTAAGCCATCAAATATTTCATAGTCTACAGCGGCCATCCCCGAAAAATTATAATTGTCACGGTTCACCTTCATGCCCGAATCTAACCAGGCAATGGGACTGCCGTCTGAAATTGTGCCCCAAGTGCCGTCATCATAGCGGGCTACAATCCAAGGAGCGATCAAATTCAACTGCCTGATGATCTGATCCGAGCTACCCCCGTAGTAGGCGGAACTGGCGTCACTGTAATCATTTTTAATGAAAGACAGGTTCATGCGCGCACTCAAACGTTTATTAATCTTCATGTCCAGATTGGTACGCGCATTAAACTGTTCACGCCCTGCGTTAGGCAAAATACCTGTTTGGTTCAAATATCCCAGCGAGGCCATATATTTTACATTTTCAGAACCACCGTTGATATTGACATTATGGCGATGTTGAACACCCGTCTTATATGCCAGGTCATACCAGTCGGTATCCGGATAGAGCGGGTCATTCCCGTCTTTAAACTTTTGCAGCTCGGTATCATTGAAACGCTTCGACATACCTTCAGCCTCCAATGCCTGATTCAGCAGGGATGCGTATTCGTATGACCCCATACGCTCAATCATATTCGTTGCATTCTGGAAACTTAGATAACCACTGTAGGAAATTTTAGTCTGTCCGGTCTTGCCGCGTTTGGTAGTTATCAAAACAACACCGTTGGCAGCTTTAGAACCATAAATTGCTGCCGAAGCAGCATCCTTCAATACAGAAATGCTTTCTATGTCATTAGGGTCGACCGCACTCAATGTACCGGTTTCAATGCCATCCACTAAAATATAAGGTCCCGCTTCATTCAATGTGCCGATCCCACGAACACGGATTTTGCCGGCATCCTGCCCCGGTGCCCCGTTGGTTCCTGTAATAGCAACACCCGGCATCAAACCTTGCAAACCACTGGATACATTCTGAATAGGACGATTCTCCAACTCTTTGCTGTCTACCATAGCAACAGAACCTGAAAGATTCGCCTTTTTCTGTGTGCCATAACCTACTACCACAACCTCACTTAGAGTCTTTGAATCTTCTTTCAAGATAACATTCAGCGGGCTGCCGTTCCATTTAATCTCTTGTGTCTGATATCCCACATAAGAGATTACAATCACATCTCCTTTCTTAATCCCATCGAGGCTAAAATTACCATCAAAATCGGTAATTGTTCCGTTAGTGGTACCTTTTACTACAACAGAGGCTCCAATAACAGACTCTCCGGTAGCATCTTTCACAAGTCCTTTGCATATTCCCGCTTGCTGTGTGGTCGCGAAAGAATTTGCTCCAGAGGCCGTAGCTGTAGAAATTGTTCCGGAGAATAAAGTTCCAAGGAATAATACCATACTAACAGATTGCAGTCTTTTTAACATAATATTGAGTTTTGAGGTTTATTAAAACTATAGATATTTAAAATTTTAATAACTATAATTTCAATTTGATTTAAATTAACGTCGCAAATATATAAT
>ERZ1673703.1066-NODE-1066-length-25537-cov-9.745036_pt1 | contig 25537 bp, 25 predicted proteins | sample MGYA00580233_ERZ1673703 | MGnify/ENA primary metagenome ERZ1673703 (study PRJEB41218, sample SAMN15661748) | gut metagenome | host: Homo sapiens | place: Canada: London | collected 2015-08-20/2019-03-30 | study: EMG produced TPA metagenomics assembly of... | reverse complement strand
GCATGATCCTGGGCGAGGGCGGCGAGAAGATGTCCAAGTCCCGGGGCAACGTGGTGAACCCCAACGACATCGTGGACCAGTACGGCGCCGACACCATGCGCCTCTATATCATGTTCATCGGCGACTTTGAGAAGGCCGCAACCTGGTCCAACGACGCGGTGAAGGGCTCCAAGCGGTTCCTGGACCGGGTGTGGAATCTGGCGGAGAGCGCCTCCGACAGCTATGATGTGACCCCCGCCAACGAGGCCGTCATCCACAAGACCATCAAGAAGGTCACAGAGGATGTGGACAGTCTGAAGATGAACACCGCCATCGCCGCCATGATGACCATGGTGAACGAGCTGAACGCCAACGGCTGCACCCGGGGCGACCTGAAGTATCTGCTCCTGCTGCTGAACCCCTTCGCCCCCCACATCACCGAGGAGCTGTGGGAGAACCTGGGCTTCGCCGCCCAGACGGGCAAGATGTGCTGCCAGGCGGAGTGGCCCGTGGCGGATGAGAGCAAGACCGTGGCCTCCACAGTGGAGCTGGCCGTCCAGGTAAACGGCAAGCTGAAGGGCACCATCTCCATGCCAACCGACAGTGAGGAGAAGGCCGTGGTGGATGCCGCCCTGGCGGTGGAGAAGGTCCGGAAGGCCACCGAAGGGATGCAGATCATCAAGACCATCCTGGTGAAGAACCGGCTGGTGAACCTGATCGTCAAGCCCGCGAAATAAGACTGCGCCCAGCGGTGCGTACAAGCGTTTTTGCCGGAGACAACAACCTTGGGGCGGACGGCCTGTGCCTGTCCAGCTGCATTCCGATGCGGGAGCCCCGCTGGACCGGGAACCGGCCGATGCATCTGGTGGGAGCATCCCAGTTCATCCCAATCACACCAAAAGGCCGGACGGGATTTCCCGTCCGGCCTGCGCTTCAGGCCCTGCCTGAGAAAGGAGAACCTATGAGCCGTCTGGATGAATTCCTGCGCCTGCTGTGCGGCAGGTTTGACAATACCCGGCAGCTGGAGGAGTTGCGGCGGAGCGGCGGCCCCGCCCTGCCGCTGGCAGAGCATGTCAACACCGTGTGCAACGACAAGATTGACGGCCTCCCCGCGGATTTTGCGAGAGCATTTGTGCTGGAGGAGAGCTATTACACCACGGAGGGAAAGACCCACGCCTCACCCCATCTGTTCCTCTTTACGGAGGAGGGGGAGGCGGTGAAGCTGACATCCTATCAGCTGCCCAAGGCGGCGGACGGCGGCGCGGCCACCTATGAGACGCTGCCGCCCCTGAAATGGGAGGATCTGGAGATCTCCGAGAAATTCACGCCTGCCCTCTATACGCTGCACGACGGCGTGTGGGAGGGGGGCAGCGTCAGCATGTTCTCCCCGGTGCTGAAGTTCACCCTGTATGAGCGATTCTCTCAGGAGTCCCTGGAGGTGGCGGAGACCATGGAGGTGAACGGAAAGCGGACGTTCGGGTACGATGTGCCCATCGTGTACCGGAGAGCGGCGGACTGATCTCCCGGGAGAAATGCTGATTTTCCGGAAAATCTCTTGACAACGGCCCGGAAGGTTTGTATAATGCTTATGTTAAAGCCATAGATTATGGCCCTTAAAGTATCCTGGATTAAGCCGGATACCTCGGAGGGAGGGAAATATAGATGTCTGAGATCCATGTGAAGGACGGCGAGTCCATCGACAGCGCGCTGAAGCGTTTCAAGCGCAGCTGCGCCAAGGCCGGCGTCATCGCGGAAGTGCGGAAGAGAGAGCATTATGAGAGCCCCAGCGTCAAGCGCCGCAAGAAGTCTGAGGCCGCTCGCAAGAACAAGAAGCGCTATTATTGATCTGTCAAGGAAAAGTGCTGTGCCGAAAGGTACAGCACTTTTTATGTCCTCCGCCCGGGAAACAGCTTGGGCAGCAGATCCTGCACCTCCGGATACATCAGGAAGGCGGCGGCGAAGCCCATGTTCCCGCCGGTCCGCAGCTTCTGGGAAAGGGTGTCCGCGTCGTCGAAGAGGACGAAATGCGTCTCGCCGTCCCGGGCATAGGTGAAATACCGGGCGCACAGGTCCTGGGAGAAGAAAACGGAGGGGGACTCCCGGTCCAGCAGGTCCTGGAGTTCCCGGCCGCTGAGAGGGCGGCCTTCGCCGCTTTGAGCCGGGAGGGTGAAGTCCATCCGCAGCCGCTGGACATCCAGGGCCAGACCGCCTGCCCTGTCCCGTCCGGCAGCGGCCTCCTGCAGGCGCTGGACAAAGTTCCCGCCGGAGATGGCGGTGCAGATCAGGGGAATGGCGCCTGACGCCGCGGCGTAGGACTCCGGCACATAAACGGGGCGGGGCGACAGGCGCCGGGCCAGCGTCTCCGCAAAGGCCAGCCGGTCCGGCGCAGGAGGCTGCTCGAAATCCAGCAGTACGCCGCCGTAGCTCCGCCGCCCGCACTCCCGCAGCGCGGCGGCCGACAGCCGCTCCGGGCTGGCGATAAAGGGCGCGCCCCGGTCTGTGACGGACAATAGCCCGCCCCGGGTCTGGAGCAGCAGGTTCTGCCGCAGGAGCGTGGAGTCCGGCCCGATACAGTAGGCCACATGGGCCAGGGAACAGCGGAAGCGGGAGGCCTCCTGGGCCTCGGCCGGCGTCACGGCCAGATAGATCTGCAAAATGAACTCCCCCTTGTGGAATCCCGTTGGGACTGGTATACTAAAAGGAGACTATGCAGAGAAGGAGCCGCTTATGCCGTTTTCCCTGACGCCCCGCTGGGTGTTCCAGCATTACAGCGAGATCACGCCGGACTGGCTGCGGCAGCAGGGGATCACCCTGCTGCTCAGCGACCTGGACTTTACATTGGCCGCCAAGAAGACCCGTCGGCCGGATCAGTCCCTGCGGGACTGGATCGCCGCCCTCCGCAATGCGGGGATCGGTTTCATGATCGTCTCCAACAACCGCTCCGGCAGCCGGGTGACGGAGTTCTGCGCGGACCTGGGGGTGCCTTATCAGGGCCGTGCAGGAAAGCCCAGTCCCAGGGGCCTGGAGGCCGCCATGGCACGGGCTGGGGCGGACCGGGTCTGCACCGCCATGCTGGGGGACAAGCTGCTGACGGATATGCTGGCCGCCAACCGGGCCGGAGTCCTGCCTCTGATGGTGGAGCCGGTGGGCGGCGCCGTGACGGCATGGCAGAAGGTGCTCCACGCTCTCCAGGCCCCGTTTAAGGCTGTCTGCCGCCGCAAAATGGAAAAAAAGTCCTGAAAAATACTTGCATTACCGGACAACATAGGATAAAATAGCAGAGGAATTTTTGTAGAGATAGAGAGGCGGCCGGCTGGTCAGCTTTTCTTGAGATTTCAGAGGAGGATCATTTATGCCAACGATTACTGCCGGCGATTTCCGCAATGGTGTCACTTTTGAGAAGGACGGGAGCGTTTGCACCGTGGTGGAGTTCCAGCACGTGAAGCCCGGCAAGGGTGCGGCTTTCGTGCGCACCAAGTACAAGAACGTGATGACCGGCGCCATCCGCGAGGAGTCCTTCAACCCCACCGCCAAGTTCGAGCAGGCCACTGTGGAGCGCAAGGATGCCGAGTATAGCTACAACGACGGCGACCTGTACTACTTTATGGATCCCGAGACCTACGACATGGTCCCGCTGAACCGGGACGTGCTGGGCGACGCCTTCCGCTTCGTGAAGGAGAACACCGTCTGCAAGCTGGTGAGCTACAAGGGCAGCGTGTTCACCGTGGAAGTGCCCAACTTCATGGACCTGGAGGTCACGGAGACCGAGCCCGGCCTGCGGGGCGACACCGCCACCAACGTGACCAAGCCCGCGACGCTGGAGACCGGTGCTGAGGTGAAGGTGCCTCTGTTCATCAACACGGGCGACAAGATCCAGATCGACACCCGCACCGGCGAGTATATCGGCCGCAGCAAGGAGTAAGTGAGGCAAAGGGGGGAAGCGTATTCCCCCCTTTTGTTCCTGAGAATGACTGCAACGCTGTTTGTAAAGGAAAGGAGCTGCTGTTATGGAGATTACGGAGAAGGTCGCGTATCTGAAGGGCCTGGCTGAAGGCATGGAACTGGACACCGAGAAGAAGGAGGGCAAGCTGCTTGCCGCCATCATCGACGTGCTGGACGACATCGCCCTGGAGATCGCGGATATGAAGGCGGACCAGGAGGAGCTGTACGACGGCCTGGACGCTGTCAGCGATGACCTGGAGGATGTGGAGGACGCCGTCTTCGGCGAGGATGACGAGGACGAAGAGGATGTATACGAGTATGAGGAGCCGGAGGAGGACGAGGACTGCTACGCCACCACCTGCCCCACCTGCGAGGAGACCATCTACTTCGACGAGTCCGTCCTGGAGGACGGCGAGGTCATCTGCCCCAACTGCGGCGAGAAGCTGGAGTTCGATCTGAACGGCCTGGAGGACGAGGACAAGCCCCAGGAAGAGGAATAATCCCTATATGTGAGCGCAGGAGCCCGGTGCTGTGCACCGGGCTCCTGTTTGCATTTTCCGCTGCTACTCCACTGTAACGGCGAACCGGCAGCAGGTCCCGCCGCCCAGCACCGTCTCCACGGTCCGGACCGTGATGTGTCTTTCGGGCAGCAGCTGTTCCAGAATATACAGCACACTCTGCCGGGAACATTCGCAGTGGGCGGCGTCGGCCGTCTCTCCCCGCAGCACCTCAGGGCAGACGCATTTGGGATAACCCACCTCATAGAGGCGCCCGGGCTGGAGAACCTTGGCAAAAAAGCTCTCCGTGTCCCCGTATTTTCGGTACTGGGCGTCCAGGTCGCAGCCGCACGCCCGGAACTGCGCTGCCTGGACAGGCAGGACGGTCTCCCGGACACACCGGACAGCTTTCTCTCTGAAATCCATGTCTCTTTCTCCTGATTTTTCAATCATTCTCTCCGGCGGTTTCCTCCGGAACACCGATCCAGCAGGCAAAGTCTGTGGCCAGGAAGGCCTCCTGGGCCTGCCGCACCCCGGCGTCCAAGCGAGAGACGCGGCCAAGGCCTGCCACCAGCGGATCAATGTACCGCAGCTTGGCGGGAATCCGGAACCAGAGTCCGTTCTCCGGCCTTTCCGCGCTCCGCTCCACCCGGCAGAAGCGCCGGAACCGGCGCCACCGGTGGGCGCTGGCCGGATCTGCCTCCAGCTTTTGGATGACAAAAGACTCCGTCCGATACAGGTCATCCTCTGTCAAGACCTGCCGGTTCACGGCATCGCGCAGCAGGTCCGCCAGGGCCTGCATGGCGAAGCGGTCCTCGTCCGCCACATAGACCCGGGCGGTCTGGAGCGATGCCTGTGTGAAGGCGCAGGCGGTCTCCCGCGTGCGGAAGGCCAGCTCCGGCCGGCCGGACTCGTCCCGCCAGACGGTGAGATCTTCGTAGAATACACGGAGGGCGTCCGCCCCGGCGAAGCCGTAGCACCGCAGGTCCCCCAGCGTGTACTCCAGACGGTCGGCGGAGAGCTGAGGGGAGTCATTGTCCGCGATGGGATAGCGGTGGTAATCCGCCACGTCTTCCGTGGTGAGGCCGTATTCTTTCAGCAGCGCCTGAAGCTCCGGCGAGGTCTCGATGAGTTCCGCCGTCCGTGCCTCGGTGGACTCCTGATGCAGGTGGTCCCCGTGGAGAAAATCCACCACATGGGCAAAGGCGGGTGTGGCCGCATCGTGGAGCAGTCCCGCCGCGCTTTGGCGGAGATCGCCGGTGAAGTGCCACACGATCAGCCCCACGCCCACGCTGTGGTCAAACCGGGAGTAGGGGGGCCACCCGGCAAAGTGGGGGAAGGACGTGTACTCGCACCCGCAGTTCATACCCACCTGCCGCAGCCGGGCCATGGGCGGCGTCTCTGCCAGACGGCAGAGAAATTCCGGGATCTCCGGATGATACAGGGGCCAATTTTCCGTCATGGCACAATCAGGCCTCCGGCTTTTTCTGCAGGCTGTACAGTCCCGCGCCGATGGCGGTGGCAAACGTGGCGTTTTCGGGAATGATATAGTGGATGCCGTACAGCTTTTCAAACAGCTGGAAATTCGTGACCGCCTGGGGCAGGGTGGTCATGGACCCGGTCAGCACCACGGTCTTGGAGTCACAGCACTGGCAGGCCAGCACCGTCATGGTGCCGATGGCCTGGAGCACCAGGTTCACCACGCCGGCCGCCAGGTCCGCGGGAGTGGCGTCCTCCGCCAGATCGCCGAAGTTGGCGGCAGTCATATCCGGGTCCAGAGTGGGAGCGGAGTGGACCGTGATGTCCTTCATGGTCAGGTCTACATGGTCCAGATTGCCGCTCTCCGCCAGCTTTTTGATCTGGCCGAAGCGCTCCATTCCCACCAGCTTGTGGCAGAGCCCGCCCAGAGTGCCGCCGCCGATGCCGCTGCCGCACAGGTGGCGGATGCCGTCGGGGGACGCCCAGAGGAAAGCGGTGCCGGTGCCCATGCTGACCACCACGGCGGAGGACTGGCCCGACAGGGCCAGGGCTCCGGTGCCGCTGGCGGAGAACTCGCCCACTTTACAGGTGGGCAGACCGTAGATGTCGCCCTCCACATAAGAGGCGCCCACGCCGGTGAGCACTACCCGCCGCACATCCCGCAGGGAGAGCCGGTTGCTGGTGAGATAGTTGCCAAGGGCGCCATACAGGCTGGTCACCTGATCCTCCGCCCGGACCCGCAGCATGGAGATCACACTGCCGTCCGTCCGCAGACCCACGATTTTGGTGGTGGAGCCGCCGATGTCAATGCCTAAGATCACATCCATTGTGATGACTTCCTTTCAGCGGCAGACGGCCGCTTGGTTTTCGGTGGGGGCGCTTACTGGATGGCGCCTCCGCTGAGGTCAAACGACTTGGTGATATCCCGCCCCTGGCTGTCATAAAAGACAATCTCCTCTATGCTGATAGGACCTGTGGAGACGGTATCATCCACTGAGGTGCTCACCAGAAAGACGGGAGAGGCCGGAATGTCCAGCGCATAAGGCCCGTCGCCCTCCAGTGAAAAGACCGCCCGGGCGATGCGGCCGTCGCCGTTCCGCCCCTCGAAGAGCAGCATCTGCTCCCCGTCGGACTCCACCACTCCGTTGCGGAAGGAGCCGGTCCCGCGACCGGAGTGGTCGAATTTATACCGCCCGGTGAATCCTCTCGAGAGACACAGGTATCCCAACCGTCCATCCAGAACCAGAGGATAATAGGTGAGACGCCCCACAGTCACAGGCTGGTACAGCTCCAACTGGTCCGCCTCGCAGGGAACGGACCTGCCCCGGTTGAACCATTGGAGCGCAGCCGGTTCCAGCCCATTGAGGTCCGCGTCCAGAGGAAATGAGCGGTGGTATGCAGTGAGGCCGGTCAGGATGCACAGAACGGCCGCCGCGGAGAAGAAGAGAGCAAACTTTTTCACGAGAAAACCCTCCAGTCCGCTGTGTACCGGAAAATGTGCGGTTCAATCTTTCCCCATCATAGGGGAGGGCGGAGTTGTTGTCAAGACGATTGATAAAAGATTGACAACAAATTCGGAAAAAGCATTGCTTTTCCTGGGGGAACCGCTTATAATTCAAGGGAATAACAACCCCGGACAGACCGCCTCCAGCGGTGTGGGGGCCTGAAACTTCATGGAAGGATCTGTGCCGGCGGCACAGGGGAAACGGTTATGAAAACGGAAGAGAAACTCAATCTGACGATGCTCTGCGATTTTTATGAGCTGACTATGGGCAACGGCTATTTCCGGGCAGGGCTCCAGGATCGGATCACCTATTTCGATGTGTTTTTCCGCAACGTGCCGGACAACGGCGGGTTCGCGGTCTGCGCGGGTCTGGAACAGTTGGTCCAGTATATTCAGAACCTGCACTTCGACGAGGAGGACATCGCCTTCCTGCGGGACAAGCACCTGTTCTCCGAGGATTTCTTGAGCTACCTGCGGGACTTCCGTTTCACAGGCGACATCTGGGCGGTGCCGGAGGGGACGCCTATCTTCCCCCGGGAGCCGGTGGTGACGGTCCGGGCGCCGGCCATCCAGGCCCAGCTGATCGAGACCTTCACCCTGCTGACCATCAACCACCAGAGCCTGATCGCCACCAAGGCCAACCGGATCGTCCGGGCGGCCCAGGGGCGAACGGTGCTGGAGTTCGGCTCCCGCCGGGCCCAGGGCACGGACGGCGCCATCTCCGGAGCCCGGGCGGCTTATATCGGCGGCTGTGCAGGCACCGCCTGCACGATCTCCGACCAGCTGTACGGCGTACCTGCCGGCGGCACCATGGCCCATTCCTGGGTCCAGATGTTCGACAGCCAGTATGAGGCATTCAAGACCTACTGCCAGATCTATCCCCACAATGCCACGCTGTTGGTGGATACCTACAATGTGCTCAAGTCCGGTGTGCCGGATGCCATCCGGGCCTTTGATGAGGTGCTGAAGCCCCTGGGCATCCGCAAGTGCGGCATCCGTCTGGACTCCGGCGACATGGCCTATCTGACCCAGGAGGCCCGCCGTAAGCTGGACGCCGCCGGCTGGACCGAGTGCCAGATCTCCGCCTCCAACTCCCTGGACGAGTATATTATTCAGGACCTGCTGCTGCAGGGCGCCAAGATCGATGTGTTCGGTGTGGGTGAGCGGATGATCACTGCCCGCAGCGAGCCGGTGTTCGGCGGTGTGTACAAGCTGGCGGCTGTGGAAGATGGAGACGGGAAGATCATCCCCAAGATCAAGGTCAGCGAAAACCTGGACAAGATCACCATTCCCCACTTCAAGAAGACCTATCGGATCTTTGACAACGCCACCGGCAAGGCGGAGGCGGACTACATCACCGTCTGGGACGAGACGGTGGACGAGAGCGCCCCACTGGAGCTCTTCGATCCCAGGGCCACCTGGAAGCGCAAGACCTATACGAACTTTACCGCAAAGCCCCTTCAGGTCCCGGTCTTTCAGGGAGGAGAGCTGGTCTATCAGCTGCCCGCCCTGCCGGAGATCCAGGCCTACTGCCGTGCCCAGGTGGATACCCTGTGGGACACGGTGAAGCGGTTCGAGAACCCTCACACCTACTATGTGGATCTGAGTCAGAAGCTGTTCGACATCAAGCAGGATCTGCTCTGCCGGAGCAGATGACCCAACAGCCCCGCCCTCCGGCGGGGCTGTTTGTTCACAGAATATTGGTTGCGGAGTGCTGGGTATTTCGGTATAATAATAAGATAAGCGGTCGAAGCTGAGAGAGAAGGAGGTGGACCGCACCATGCGAAAAAGAAGTCTGCCCCAGCCGGAAGAGCGGACGGAACGGCGGATCTCCGCCGCCACCAGCCTGTCCATCTGCGCACTGACGGTGATTGCCCAGATCGTGCTGACGCTGGCGCTGACCCAGTTGCTGGCGGAAAAGATCAGCTACGTCTATTTCATTCTGGAGCTGGCTGGCGCCGTGGTGGCGATCTGGGTGTATCTGCGCCCCGGCAGCCCCTCCTATAAGCTGGTGTGGATGTGCCTGCTGCTGGCCCTGCCGGTGGCCGGTATGATTCTTTTCCTTCTGTGGGGCGGGAGCCATCAGGCCAAAAGCCTGAGTCTGCGGAAGGTCGCCCCTCCGGTGGAGCGGGAGAGCGCCCGTCAGGCCAGCGCCGCCAATGTGGCCCACCTGAGCCGCCGCTCCCCGGCCTGGGGACGGCTGGCCTCCTATTTGCAGTCGCGGGACTTCCTGCTGTACGGCGGCTCACAGGCCCGGTATTTCGCGGAGGGAGCCGATTTCTTCGATGACTTGGTGCTCCACCTCCAGAGAGCAGAGATCTACATTTTCCTGGAGTATTACATCCTGGCGGAGGGCCAGATCTGGGACCGGATCTTCCATGTGCTGCGGGAGCGGGCCGCCGCCGGTGTGGAGGTGCGGATCATCTTCGACGACTTCGGCAACCTCACCCGCTTTTCCGACGCCTCCCTACAGGCCCTGCAGGACGCCGGCGTGGAGGTGGAGGTGTTCAATCCAGTCCACCGCTACGTGAATCGGATTTACTTCAACTACCGGGACCACCGGAAGATCGCCGTCATTGACGGGGTGCACGCCTACACCGGAGGCATCAATATTGCCGATGAATACGCCAACCTCTTTGTCCGGTTCGGCCACTGGAAGGATACCGGCGTCCGGATCGACGGTGCCGGGGCCTGGGGCTTTGCCTCCCAGTTCATTCAGATGTGGAAGATGATCGGCCGCTCCCTGCCCAATGAGGACGACTACTACCGTCCCCGGGTGGAGATCGAGGGCACCGGCTGGTGCCAGCCCTTCACGGACGGTCCGCTGAACAATCCGGACAATCCCATCGAGGACACCTACCTCCAGCTGATCGCCTCCGCCCAGAAGATGCTGTATATCACCACGCCCTATTACGCGGTGGAGGAGTCCATGCAGAAGGCCCTGTGCATCGCCGCCGACGCAGGGGTGGACGTGCGGCTGGTGGTACCCGCCATCCCGGACAAGAAATATGTCTATATGGTGGCGGAGACCTACTGGGGTGAGCTGCTGGCCCACGGCGTCAAGATTTACCGCTATACCCCCGGCTTCGTCCACGCCAAGAGCGTCATGGTAGACCGGGAGGTGGCCCTGGTGGGCAGCACCAACATGGACTACCGGACGTTCCAGCTGCACTACGAATGTGCCGTGCTCCTCTATCACATGCCCGCGGTGGAAGACCTGCTGGAGGATATGGACCGGATGGTGGCCCAGAGCGCGCCCTATACGCTGGCGGAGTGGAATCAGCGGTCTTGGCTGCGCAAAATGTGCGCCTCTCTGCTGCGGCTGGTGGCTATCTGGTTCTGACGCGGTCGCTCTCATTTTGCTTTAGGAGGTCCCCATGTCCCGCGAATTGACACCACAGGAGGCTGCGGAGCGCAGCCTCATCAAAAAATACCGCAAGGAGCTCTGGAACCCCTTCATTGCCGCCGTCAAGCGGTATGAGCTGATCGCTCCCGGAGACCGGATCGCCGTCTGTATCTCCGGGGGAAAGGACTCCATGGTGCTGGCCAAGCTGATGCAGGAGCTCCAGCGCCACACAGAACAGCCCTTTGAGCTGGTTTTTCTGGTGATGGATCCGGGCTACGCCCCGGCCAACCGGGCGCTGATCGAGGAGAACGCTGCCCGCCTGGGCATCCCCATCACCGTGTTCCGGAGCGATATTTTCGACGTTGCCTATCAGGTGGAGAAGAACCCCTGCTACTTATGCGCCCGGATGCGCCGGGGCTTTCTGTACAGCAAGGCTCAGGAGCTGGGCTGCAACAAGATCGCCCTGGGGCACCATCTCTCCGACGTGCTGGAGACCACGCTGCTGGGCCTGTTTTACGGTGCCCAGCTCCAGACCATGCCCCCCAAGCTCCGCAGCAGAAATTTCCCAGGCATGGAATTGATCCGTCCGCTGTATTGTGTCCATGAGGACGCCATCATTGCCTGGAAGAACTACAATGGGTTGCGGTTTCTCCAGTGCGCCTGCCGCTTCACAGAGGAGCGGGACGGTGCGGCCGACGGTGTGGGCGAGAGCAAGCGGCAGGAGATGAAGCTCCTGCTGCGGGAGCTGAAAAAGACCAATCCAAACATTGAGAAGAGCATGTTCCGGGCCATCCACGGCGTCCAGCTGGACACATTTCCGGGCTTCAAATTCCGGGGCAGGGCGTTCGCGTTTCCGGAGGCCTACAACCTGCGGGGCGCCTCCTCTGCGGAGGATGAAGCGGCGCTTTGATACAGAGGAGGTGCGCAGATGAATTACTATCGCTGTGAGAACCCGGACTGCGGGTTTCTGGCAGAGGAGGAACCGGATGTCTGCCCCCAGTGCGGGGGCACCTTTTTCCTCTCTGTGGACGAAGAGGAGCTGACGGGGCCCGACTGGGTGCAGCTGGGCAACCGGGCCGTGGATGAGGAGCGGCCGACGGACGCGCTGGCCTGCTACCAACAGGCGGCGGCCCTGGATGATATGCTGGGTGTGACGAACCTGGGGTGGTGCCTGGAGGCGGGGATCGGCGTGCCTGCAGACCCCCGGCAGGCGGTGGTGCTGTACGCCCAGGCCGCCGCCCGGGACTATATGCCCGCTCTGACGAACCTGGGGTACTGCTATGCCCATGGCATCGGTGTGGCGCGGGATGATTCCAAAGCGGTGGAGTGCTTCCGAAAGGGGGCGGAAAACGGCTTTCCCAGGGCCCAGTTCCTGCTGGGAGAGGCATATTCCCGCGGCCTGGGAGTGGAGCAGAGCGACAAGGAGGCCGCCCGCTGGTATCAGTCCGCCGCGTGGCTGGGTTATCCCGCGGCGCAGACCGAACTGGGGCGTTGCCTGGAGTTCGGCACCGGCCTGCCCCAGAGTATCGAGCAGGCGGTGAAATGGTACCGCGCTGCGGCGGAGAACGGCAACGCGCCGGGCCAATGCTGCCTGGGGTTCTTGTATGAGAGCGGCCAGGGCGTGGAGCAGAACTGGGAGGAGGCGGTGCGGTGGTACCGCGCTGCTGCGGAGCAGGACTATCCTCGGGCCTTGTGCAACCTGGCTTGGTGCTATGAGCATAGCAAGGGCGTGGAGCAGGACTACCCGGAGGCGGCCCGGCTGTATCTCCGCGCTGCGGAGCAGGACTATCCTCGGGGACAGCTGTGTATGGGCTTCTGCTGTGAGCGGGGCCGGGGTGTCCCGCTGGATCCGTCGGCTGCCGCGGATTGGTACCGGAAGGCGGCCGAGCAGGAGGACGAGGACGCCCAGTGCTGCCTGGGGTTTCTGTACGAGAGCGGCCAGGGGGTGGAGCAGAGCTGGGAGGAGGCGGTGCGGTGGTACCGTGCCGCCGCGGAACAGGGCCTGCCCCGTGCCCAGTGCAATCTGGCATGGTGCTATGAATACGGCAAGGGCGTCCCCCAGGATTTGGGAGAGAGCTACCGTCTGTACCGGAAAGCGGCCGAGCAGGGGGATGCCAGAGGACTTTTCTGCGTGGCCCGCTGCTTTGACTATGGCCGCGGTGTGACGCAGAACAGCACGGAGGCAGTGGCCTGGTATCAAAAAGCGGCGGACGCGGGCTCCGCGGCGGCCATGTGCGACCTGGGCGTGTGCTATGAACGCGGTGAGGGCGTGGAGCGGGACCTGAGCAGGGCTGTGAGCCTGTATCGCCAGGCAGCCGAGGCGGGCAATGCCGCCGGGCAGTGCAATCTGGGATTCCTGTATGAGAGCGGCGAGGGCGTGGAGCAGAGCTGGGAGGAGGCGGTGCGGTGGTACCGCGCTGCTGCGGAGCAGGGGATGCCCCGTGCCCAGTGCAACCTGGCCTGGTGCTATGAGTACGGCAAGGGCGTGGAGCAGAACTGGAAGCGGGCTGTCCACTGGTACCGACAGGCGGCGGACCAGGAGGACCCCCGGGGGATGTTCTGCATGGGCATCTGCTGCAAATACGGCCGCGGCGTGGAACAGAACTGGGAAGAGGCGGTCCACTGGTATCGCAGGGCGGTGGATGCCGGTTCCGCGGCGGCCATGTGCAACCTGGGCGTGTGCTACGAGCGGGGCGAAGGCGTGGAGCGGGATGCCGCGGAGGCAGCCCGGCTGTACCGACAGGCGGCGGAGCGGGAGGACGCGGCCGCCCAGTGCAACCTGGGATATCTGTATGAGACCGGAGAGGGTGTAGAACAGAACTGGCAAGAGGCTGTCCGCTGGTATCAGGCGGCGGCGGAGCAGGGCTACCCCCGTGCCCAGTGCAACCTGGGCGTCTGCTGGGAGTTCGGCCACGGCGTGGCGAAGGACCCGGCCAAGGCAGCCGATTTGTACCGGCAGGCTGCAGAGGGCGGCGACCGGGTGGCCGCCTGCAACCTGGGATATCTGTACGAGACCGGTGTCGGCGTGGCCCAGAGCTGGGCAGATGCGGTGAAGTGGTACCGCCAGGCAGTGGAGGAGTCCGAGCCCCGTGCCCAGTATAATCTGGCCTGGTGCTATGAGCACGGCAAAGGCGTGCCCCGGGATCTGAGGCAGGCGAGAGAACTCTATCAGGCCGCAGCGAAGCAAGGGTATGCGGGCGCCCAGGAGGCAGCGGACCGTATGGAGAAAGATGGGAGCAGGCGACGGGGCGGCGGATTCCTCCGGGGCTTTCTGGACGGCCTGCGGGGCCAGTGAACGGTCTTACATAGTGGCGGGCGCGGGATCGGGATTCCGCGCCCGCTTGAAAAAACATGTGGAAAAAAATAAAAAAGGGGGTTGACAAAATCACGCTTTTCTGTATAATAATATCTGTTCGCTGCGGAGTGAACACAACTTCATAGCGGGTTTGTGTAAGGGTAGCACAGCAGACTCTGACTCTGTATGTGAGGGTTCGAATCCTTCACCCGCTGCCATGAAAAACCTTGAAGCCGCAATGGTTTCAAGGTTTTTTCATGCCCTTTTGACCCTTACGTTGACCCTTATGAGATATTTTAACAATGTCAACCCATGTTCTCTATGTACTGTTGCATCCGCTGGGCGCTGGCCTCCTTCATATGTTCAGACACGTGTCCATAGACATCCAGTGTAAATGCTGCCGTAGCGTGGCCCAGGTTTTCCTGTACCGTTTTCACATCGTCGCCATTCTGGAGAGACAGTACGGCATAGGTATGCCGGAGATCGTGTACCCTGGCCTGGGGAGCGCCTACGGAGGTCGCCAATTTTTTAAAATGGTTGTAGACTGTTTGGGGATGTAGATGCCCTCCAAGCTCATTGGTAAACACAATGGCGGTTTGCCTCTCCTTTTCTGTTTTCCAGCCCTGCCATAGACTTCCCGACAGCAGTTTATCTTCCGCCTGTTTTTGTTTCCACTGCTTTAACAAAGCCAAGATGAACGGCGCCGGGGCAATCACTCGCACCTTGTCATTTTTCAGCGGAGCAAACGTAAAACCCCCATCCGCCAGCGGCCTTTTTTGAAGCTGTTTATTGATGGTCAGCCGGTTTTTTTGAAAGTCGATGCAGTCCCATGTCAGTCCCAGGGCCTCGCCCAAACGCAGGCCAGTAAAAACAACAACTTTAAACAATGTTCCAAAGCCGTCATTTCCCGCTTGCGCTACCATTTTGCTCACTTGCTCGTCAGTAAGGGGCTTGATCTCTTTGCGGTCTACACGGGGCAGTGTTACCGATTCGGTGGGGTTCCGCCGGATATACTCTAGTTTGACAGCAGTAGAGAGGCATTTGCTGAGTATGCCGTGGATATTCCGAATACTTTTCGGGCTGAGAGGTTTTGTTCTTCCTTTTCCCCTCAGCAAAGAATTGTAAAAGGTTTGAATGAGGTGAGGGTTCAACTGTGACAACGGATAACGACCCAGGGCTGGCAAAATATTTGTCTTCACTTGGGCTCTGTAATGCTTGACAGTGGACCATTTTTTATCAAACATATACTCGTCCAGCCAAATCTCTATCCACTGTTCTACGGTCATTTTTGAAGGCTCTACATAGATTCCAGTATCAACCTCCATAGTAACCTCCGTCAATTTTTCCCGAACCTCTTTTTGGGTTTTACCATAGATGGATTTCTGTACCTGTTTTCCTGTCGTCGGATTGAAACCGACAGTAAACCTAGCCTCCCAGCGGCCATCGGAACGTTTGCGGATGGTCCCCGCACCCTGCGCGTTTTTCTTAGTTTTGCGCTGCATAATACTCCTTTCCGGGCGGGACCAGTCCTACCGTGATAAGTTATTTTTATTATATTACATAACGGCAGACAGGTCAAATTTTACGCTTTTATAGGTTTTCTCTCTGTTTACGTTCCCTTATTCTCTTTCTTGTCATTTTGGAATTATAAGCACCCCGGCAGCGGGGAGAACAGTACTCAGCACGCCAATCATCCGTAATGAAAAACTTGTGACAATGCTTGCATTGCCGTATGGCTTTGCTCTCTCCCGTAGAAGCAAAGGCATAGGCGAGATGGATACATGTTGTTAAATCGTACACCTGGGCGGTCAGCCTGGGTGTTTTTTCGTGCCCATAGCTCACCAGCCAATCCGCCCGGCGGACGGCGAACTGCCTATCGTTCAAACCCTCGACGAATTGGAGGTAGAAGTCCAGCAGGACCAGTGCCAGCGTACAAGCGGGAACGGCCCCGGAGGATTGACAGGCCCGCTTCACCGTCTCATAGCGGAGCAGGTAGGCATTGCTGCCCAGCTCATCCTGGCAAAGCTCCATCATTTGCCGTTCGTACCGGGCGGGGTAGTACGACATCACGACGGACTGAGGGTCCCAGGCCGGGAGGCCGTACCGTCCGGCAAAGCCCAGCAGGATGTCCTCAAGGGGCCGGGCCTCCTTCGGGCTTGTGGTAAAAAAATCGCCATAGGCCCAAAACTCAGCGTCTCGGAGCGGGAGCATTTTGTGAGCAAGGCAGAAATCCAGGAACGGGACGCAGCCCGCCACCGCCGCCCCGGCCTTTGTCACGTCCAGCAGCAGGCCGTCCACGTCCTCAAAGGGGTCGTATCGGCAGACGGGACTCTGTTTGTCCGGGACAATAAACAATATCCCATCCTGCTCCACAGCGGCATATTCCCTATAACGTGGAACCGCCCCGGAGAAGCGGGTAAAATCCAACGTTGTCATTTGAAATTCCTCCTTCGTTATAGCTTATATATAAACTATATCACGAACTGACTCTAGCACAAATCTACCATTTTGTCAAATAATTTGCAGTCATTTTCTGTCGAACGATTCTCCTTGACTTGCCAAAATACGTGATATATTATTTTAATATCATATCACTATAGAAAAGCAAAGAGAATAAGCTATAGAAGTGAATGAAATCCTATCACAGAAAGGAGGTATCTGCATGAGGATGGATTACAGGAGTTTTGAGGAACTGCCCGCCATGCTGACAGCGGAGGAACTGGCTGGAGCATTGGGCATTTCCAGGGCCGGGGCCTATGCCCTGATTCACAGCAAAGGTTTCCCCACACTCCGCATTGGCAAGCGGCTCATGGTGCCGAAGGAGAAGCTGTCCGCCTGGATCGACCGCAATACCAGCGGCACGGAATAGGTGTGGAGAAAGTTTTAGCAAGCACTGGATTTGTATGGCACAAATCCGATTTTCGCAGGGGCGGTCCCCTTCAACCCCCATAACGAAGGGAGGTAACAGATGGAGAAAACCGTAAAACTGACGATACGGTTAAGCCCGGAAGATATGGCCCTTTTGAAATCCCATGCTGCCCGGACCCGGCTGAGCCAGTCGGCCTATCTTCGGAAATTGATACAGGGCTATGTCCCCAAAGCATACCCGCCGGAAGTGTTCTACGACCTCATGAAGCGGCTTGACAAGAGCGGCGGCAATCTGAACGGTGAAGTCCTGAGCGGCATACTGGTGCTTAGGGAGGCTGTAACGGCCCCGGAGAGAATCGAGTAATGGCAACCACAGCGATTTGGAAAATCAAGGGCAATTTAGGACAAGTTGTGAATTATGCCGCTAATCCTGATAAAACCGTTTTTAGTCCAGCAGAGCTGCAAGAACTCCGGGACGTAATGAACTACACCACGCAGGACTATAAGACGGAAGAACAGCGGTATGTCAGCGGCGTGAACTGTATTCCTGAAATCGCCAGGGATGAAATGATGATGGTGAAGCGGCAGTTTGGCAAGGAGGGCGGTATTATTGCTTTCCACGGCTATCAGTCGTTCGCTCCCGGGGAAGTCACGCCGGAACAGGCTCACAGAATCGGCGTAGAGCTGGCCCGCAAACTATGGGGCGACCGTTTTCAAGTGATAATAGCGACTCACCTGGACAAAAAGCACATCCATAACCACTTCGTCTTAAACTCAGTTTCCTTTGTGGATGGCAAGAAGTACAACGATTGTAAAGCGACTTATGCGCTTATGCGGCAGACCTCCGACGAATTGTGCCGGGATCATGGCCTATCGGTTATTGAGAACCCGGAACAGGGGCGCTCTATGAGCTACGACGCCTGGGAGGCCGTAAAGAAGGGCATGCCTACATGGTACAGCCAAATCCGGCAGGATGTGGATTCCTGCGTTGCCCGGTCATTTCTTTTCGCCGACTTCCTGGATAGCCTGAAACGGCAAGGATATGCGGTCAAGACCGGCAAGTACATAGCGGTCCGGCCTCCGGGGAAGGAGCGGTTTGTCCGGCTGAAAGCGCTGGGGGACAACTACTCCGAGGAAGCCATACGGGAACGCATCCGGAAACATGAGCAGACGCCGCCGTATCACCGGCCTCCACCTCCCCGGAAGCAGAGGAAAACCGTTTGCGGCAGAATCCAAAAAATGACCGGCTTTCGGGCGCTGTATTACCGCTATGTTTATCTGCTGCGGAAATGGAGAAGCCCCTCCACTCCGCCCCGGAAACGGCGGTATAACATGGCGGAGATCATCAAGTTTGACAGATATGTGGAACAGGCCGGGCTACTGGTAAGATATCGCATTGATATGGAAGGACAACTGCACACGCTGAAAGAAGCGTTGGAAAATGAGATTGATATACTTGCAGGTCAAAGAAACGGGCTTTACCGTCAGAAGCGGAAGGTCCCCGAAAGTGAGGAAATTTCTTCTCAAATCGTGTTGGTCAATCAGTTAATCAAGGGATACCGGCATGAATTGAGGGTTTGTGACCGGATAGAAGCGGATATTCCTACCGTACAGCAAGCTGTCCATGAACAGACCCGGCTTCCAAAAAAGCGAGAAGGACATTTGAAACGACGGTCAATCCACCCGCACCAAAGATGATGGCATTTGCCCCGCAGGAGGATACTCCGCCGCTCCGATTCCCGTCAAGGCTAAAATGAACCGGCCCGCCCCCTTGGGAGGGGGCGGGCCGGGCCTTGACTGGAACCGGACGGCGGAGTGAACGGTAATCAAGGGCAAACGCCGAAGTGCCGGGCCTACGGCCCGGCGCTTGCTATTTTGGAGGACGATTCTTCTATTGGTGTTGCTCTGTTATCGGGAACTGTTGTCAGGGATACAGTTCATAATAAAATCTGTTTGTCGAAATGCGTCTCAATTTGAGACGCATTTCGACAAAATAACATCGTTTACTTCTTAGCGAGGCTTTTCACAATAGCGGTTACATTTGCGAGTTGCTCATCATCCAGCAGCTTAAGATAGTCAATTAACTCTTTCAAACGGGCGGGATTCTCGGAACCGACATCAAAAAATTCTGACGGAGTAATACCCAGATACTCGCAAATATAGAAAATACCAGCAAGAGACGGCATAGACTTCCCCGTTTCAATGTTGTTGATATAGCCTGGATTCTGACCAATAGACAAGCTCATATCACGGGCCGATACGCCCTTCTTTTCTCTTAGCTTGGATAACCGGAGGGAAAAATCCTTTTCTTCCATCATGAAATCACCGCCCTTTATTGTATTTTAGCCTATACCAGCTAAAATACTGTTGGCGGAAAACCTTCTTCTGTGCTAGAATATAGGTTTATAACCAATATATATAGAAAAATAGAGGGTTTAAACCATGAGAGAAAAGACATGCTGCTTTACCGGACACAGGCAGTTGCCGGAAGATCAGAAACCGGAAATCACGGCAAAGCTGGAAGAAGCCATTGTGTCATTGATTTATTCCGGGTATCTCTATTTTGGGGCAGGCGGGGCCCTGGGGTTCGACACAATGGCGGCGCAGACGGTTTTGCGCTTGCGGAAAAGCTATCCTCAAATCAAGCTGATTCTCGTTCTGCCGTGTATTTCTCAGGCCGTCAGGTGGGCCCCGGAGGACGTGAGGACTTATCGAGAGATCATGAAACAGGCGGACAAGGTGGTTTATACGTCCCAGGACTACTCGCCGGGGTGTATGTTCAAGCGCAACCGTCATCTTGTAGATCACAGCAGCGTTTGTATCTGCTATTTGACGAAAGGGTCCGGCGGAACGGCGTATACAATCGAGTATGCAAAAAAGCATGGGCTGAAAATCTTTAACATTGCGGAATTTGGATGTCGAAATGTGTCTCAATTTGAGACGCATTTCCCCAAACCACGAACTGAAAAGAACTGGTGACTTTTTCCGCAAAATATAGTATAATCTTCCCTGACAGAAAGAAACATGGGGGCGAGGATATGGCTACGTCAAAATCCATGCAGAAATCAAAGGCCGCAAAAAACGATGAATTTTACACTCTATTTGAGGACATTGCCGCCGAACTGCCCCTATACCGGGAACAGCTGAAGGGCAAGCGTATCCTCTGCCCCTGCGATTGGGACGAGAGTTATGACGAGGCGCTGGTCTATAAAGAGGAAGGATATGTAGCGCCTACCGATCTGCTCAGCACGGGAGGGAGCGTCAAAAAAATCGACGTGGCTCACTCCCTGGAAAAGTTGGAACGGGACCTGGATTCTGTAAAATGCAACTTTGTTAAGTTCCTGGTGTCCCACGCCGAGGCTTACGGGATGAAATCCGTCTCTGTGAGCGGGTTTGACCCCGTCAGCGGAAAGGGCGTCAAATTTCAGGATGTTGATTACAGCAAATATGATGTTGTCATTACCAATCCGCCTTTCAGCGTATTCCGGGAATTTATCGACGTGATGTTTGAAAACGATATGAAGTTTTTAATCATCGGTCCCACCAACGCCTTGACGTATAAAGGTGTGTTTGGTCATGTGCAGAACAATGAAATGTGGTTGGGATATCACCATCACATGACAGGCTTTATTCTTCCGAACGGGGAAGTCTTGTCCAAGAGCGACGCGCTGGTACGTTACTGCTGCTGGTATACGAACCTGGATGTCTCCTACCGCCACGACAAGATGATACTGACAGAAAAATACGATCCGGAGAAAAATCCCCGGTATTGCAATTACGATGGCGTGGACGTAAGCAGAACTGTAGATATACCCTATAATTTTGAAGGAGCTATGGGCGTTCCCATTACTTTTTTACAGAAATATAACCCGGACCAATTTGAAATCCTTGGCTCCAGCGGGATATTGGCGGGTGATGCTCCAGAGGACTTGCCCCAAAAGCTCAAAGGAGGACCGAGATTCTACATCCGTAATAAAGACGGAAGTTATAAGCGGCTGTTTGAAAAGTTGGTCATCCGCAATAAGGAGGTCTATCACGATGATGATGACGATTAAGGACTTATACGAACAGGTCCGGGACGGCAAAATTATCAGCGACATCAGCCTCCAGCGGGAGATCATCTACAACACCGAAAAGCAGCAGCTTGTCATCGACAGCATTGCGACGGGAATCCCCCTTCCCGCCTTCTACCTCTGGGAAAATGAGGACGGCATTTTAGAGGTCCTGGACGGCAAACAGCGGATCGAGGCCATTAAACGCTTCAAGGAAAATGATATTCAATATCAGGGCAGGCTCTGGAAGCAGACTGAGCCGGCGGTACAGGAGGCAATCAACGGCTGTGAGCTGTCCATTATCATATGCCGGGGAACAGAGGAATTGAAGCGGGAAATCTTCAAACGGATCAATACCCTTGGCGTGCCTCTCTCGAAATACGAGGTGCTGAACGGCCTCTACAACGGGGAATATCTGAGGGGGCTGACCGCCTATGTTGAGAATGACAGGGACGCTCGTAAGGTGCTGGGAGCCAACTCCCGAGGCAAAAACCAGTATACAGTTTTGGGCCTTCTCCAAAACCTGAAACGGTTTGAGTCGATTGACGGATATGTAAAAGGGCGGCAGGATACCAGCTTTGATACGGACCAGCGGGAAATCGGAAAGTACATCCGCTTTATCGCCGATGTGTTTGACAAATACGACCTTTTGAACATCCGCTTTTCTCTGGCTTTGAAGTATCAGAGAGACGCCGCCATTTGGAAAGAACACCGCCGGGAAATCAACTCTCGAGTGGCCCGCTACTTGAAAAGCGACGACGCCAAGCTCACGGACAAGGCAGCGGAAATGGAGAATATCATCCTGGCGATTGTCAAAGGTATCCGGGTAGACGATAAACGGCTGTTCAGCCGGGACGACAAGCTGGAGCTGCTGCGCCAGCAGGAGAGCGAGGGTGGAAAGTACCAGTGTGCCGGATGCGGCCGCTGGTTCGCAGAGGATGAATTGACGGTAGATCACATTGAACCATGGAGCAAGGGCGGGCGGACCGTTTTGTCAAACGCACAATTGCTGTGCAGACCTTGTAACAGCAAAAAGTCGAATCATTGAAAGTGAGAGGAATCAGATGAAAGAGCAAATTACTATACACGAATGGCTGGACGATGATTCTCTTGTGTTCTCGGAAACAGACCCATGCAATGAACAGGAAGAGGATGTAGCGCAAGAAGGTATTGATTCAATAAATCAAATGGCAATATCTGGAACAGACTGGACTACTGAGACAATAGTTAGACAAATTGAAAAAGGAAACATTACTTTAGATCCTGATTTCCAGCGTCGCGAAGCATGGACGCTGACAAAAAAAAGCCGCTTTATCGAATCGCTTTTTCTGGGTTTTCCAATCCCTCAAATTGTTCTTGCTGAATCCCGTGAAAAAAAAGGAAGATTTTTGGTCATTGATGGGAAACAACGCCTTCTTAGCTTACAGCAATTTATGCGGGAAGATTCATCAAAACCACGCACTCTAAGGCTTAGCGGATTGGAAGTAAAAAAAGAATTGAACGGAAAAACATACAGTCAAATGATAGAAGAGGGCCTAGATACTGATATCGACGCGCTTTCGAATCAACCTATACGAACGATTGTTGTCAAAAATTGGCCATCTGTCGAAGTTTTATACTTAATCTTCCTGAGGTTGAATACAGGGAGTGTTAAGCTGTCGCCGCAGGAACTGAGACAGGCTCTTTATCCCGGTAAGTTTATTAAGTATGCCAACAAGGCAGCCTCAGAATCTGATGGAATTAGGCGCATTTTGAGATTAAAAGAAGGAACCCTCGATTTTCGTATGCGTGATGTTGAGCTTCTAATTCGTTATATGGCTTTCCAGTATTATATTAATCAGTATCATGGAAGTATGCAGGCTTTTCTCGACAAAGCATGTGAGCAACTAAATAAGTCTTGGGATTCGTTAAAAGATAGTATTGAAGAAAAAACACACGCTTTTGAAGAAGCTATTGAATGCGTGTACCAGATATTCGGAGAGTATGCCTTTTGTAAGTTTAAGGATAACAAGTACGAGCCGCGAATTAACCGTGCTATAATGGATATCATGCTATACTATTTTTCGCAGAGCGATATTAGGGATGCCGCATTAGCTAATGCAAATTGTGTCCAACAGGAATTTAGAAATTTATGCACAAACGATATTCGTTTCCTTGACTCTGTCGAGCAAACTACGAAAAGTATGTCGGCTGTTAGATACAGATTTACAAAGTGGGCAGAAATATTGCCACAATGTCTGAATGTTGAGGTACTGTCCCCTTTTGAAAAGGCGTGACAACACTATGAATCACACAACGCAATATGGCCTCCTAATAAAGCGAGATCAAGAATTACGGAGAGCCTTACTCCCTCCAAAACGATCCCCTACCGGCAACTATAAGCAGTCAACATATGAACGTGTCCAAGGATATAAACTTCTTTTTCACGCCGAACTTGAATACTATTTTGAGGAAATTACAAAGAGCATTATGAAAAATGCAAAGGATAAGTGGGACAATTCTCACGAGGCAAGCCCAACATTAGTGTCGTTGATGGCGTATTGTACAAAGTCCTTTTCATCCATCCCCGAGTATGTAAGGGATCAGCATGCAGTTGATGATCTTACTAAGCGAATTAATTGCGCTTATAGCGAACATTTTGCTTACATAAAATCAAAAAATCATGGAATCAAAGAAAAAAATATACTAGCACTGCTTTTGCCAATTGGTGTTGAAATTGGGGATATTGATAATGGTCTTTTAATTGCCTTAAATAACTTTGGAGCTGATCGTGGAGAAATAGCGCACTCCACAAAAGCTAAGTTGTGTGCAACTCCAGATGATGCAGAAGCGACAGTAAATAATATTCTCCAATTGTTGGCCCCTTTTGATTCAAAATTAATGAAGGATTATCATCTTTAGTAACATTGCAAGTTTACTATCGTGTTTGTTGCGACTTAAATTTTTCTTGCAGACATTTTCGTAAAATAGAAATTATATTATCGAAATATGTCTCAATTTGAGACGCATTTCGACAGCCTGATTTTTTGACAAGCCTCACAAGTTAGTTGTATAATTATAATGGAAGAATTTTATAACTTCGGGCCAGTGCAAAACAACAAAACTGGGCAATATTCTATCTGAATATCACCCAGTTCTCACGCATTTTGACCCTTTTCTTGACCCTTATCACGATAGGACCAGCCAAAACCCTTTGACATATGATAAAATGATGTTGTTTTAAAAATCTAGTGTTTCCAAGGCATAGGGACATTTAATACGCATGGATGAAATAGATTAAGAACTTTTCCAGGGAGTTCGAATCCTTCACCCGCTGCCAGTTGAGAAAGCCTCGGAACTGCAATGGTTCCGAGGTTTTCTTTGCTCTCTCAGCGTGTTTGCTGAATTTTAAGACATCTGTTTTGGGCGCCTATGAATGCTTTTCGCGCTGTGCGCAATGAAAGAACAAGGAAACTGTACCCACGCTGCCGCACATAAAGCCGCTCCTGCGGAAGGTCAGCCTTACTCCGCTGTGTTTTCAGCATCCGGAGATACCGAACCAGGTGTTTCGTCCGATTTTATGCTGCATATCGGCCTGTTGAGGCTGGTATGCGGCATTTCCTTTTATCAGGTCGATTAGCCTACGCTCCCGGAAGGAATGTCATGGAACGGGCTCCCGACATATAGAATGCCGAGGGGACGTTCCTCCAGAAGAAGATCGTCCTACAAAGGTGGCCAATATGGATCACATCGGCTGCGGCGGTTCCCTGAAGATTACGCTGGCCCTGACAGCCGCTCCGGCAGCATGGTGGGGGCGATGTGCAACCAGCGCAATTTCAGGGCCCGCTTTATTACCCACAATATTGACACTGATTAGCGATGCTGTGAGTTCGCTGTGACGCCCTGAGCTCTCTGACCGCCGCTCACCTGGGCGGCAGTGCATAGCCGCAACCTGAAGCGGATCGCCCCAGGCGGCTGATACTGCGATGAATACGACGGCACAAGGCTTTCAACCGCGGAGGACTGAATTACAGCCCTTTTACAGGTAAAGATCTGGAAGTTATTGTACCACAGGCTTTTTGGTTTTCCGCTTCGTTGCCGCTGCCTCGGGCACCCGGGAAGAGAGATGTGGTATTTTCCGCCACGGCTGGCTACAGATAGTTCTGGTTTATACAGGAAACGTTTATGGAAAATATTGTAAAATACTAATGAGTGAATAAAGAAAAATGTACTTTTTACACAATAGGGCTTCCCAAGAATATGTTTTTTTGCTACAATCAAACTGGAAAGATCGCATGGGGCGGAACGGCCATCGAAAGATGCCGTCCGCCGGATACAGCGAAAGCGAGATTGCTGCGGAGGCCGGCAGAGGGCCGGCGGAGAGGGGGAGAAAAAAACGCAGCGGAACGTGAACGGCTGTTAGAGGTGGTATGAGGACAGACGCGGGAGCGGAGAGGTATTTCCGTTCCTGTCTGGTGATATGAACGGGCCTGTGTGCCCACGGCTTTCAAAATTTTGATTGGAGGAAAAAGCCATGAACGCATATCTCACCAGCGTGATCGAGAACGTGAAGAAGAAGCACGGCAACGAGCCGGA
>ERZ1673703.1046-NODE-1046-length-26000-cov-11.479052_pt1 | contig 26000 bp, 40 predicted proteins | sample MGYA00580233_ERZ1673703 | MGnify/ENA primary metagenome ERZ1673703 (study PRJEB41218, sample SAMN15661748) | gut metagenome | host: Homo sapiens | place: Canada: London | collected 2015-08-20/2019-03-30 | study: EMG produced TPA metagenomics assembly of... | reverse complement strand
CCTGCCCCTCATCAGTCAGCGGGCGGGGCCGCTGACAGCTTCCCCCGAGGGGGAAGCCTTTTTACTCTGCGAAAAAAGCGTTCTGCACGGCGTTGAGGACGGCGGCACGGCCTGCGGTAAAGTTCACGCCGCCCTGCAGATAGCAGGTGTAGGGCGCGCGCAGCGGGCCGTCGCAGGAAATTTCAATCGTGCTGCCCTCGGTAAAGCTGCCGGACGCCATGACGACCTTATCGGTGTAACCCGGCTCATCGGCAGGCTCGGGGCTGGCAAAGCTGTCCACAGGGCTGTTGTGCTGGATGCCCGCGCAGAAGCCCGTCAGCGCGGCGGCACTGCCCGAGTCAAAGCAGGTCACAATGTCGTTGTGGTCGGCGGTGTAGCGCGGCACGGGATTGACGCCCGCCAGCTCCAGCAGACACTGGGCATAGATGGCGGTTTTCAGCGCCTCGCAGACGACGCCCGGCGCGTAGTAGAAGCCGAGGAAGGTATCCCGCAGGCTGTCCTGCGTGCAGCCCAGGTCCCCGCCGATGCCGGGCGCAGTGAAGCGGTGGCTGCACTTTTCAACAAGGTCCTTACGGCCCGCAATGTAGCCGCCCGTAGGGGTGATGCCGCCGCCGGGGTTCTTGATGAAGCTGCCCGCCATGATGTCCGCGCCGAAGGCGACGGGCTCGGCGGTCTGGGTGAACTCGCCGTAGCAGTTGTCCACGAAAATCACCGCGTTCGGGTTGGCTTTGCGGGCGGTGTCCGCGACCTTTTGAATCGTGGCAAGGTCAAACGCATTGCGCTGGGTGTAGCCGCGGCTGCGCTGGATGTGTACCACCGTGGCGGTCCTGGCCTTCTCGGCGATCAGGTCATAATCGGGGGTGAAGTCCGGCAGCAGCGGGCACTCGTCGTAGTTCACGCCAAACTCCCGCAGCGTGCCGCAGCCCTTGCCCGCGTCTCCGATGCCGATGACGCCTTCCAGCGTATCATAAGGGCGGCCCGTGGCGGCCAGCAGGGTGTCGCCGGTGCGCAGCAGACCGAACAGCGCGACGGTCAGTGTGTGGGTGCCGCTCATGAATTGCGGGCGCACCAGTGCGGCCTCGGCCCCCATGCAGCGGGCAAAGACCTCCTCCAGCTTGTTGCGGCTGTCGTCCCAAACGCCGTAGCCGCTGGACCCCCAAAAATGCCGTGCCTCGACGCCGCAGTCGGTGAAGGCACGCAGCATTTTGAGCTGGTTGTAGTCGCGGATCTCCTCCACATGGGCAAACTGCGCACGGCAGAGGTCGAGGGCCTTGCGGTCCAGCGCCAGCACTTCGGGGCGCAGGTCGTAAAATTGTTCGATCATGTAGTATTCCAATCTGTAGTATAATGTTGAATTTTGCCGATTTGTAAAAATCCGAGCTGTGCATAAAAACCGCACAGCGCCGGGAAGCAGGCGAACCGCACCGCGCGTTCGGCGGTCAGCTCATTCGCCAGCCCGACAATCAAATACCGCGCCAGCCCCCTGCCCTGCCACGCGGGGTCGGTCACGCCCGCGGCCATGTAGCTCTCGGTATCGCTCTGCTCGTAGCAGCCCACCGTGCAGACGGGTCTGCCGTTGTGCAGCAGCGCGCGGCAGGTGCCCACCCCGTGGGCCAGCGCCGTGCAGGCCGCGGAGTAGAACTCGTCGGCCTCGGCGTCGCTCTCGGCAAAGACAAGGCGGCTGACCGGCAGCATCGACGGCGCTTTGTCCGGGACAAGCTCCGCCGGGGGCGCGGGCGGCAGCGGCAGGGCACGGCCCTTTGGCAGCTCCCACAGCGTCAGCGGCGCGGCAGGCTGCCAGCCGGGCAGGGTCAGCGGGTGCTCGGTTCGCAGGGTGTCGGCGTGCAGAAAGCGGAGAAAGCCCGTCAATTCCTCCCGGGCGTCCTCCCCCGCTTCCCCGCCGGGCAGCGCACCGCAGAGCACCGCCGACCCGCCGCGCAGCTCCAGCACCGCGGAGCCGGGCAGCAGGTAGAACGCCCACCCGCTGGCAGGGTGGTTGCCGAACAGGTGCAGGTGCGTGCCGAGGGTGGATTCAAAGTAGGGCTTGTGGGCGATGCGGCGGAGGAATTCGGTTTGAAGCTCGGGGGTGGAAACGGATTGAATCATAGAGGTCCTTTTTCGGGTCAAGTTACGGGTGGCGGGCAGGCGGCAGAGCCCTCAGCCGCTTACTTCAAATTCTTCACGATATTCTTATAATCCCGTCCTCTGACCTCAAAATTCGGGTACAAGTCAAACGACGCGGAGGCGGGCGAGAGACTGACGACATCGCCCGGTTTGGCGGCACCGCGCGCCAGCTCGACGGCGTGTTGCATACTGTCGGCGTGCAGGATGGTCAGGCCGCTCCCGGCAAAGCCATCGCACTCGCGGACGGCCTTCTCGATGCGGGGACCGGTAGCGCCCATCAGCACCAGCGTCTTGACGTGGGCGAGAACCTCCGGGGCCAGCGGCTCATAGGGGATCTTTTTGTCGTAGCCGCCCGCGATCAGGATGATCTTCTGGTCAAAGCTGCGCAGACCCGCAATCGTGCGCGTGGGGCTGGACGCGATGGAGTCATTGTAGTAGGTCACGCCGTCCAGCGTGCGGACCGGCTCAATGCGGTGCTCGACGCCGGTGAAGGTCGAGCCGACCTGACGCATGGCCTCGATGGGCACGCGGCCCCAGACGGCGGCGCAGGCGGCCAGCAGGTTTTCCACATTGTGGAGGCCGCGCAGTTGAATCTCCTTGCGGGGCAGGATCGGCGTCACAACGCCGTTTTCGGCATAGCAGAGCGTGTCGTCGCTCTCGCGCAGGAACGCGCCCCTGTCGGTCTCGTGCAGGCGGGTGAACCAGACCTGCTCGCCCTTGCAGTCCTTCTCCATGCCGCGGGTGATGTCGTTCTCAAAGCCCAGCACGGCGCGGCAGGGCGGGGTCTGCCACAGCAGAATGTTGCGCTTGGCGTCGATGTACTCCTGCATATCCTTGTGGTGGTCGAGGTGGTTGGGGGTCACGTTCGTGACGACAGCCACCTTCGGGCTGCGGCGCATGCTGATGAGCTGGAAGCTGGACAGCTCGACGACGGCCACGGCGTCGGAGGTCACATCGGCCAGCTGGGGCAACAGCGCCGCACCGATGTTGCCGCCCAAAAAGACCTTGCGGCCCGCAGCCTCGAACATCTTGGAGATCAGCGTCGTCGTCGTGGTCTTGCCATCGGAGCCAGTCACGGCCACGATCTCGCAGGGGCAAAACTCAAAGAAAAGCTCCACCTCGCTCGTGACCATTGCGCCGGCTTTCAGCGCGGCCTGCAGTGCGGGCTTATAGTACTCATAGCCCGGCGTGCGCATGATGATGTCCTGCCCGGCGAAGCCGTCGGTATAATGCTCGCCCAGACTCAAATTCACCTTCAGGCGGCGCAGCGTGTCGGCGTAGTCACCGAAGTCGTCCAGGCTCTTTTTCTGGTCGCAGAGCGTGACCTGCGCGCCCAGCTCGACAAACTGCTCAATGCAGCGCTTGTGGCTGACGCCCGCACCGATAAAGGCAACCTTTTTGCCCTGAATAAGCTCTTGCAGCTGTTGGATCGGCAGCATAAATATCTCTCCTCTGGCGTAGTTTCTACTTCTATTATATACAAAATGCCGTATTTCTGCAACAAAATTCGGCCCGCCAAGGCGGACCGAAGGAAAATCATGATTACTGCTCGCCGCCCATGGGGATGCCGTGCTTGTCCAGCAGGGTGCGGATCTTGGTCATCGGGTCAATGATGGAGGAAACGCTCTTGTCATGGTTGATGGCGGCAATGAAGTAGGCGGTGTACTTGGAGACGTCCACGTCGTAGTACCACTCGCGCTCCAGCAGTTCGGGCTTGCGGTAGGTCAGGTTCGTGCCCAGAACGGCCTTGATGATGCCGTCGTTGTAGGCCTTGTCGAACTTCTCCAGACCGGCGGTGAACAGCGGGAAGGTGCAGCAGGTGAAGATGTTACGGGCACCGCGCATCTTCAGCTCGTAGGCGATGTCCAGCATGGACTCGCCAGAGGCGATGATGTCGTCGGCGATAAAGACGTCCTTGCCCTCAACGCTCTCGCCCAGATACTCATGGGCGACGATGGGGTTGCGGCCGTTGACGATGCGGCTATAGTCGCGGCGCTTGTAGAACATGCCCAGGTTGCAGCCCAGCACGCTGGAATAGTACATGTTGCGGTTCATGGCGCCCTCGTCGGGAGAGACGATCATGAAGTTATCCTTGTGGAAGGAAACGTCCGGCACATGATGCAGCAGGCACTTGAGCACCTGATAGGTGGGCATGACGTTGTCGAAGCTCATGGTGGGCACGGCGTTCATAACGCGGGGGTCATGGGCGTCAAACGTGATGATGTTCTTGACACCGACGTCGCGCAGCTGCTGCAGCGCAAAGGCGCAGTCCAGGCTCTCACGGCTGACGCGGCGATGCTGACGGCCGCCGTACAAGCTGGGCATGATGACGCTGATGCGGTGGGCGCGGCCGGCAACGGCCTGGATCAGACGCATCAGGTTCTGGAAGTGGTCGTCCGGGGAGAGATGGTTCTCATACCCGAACAACTGATAGGTAACGCTGTAGTTGCCTGGATCGACGAAGATATACAGGTCGTCGCCGCGGGTGGACGCCTTGACGAGACCCTTTGCGTCGCCGGACTGGAAACGCGGGCAGTCGGAAGGGATGATGAAGGTGTCGACATCCGTGTTGCCGACCTCGCGCGCCCAGCGGACGAGGTGACTGTCAACGAGTTTGCAAAGCTCCTCTGCGCCGGGACAGGCAATCAGACCGAGATCGGCGATTGCGTCCTCTTTGGCAAAGAAATCACGCGGGCCAAGATTCTGTTCAGCCATTACAGGTACTCCTTACTTCCATCTTGTGTTGTCAATACCACAGGGGCGCGGCGTGCCGCAATGCCCCATTTACTAGTATTGTAGCACAGTGGCGGCATAAAATCAGCCCTGCAAGGCAAGAATTTCTGCATTTTCGACATTTTCCGCGGTTTAAACATTGTAAGCCACGCAAGTAGCAAAAAATTCTGGCGGATTTTACAAAAAATTTGCAAACGGACATTTGGCAGGAGGGTTGCCGGGGCTTTTATGGGGCAGAGCCCTTTTACGCGGCACTGTACCCTGCCAGCAGCCAATCCAGCAGATACAGAACCTTGATGCCATTGTAGTTGCCTAGGGTGTTTTTATCCAGTGTCATAATTGCAACCGCACTATAAAATATCAAAGTATTTTCCCATTTCAGCAAACACTTTCGATTTTGGCATAGTTTTTGCTGGATTTAAGCTTTTACAAAAAAATGCCACCTTCCCATGGAGAAGATGGCGTTCGATTTTGCCTGTCTGTTTACCCGCGGTCAACGCGGTTTTGCACCCAGCGGTGCGGCAGTTTTCCGCCACGCCGCGGACAGATGCCCGGCTGCGGACGGCCTGCGTTCCAACCGCGAATTTCCTTACGGCCACAGTAGACACACATATACTCAATAGATGCACGCCGTGCAATTCTTGGTTCCATACGCAATCCTTTTATTCAATTTGAGTGCTTACGCTCCCTCCAAAGACTTCCCACTTTACCGTAATTTTACAGGAGGTGCAGGTATTTCTTCCCGACATTCCTGAGGTTGTGCTGCATTTGCCCCTTCTAAGCACCTTTCCACACTGAGGGCAGCGTACAACAAATTCTCTTCTATCAATCATTTTCAAAGCCTCCTTAATCATTGCTTTTCATTTTTATATTTTCGCCAAAATTGCAAATGGTGTCTTCAACTGTGTCTGCAAATTCATGTATGTGTGCTATCTTTTCGTATCCTTCTTCTCGTTCCTCATGGGTGTGGCTACTTCTATTAAAGTTTATCTTTGCGCCGTCCCCCCACATATGAAGGCACGCACCGGATACTTTTCCAGTCGCGACAACTACAGTTCCCAATACCTTCCATGCGTCCATGCAGTGGCCCTTCTCTCTTTTTGATCACTACTTAATAATAGCTATTTCTATATCAATTGTCAATTGTGAATCCGACCAATTCTAAGTAAAGTTATTTGTACAATACTATCATAAAGTAGGGAGAGCACCTCATGGCTGACAATACCCGGCTTGCGCGCGAGGTTGGCGCAAAAATTAAATATCTGCGCCAGAAGCGTGGTTTAAGTCAGGAAGCGCTTGCTTTGTCCTGTGATATGAACCCCGCATTTCTCGGTCATGTGGAGCGCGGGATGCGCAGCCCCACACTGAACACATTGCAACGCATCTGCGATGGGCTGGGTATTACACTTACCGAACTCTTGTTGACTGAACCGAACACAGACCTCGACAGTGCTGCGGCTATCCAGCATGTGACCGACCGTATGCGGCGGCTCTCCCCCGCACAAGTCGCCCATGTAGCGGAGCTGATTGAGCAGGTTTGTTGCTTGCTGGATGAGGCCGAGAAATGACCCGCGGGCCGATGACGAGCATTGGCCTCTACAGGGTTTCTTTCAGTATAGCCTTTCCCTTGGACAGAGAGTGCCCATTTGCTGATAAACCCAAAAATTTTACACAAAAAATGCGCCCACCGAGGTTCATTCCCTCGGCGGGCGCAGTGCGGTTTATGGATATTTACTTCTCGTTCTCGTCCTGGACCTTGCGGGGGGTCAGGCGGACCTCCTGGACGCGGCGGTTCGTGGCGCGGGTGACGGTGCCGTCAAAGTCGCCCCAGATGAACTTATCGCCCACCTTGGGCAGACGGCTCAGTTTCTCCTGGACCAGGCCGCCGATGGCGACGGCGTCAATGTCGTCGTCCTCCTTGATGCCCAACTCGTCGGCGGTATCGCCAACACTGGCGCTGCCGGAAATCAGCCAGCTGCCGTCGGACTGCTGGCGGACATCCTCGACCACGTCGTCATGTTCGTCCCAAATCTCACCGACCAGCTCCTCGAGAATATCCTCCAGCGTGATGATGCCCGCCGTGCCGCCGTACTCGTCGACGACGACGGCCATGTGGTGCTTGCTCTCGCGCAGGGTGCGCAGCAGCGCAGAAATCTGGGTCACGCTCGTCGTGTAGAGTGTCGGGCCGATCAGGTCCTCCAGCTTGACATTTTTGTCATGCTTCTGCAGGGCCGCAAAACAGTCCTTCTCATGTACGACACCGATGATATTGTCAATCGTATCGTGGTAAACCGGCAGACGGGAATAGCCGCTCTCGGCAAAGCGCTCGGTGACCTCGTCCATCGGGGTGTCGTCGGCCACGGCCACAACATCCACGCGGGGGGTCAGCACATCCTGGGCTTCGACGTCGTCAAACTCGATGGCGCTGCGGATCAGCTCACTCTCGCGGTTCGTCAGCTCGCCGTCCTTCTCGGCCTCGCTGACCATGGTCACCAGCTCACCCTCGGTGATGGTGTCTTTTTCTCCGGTATCAAACCGTTTGGCAAGGAACTTTTTCCACGCACCGAACAGGGCGTTCAGCGGTGTGAAAATCGTGACCAGCGCACTGAGCACGGGGGCAAAGGCCATGGCCATTGTTTCGGGCATTTCCTTGGCCATGCTCTTGGGGGTGATTTCGCCAAAGGCCAAGACCAGCAGGGTCATGACAACCGTCGAGACGGTAGGGCCGTAAACGCCGCCGACAAGGCGGGTAAACAGCACGGTGGCAAGAGAGGACGCACCGATATTGACAATGTTATTGCCGATCAGAATGGTGCTGAGCAGGCTGTCGTAGCGCTCAACCAGCGCCAGCGTGTGCGCTGCTTTGGCGTCGCCGTCCTCCGCCTTGCTCCGCAGGCGGATCTCATTCAGCGAGTTATACGCTGTTTCTGCCGCCGAGAAAAATGCAGACAAACCGATCAGGATTATCAGTGCGACGATCATAAATATACTGCCATCGTCCATTGGGGAACTATCAACTCTTTCTGTATGTTATTTATGTGTACAACTACACATTATATTTATTATAACATAGATATGCACGCAACGCAAAGGGTACGCCGTCAAATTTGTGTAAAAACGTGTTTTTATCTAATTTTGGAATTTCTTCGGTTCCTTCTTTGCAAAGAAGGAACAAAAGAAGCGTATGGTACGCACCCGCTTGTTCGTTGTTGCTTCGCCCGCAGGGCGCAAAGAGCCTCCCCACGCGGTGGGGAGGTGGCCGAGCGCCAGCGATGGCCGGTGGGGCTTTGCCCGTTTCCCGCAGCACGCTCGCTTACGGGTAAGCTGCGAGCCGGGCATGCCCGGCCCCTACGGGCGATGGCCCGGTGTCGAGTTGCTGCCGGGGCGGGCGGATATGGAATCCGCCCCTACGGAGGACATAGGGCGAAATGGCAATAATAATGAGGTTCCACGGGCGAGCAATGCTCGCCCCTACATAGTCCTGCAGTTCATCAAAACAAAAACACCGCCTGCCCTTGCGGGCAAGCGGTGTCTTTTTATCAAGTTATCTGACTAATCAGACCAGCTCGATGATAGCCATCTCGGCGGCGTCGCCGCGACGAGGGCCGGTCTTGTAGATGCGGGTGTAGCCGCCATTGCGGTCAGCGTACTTGGGGCCGATCTCATCAATGACCTTCTTGGCAACGTCCTCCTTGGTGATGTAGGAGAAGACCTGACGCTTTGCGTGCAGATCGTCCTGCTTACCGAGGGTGACCATCTTCTCGGCCATGGAACGAACTTCCTTGGCGCGGGTAACGGTGGTCTCGATCTTGCCGTTCTCAAACAGGTAGGTCACCATAGCGCGCAGCATAGCGTTGCGGCTGTCGGTGGCACGACCGAGTTTACGGGTACCGGGCATTTCGATTCACTCCTTATCAATAGAATCCGCGTGTCGCGGGGGGTTAGTTTTCGTCTTCCTTGGTCAGAGAGAAACCAAGGCTGTCCAGCTTTGCCATGACCTCTTCGAGAGACTTGCGGCCCAGGTTGCGGACCTTCATCATCTCGTCCTCGCTCTTGCCGATGAGGTCACCAACCGTGTTGATGCCGGCACGCTTGAGGCAGTTGAAGGAACGGACGCTCAGGTCCAGCTCCTCAATCGTCATCTCCAGTGCCTTCTCACGGCCCTGGTCGTCGTTGTCCACCATGATCTCGGTCTCGCCGGTCTCATCGCAGAGGTTCACGAACAGGTTCAGGTGCTCGGTCAGCACGCGGGCCGCCAGGCTCAGGGCCTCCTGCGCATTGCAGGTGCCGTCGGTCCAGACTTCCATAATCAGCTTATCGAAGTCGGTGATCTGGCCCACACGGGTACGATCCACCGTGTAGTTGACCTTGAGGACGGGGGTGTAGATGCTGTCCACAGGCAGGGTGCTGATGTCGTTCTTCTCAATCAGCGCCTGCTTGTTCTTCTCAGCAGGAACATAGCCGCGGCCCTTGTCAAAGGTCAGCTCCATGACCAGCTTAGCGCCCTCGCCCAGGGTGGCGATGTGCCACTCGGGGTTCAGGATCTCGAGGTCGTCGCCGCCCTTGATGGTGCCGGCAGTGACCTCGCAGGGGCCGACGGCCTCCACGCGGACGGTCTTGGGGGCTTCGCCGTAGATCTTGGCAGCGATGCCTTTGAGGTTCAGGACGATTTCGGTGACATCCTCACGCACGCCCTCGATGGTGGTGAACTCATGCACCACACCGTCGATCTTGACGCTGGTGACAGCCACACCGGGCAGAGAGGACAGAAGCACACGACGCAAGCTGTTGCCCAAGGTCGTGCCGAAGCCGCGCTCGAGGGGCTCGACGACGAACTTACCGTAGCGGCCATCCGGGGAAAGGGCAGCCGTTTCGATCTTGGGGCGTTCGATCTCCATCATAAAAACCCTCCTTGTTAAGCCGGTGCCCGAAGGCACCGGTTCGGTTGGAAAAATCGTAGAAAACAGTTAAGAGGATTACTTGGAGTACAACTCGACGATGAGGTGCTCTGCGATGGGCACATCGATGTCCTCACGAACGGGCAGCTTGGTGACAGTGCCCTTCAGGGCGTTCTTGTCACGCTCCAGCCAGGAGGGCAGCAGCACGACAGGAGCCTCCTCGCCCAGCAGCTTGTTGAACTTGACGGAGGAACGGCTGGACTCGATGACTTCGATCACATCGCCCGCCTTGACCTGGTAAGAGGGGATGTTGACACGCTTGCCATTGACAGTGAAGTGGTTGTGGGAAACCAGCTGGCGGGCGTCGCGGCGGGTCTTGGCAAAGCCCAGACGGTAGACGACGTTGTCGAGACGGCGCTCGACGAGGACCAGCAGGTTGACACCAGTCTGGCCGGGCATGCGGGAGGCCTTCTCGTAGTAGGTATGGAACTGGTTCTCCAGGATACCATAGACGAACTTGACCTTCTGCTTCTCGTTCAGCTGGGTGGCGTACTCGCTCTTCTTCTTTCTCATCTGGCCGCCGGGGTTACGATTGGTGGTCTTTTTGCCATAACCCATAACAGCAGGAGAAATGCCGAGAGCACGGCAGCGCTTAGCGATAGGTTGGGTATTCTTAGCCATATCTCATGTTCTCCTTTCAATCAAACGCGGCGGCGTTTGGGCGGGCGGCAGCCATTGTGGGGGATGGGGGTCACGTCACGGATCATGGTGACCTCCAGGCCGGTTGCCTGCAGGGCGCGGATAGCGCTCTCACGGCCGGAACCGGGGCCCTTAACGTAGACCTCAACGGTCTTCATGCCATGCTCGATGGCGGCCTTGGCAGCGACCTCAGCAGCGCTCTGCGCAGCGTAAGGAGTGCTCTTACGGGAGCCACGGAAGTTCAGCGCACCAGTGCTGCACCAGGAAACGGTGTTGCCCTGGGTGTCGGTGATGGTCACGATGGTATTGTTAAAGGTGCTCTGGATGTGAGCAGCACCGGCGCTGATATTCTTGCGCTCTTTTTTCTTAGTGCGGGTTTTTGCCGCAGTAGCTTTGTTAGCAGCCATGTCTCAGTTCCTCCTTACTTCTTTTTGTTAGCGACAGTGCGCTTGGGACCTTTGCAGGTACGCGCATTGGTCTTAGTGCGCTGGCCGCGGCAGGGAAGACCCTTGCGATGGCGCACACCACGGTAGCACTGGATCTCGGTCAGACGCTTGATGTCAAGCGCGACGTTACGGCGCAGGTCGCCTTCCACCATGATGTTGTTTTTGTCGATGTAGTCACGGATCTTGGCCTCTTCATCAGCGGTCAGATCCTTGACGCGGGTATCAGGGTTAATTCCGGTACCGGCGAGAATCTCGTCGGCAGTGGACTGGCCAATGCCGTAAACATAAGTCAGACCAACCTCGATCCGCTTCTCGCGAGGCAGATCAACACCAGCAATACGTGCCATAAAGCACCTCCATTAGTAACATCCCATGTCCTGGTCGGGGCCTGCGCCGGGAATCTACGCACTTGGCCCCCAAGCGTTTTGGGTACGGTTTCCGCGGAATGCTCCGCGGACCTTTAGCCCTGACGCTGCTTATGCTTCGGATTGGCGCAGATGATCATCACGCGGCCTTTGCGCTTGATGACCTTGCACTTCTCGCAAATGGGTTTCACGGAAGGTTTTACCTTCATGATGTTAACCTCCTTTATAACACAAGGCGCTTCTTACTTGGAACGCCAGGTGATCCGGGCTTTGGTCAGGTCGTAGGGAGACATTTCCATCGTGACCTTGTCGCCGGGCAGGATGCGGATGAAGTTGGTCCGCAGCTTGCCGGAAATGTGAGCCATAACCACATGGCCGTTGGGCTTACCCTCTTTGTTGAGGAGTTCAACCTTGAACACAGTGTTGGGCATGGCCTCCCGAACGATACCTTCTACTTCGATGACATCTTCTTTAGACAAGCTGATTGCCTCCTTGAAGGGTTCCGTCAGTTCTGCGCCGCGTCATAGGCGCGGATCGCATCCCTGAGTTGTTGATCGCTTTTCAGAAGCTCGTTCTCAAGAACGGTGGTCGTAGGTGCAACGTGCTGCTTCTTTTTGCGCTTGGGGTTGTCCAGCTTGCGCAGGTCCCCGTCCGCGAGCAGAAGCATCTGTTCCTCCACAGCCAGAACAGCCAGTGTGCGGGTCTTATCCCGCCCGGCTTTCGAGTGGACCAGTTGGCCTTTTACAAAGTCCATCCGGGTTCCTCCCAGCCGTGGGTCAGGACCTCGGCGCCAGCCGTGGTAATGGCCATGGTGTGCTCAAAGTGAGCCGCCAGGCCGCCGTCACACGTCTTGACCGTCCAGCCGTCCTTCAGCGTCTTTACCGCGTACTTGTACTGGCATACCATCGGCTCAACGGCAATGCACATGCCCGGCACCAGACGCGGACCGCGTCCGGCATTGCCGAAGTTCGGGACCTCCGGGTCCTCGTGCAGCTCCTTGCCGACACCGTGGCCGACGAAGGTACGCACGACGGAGAAGCCGTTCTCCTCGACATAGGACTGTACAGCGTGACCGATATCCCCTACCCGATTGCCGCCGCACGCCATCTCAATGCCGCGATGCAGGCTTTCTTTGGTAACATCCAGCAGCCGCTGGGCCTCGAGGTCGATCTTGCCGCACGCATAGGTGCAGGCATTGTCGCCGTTGAAGCCGTCGATCTTGCAGCCGGTGTCGATCGAGACGATGTCGCCGGGGCGGATCTGCTGCTGTTTGTTGGGGATGCCGTGAATGACCGTGTCATTCACGCTGATGCACGCCGTGGCCGGGAAGCCGTACAGGTGCAGGAAATTGGGTCTTGCACCGTGGCGCACGATAAAGTCATAGATGATTTTGTCGATCTCTGCGGTAGTGATACCGGGTTCAATCGCTTCGCCGCCAGCCTTCAAGGCAGCAGCGCTGATCGCGCATGCCTTGCGCATTTTCTGCAGCTCGGCAGCGTTTTTGATTTGGATCATGGATGATTAAGCCTCCAAAAGCTTGAGAAGGAACGCAGTCGTGGCCTCGATGGAACCCTGGTCGGGTACCTCCACAAGCTTGCCGCGCTGGCGATAGAACTCGACCAGCGGCTCGGTCTGCTCGTGGTAAGCCTTCAGGCGATCCAGTACGGTGGCAGGCTCATCATCCTTGCGGATGGCAAGCTCACCGCCGCAGCGGTCACAAACGCCCTCTTTGGCACTGGGTTTGTTGACGATGTGGTAGCTGGCACCGCATTTTGCGCAAACGCGGCGGCCGGACATGCGGCGGGTGATGGCCTCGTCGGGAACGATCAGGTTCACGACCTTGTCGATCTCCACGCCCATCTGCTCCAGGGCCTCGCCCTGGGCAATCGTGCGCGGCATACCGTCGAGGATAAAGCCCTTCGCGCAGTCAGGCTCGGCCAGGCGCTCCTTCACGATGCCGACGATCACGTCGTCAGGCACCAGAGCACCGGCGTCCATAAAGCCTTTTGCCTTTTTGCCCATCGGGGTGCCGTCCTTGACGGCGGCACGCAGAATGTTGCCGGTGGAAATGGTCGGGATGCCCAGCTTATCGCAGAGGATCTCTGCCTGGGTACCCTTGCCGGCGCCGGGGGCGCCCAAAAGGATCAGTTTCATCGCACATTCCCTTTCTCTTATTCCAAGAACCCTTTGTGGTAACGGGCGGTCATATAGCCTTCCAGAGAACGGCCGGTCTCAAGCGCCACACCCACGACGATCAGCAGCGTAGTACCACCCAGCTGGATGGAGGTGCCGGTGATGTTGCCGAGGATGATGGGGAAGCCTGCCACGATGGCCAGGAAGACCGCGCCGATCAGAGTGATCTTGGACAGGGTCTTCGTGATGAAATCGCTGGTGGGCTTGCCCGGACGGATGCCGGGGATGGTGCCGTTGTTCTTGCGGAGCTGGTTGGCAATGTCCACGGGGTTGTACTGGATCGCAACGTAGAAGTAGTTGAACGCAACGATCAGCAGCACGTAAACGATGAGGTAAAGAGCGCTGTTGTAATTGAACACGCTAAAGAAAGCGTACAGCGCCGGATGCGAGGAAGCATCCAGATTGATGAACCGGAAGATCAGACCGGGCAGGCTGCACAGCGTCGAGGCAAAGATGATGGGCATAACGCCGGTCATGTTGACCTTGATGGGGATGTAGCTGGCCTGACCGCCGTACATCTTGCGGCCCATAACGCGCTTGGCATACTGGACCGGAATGCGGCGCTCCGCGTTCGTCAGGATGACGACGAAGAGCACAGCGACCAGAGCCAAGACGACCAGCAGGGGCAGCATGATGTAGAAGAACGGCTCACCGTTCTGGGCGCGGGCCAGGATGTTGGTCGTAGCAGTGTAGATGCTGGACCAGCGGGCCACGATGCCTGCGAAGATCATCAGCGAGAGACCGTTGCCGATACCCTTGGAGTCGATCTGGTTGCCCATCCAGGTGCAGAGCTGAGAGCCCGCCGTGAAGGACAGCACGATAACGACTGCGCTGAAGATGCCCGCAAAGCCCTCCGTGTAGGACAGAGCGCCCATATTGCGGATGATGAAGTAGTAGCCGATGGACAGCATTAGACCGATGCCCGCGCCAACATAGTTGGTGATGCGGCGCATCTTGCGCTGGCCCTCCTCACCTTCCTTGGCGAGGTTTTCCAGATACGGAATGGCTACTGCCAGCAGCTGCATAATGATGGAGGCATTGATGGCGGGCTGCACACCCAGAGCGAACAACGTGCATTCGCTCAGAGCGCCGCCGCTCATCATGTTCAGGTACTCCAGCATATCGCCGTTGCCGCCGGCGAACATCGAGGTAAGTGCGCCTGCGCTGATGTACGGCACAGGGAGCGCACAGCCGAGACGGAACAGAACGAGGATCAGAAGGGTGAACAGAAGACGCTTGCGCAGATCTTCAATCTTCCATGCGTTACGGAAGGTTTCCAGCACCTTACATCACCTCAGCCTTCCCGCCTGCTTTCTCGATTTTTTCCTTGGCGGAGGCTGTATAAGCAGCGACCTTGACATTCAGAGCCTTGGTCAGCTCGCCATTGCCCAGCACCTTGACGCCGTCCAGCGTCTTGGAGATGATGCCGGCCTTCAGCAGTGCCTCGGTATCAACGGTAGCACCGGCCTCGAACTTCTCGAGGTCAGACACCTTGATGGTAACATACTTGGTTGCGAAAATGTTGTTGAAACCGCGCTTCGGCAGACGACGCTGCAGAGGCATCTGGCCGCCTTCGAAGCCAGCCTTCTTGACGCCGCTGCGGGCCTTCTGGCCCTTGTGGCCGAAGCCAGCGGTCTTGCCGTTGCCGGAACCAGCACCGCGGCCCTTGCGGGTCACGGCCTTACGGGCGCCGGCGGAAGCTTTCAGTTCGTGAAGTTTCATGCTTGCACCTCCTTGCATTAGCCCTTGGTCACGACGACCAGGTGAGCGATCTTGGCGATCTTGCCCTGGGTAGCCGCGTTGTCGGGCTGCTCGGTAACCTCACCGGGGCGGTTCAGGCCCAGGGAGTGCGCAACGGCGATCTGCTCTTTGCCGCGGCCGATCAGGCTCTTGGCGAGACGAATGGTAACTTTCTCCATTGTGGTACCCTCCTTAGCCCAAGATCTCGGCAACGGTCTTGCCGCGCTTAGCAGCGACGCTCTCGGCGTCGGTCAGGCCGCACAGGCCTGCGAAGGTAGCAGCAGTGACGTTGATGGGGTTGTTGGAACGCAGGCTCTTGGCGCGGATGTCCTTGATGCCGGCGCACTCGAGCACGGCACGGACGGGGCCGCCGGCCAGAACGCCGGTACCGGGGGCAGCGGGACGCATCAGGACGCGGCCTGCGCCGTACTCGCCGACGATCTCGTGAGGAATGGTGGTGCCCTTCAGGCAGACCTTGCGCATGTTCTTCTTGGCAGCGCCCTCACCCTTGCGGATAGCCTCGGGAACCTCGCCGGACTTGCCGACGCCGTAGCCGATGTTGCCCTTGCCGTCGCCCACGACGATCAGAGCAGCGAACTTCATAACGCGGCCGCCCTTGACAGTCTTGGAAACGCGGTTGATGGAGACGACCTTGGTGATCATGCCGTCATCTTCTTGTCTTCTCTGCATGGCCATTGTATCTTCTCCCTCCTTACAGCTTCAGACCGGCCTCGCGGGCACCCTCAGCGAGAGCCTGCACACGGCCGTGGTAAACGAAGCCGCCACGATCGTAGACGACCTCAGTGATGCCCTTCTCGAGGCACTTCTTGGCGATGTTCTCGCCAACCTTCTTAGCAGCTTCGACGTTGCCGCCGTAAGCGTTGAAATCTTTGTCCATGCTGGAAGCGCTGGCCAGGGTCACGCCCTGCTCATCATCAATGACCTGAGCGTAGATGTGCTTGGCAGAGCGGAAAACATCCAGACGGGGACGAGCAGCAGTGCCGCTGATCTTGCCGCGGACACGACGGTGGCGGCGCAGACGAGCAACGTTCTTATCAGCCTTGTTGACCATAATGTTTCTCCTCTCCTATTATTTACCCTTGCCGGCTTTGCCTTCCTTACGGATGACATACTCGCCAACATAGCGGATGCCCTTGCCCTTGTACGGCTCGGGCGGGCGGACACCGCGGACCTCGGCAGCGAACTGGCCGACCTCCTGCTTGTCGATACCGGTGATGCTGAAATGCAGAGCATCCTTCAGCTCGATCTTGATGGTATCGGTGTCCTCAAACTCAACGGGATGAGAGAAGCCCAGGGTCAGGGTCAGCTTGCTGCCCTGCTTGGCGGCACGATAGCCGACGCCCTGAATTTCCAGATCCTTGCGGAAGCCCTCGGTAACACCGACGACCATGTTATGGATCAGGGTGCGGGTCAGGCCATGGAGGCTGCGTGCCTCCTTCTCGTCATTGGGGCGGGTAACCAAAATCTCATTGCCCTCGACAGCAACAGTCATCAGAGGATGAAATTTGGAATGCAGGGTACCCTTGGGGCCCTTAACGGTGATGGTGCGCTCGGCCTCATCGACCTTCACTTCCACACCGGCGGGAATGACGATGGGTTTTCTTCCAATTCTCGACATTGTCTATACCCCTTTCTTACCACACAAAGGCGAGAACTTCACCGCCGACGTGAGCAGCGCGGGCTGCCTTGTCGGTCATGACGCCTTTAGAGGTGGAGATGATTGCGGTGCCCAGGCCCTTCATGACCTTGGGCATATCCTCGCAGTTGGTGTAAATACGCAGGCCCGGCTTAGAAACGCGCTTCAGGCCGGCGATGACCGGAGTACCGTTCTCCTGGTACTTCAGGGTCAGGGTGATGGTCCCCTGCTTATTGTCCTCGGTCACTTTCATACCCTTGATGTAGCCCTCGTCAACCAGAATCTGGCAGATCGCCTTCTTCAGGTTAGATGCGGGGATATCCACGGAAGGGTGTTTGGCAGTGCTAGCATTGCGGATGCGGGTCAGCAGGTCCGCGATAGGATCGGTGATTTGCATGCCACTAACCTCCTTAGGTTGTGTTTAAGAGTGTTGTTAATTCGTTCAGACAGAAGCAATCAAGGGCTTACCAGGAAGCCTTCTTGACGCCGGGGATCTCGCCCTTGTAAGCCAGCTCACGGAAGCAGATACGGCAGACACCGTACTTGCGCAGGTAAGCGTGGGGACGACCGCAGATCTTGCAGCGGTTGTAAGCGCGGGTCGAGAACTTGGCGGGACGCTGCTGCTTGAGCTTCATAGAAGTTTTTGCCATGTGAGTTCCCTCCCTTAGTTAGCGAACGGAGCGCCCAGAGCCTTCAGCAGCTCCTTGGCCTCCTCGTCGGTCTTAGCGGTGGTGACGAAGCAGATGTCCATGCCGCGGATCGCATCGACCTTGTCGAAGTCGATCTCGGGGAAGATGATCTGCTCCTTCAGGCCGAAGGCGTAGTTGCCGCGGCCATCGAAGGAGTTGCCGTTGATGCCGCGGAAGTCGCGAACGCGGGGCAGCGCGACATTGAAGAGGCGGTCAACGAACTCGTACATACGCTCACCACGCAGGGTGACCTTTGCGCCGATGGGCATGCCCTCGCGCAGCTTGAAGTTTGCAACGCTCTTGCGGGCCTTGCAGACGATAGCCTTCTGGCCGGTGATCTGGCCCAGGTCGGCGACGATGGCGTCGATGACCTTGGCGTTCTCCTTGGCCTCACCAGCGGCAACGTTGATGATGACCTTATCCAGCTTGGGGATCTGCATAACGCTCTTGTAGCCGAACTTCTTGTTCAGGGCCGGAGCGATCTCGTTGACATACTGTTCTTTCAAACGTGCCATTGTGTACTCCTCCCTTACAGTTCAGCGCCGCACTTGCGGCAAACGCGGACGGTCTTGCCGTCCTTGACAGAATGGCCCACGCGAGTGGCCTTGCCACACTTGGGGCAGACGGGCATGACCTTGCAGGCGTAGATAGCGCCCTCGGCCTTGACGATGCCGCCCTGCTCACCCTGACGGCGAGGCTTGACGTGCTTCGTGACCATGTTCAGGCCCTCGACAATGACCTTGCCCTCTTTCGGGGAGGTCTGCAGGACCTTGCCGGTCTTGCCCTTGTCCTTGCCGGAGATGACCATGACGTTGTCGCCGGTTTTAACATGAAGATTGTTCATTTAATTAAAACCTCCTTACAGCGATTCCGGAGCCAGGCTCAGGATCTTGGTGAAGCCGGCGTCGCGCAGCTCGCGAGCGACGGGTCCAAAGATACGAGTGCCCTTGGGGCTCTTGTCGGCCATGACGATAACGGCGGCGTTCTCATCAAAGCGGATGTAGGAGCCGTCGTCACGGCGCAGGCCGTGCTTGCTACGGACGATGACGGCCTTGACCACGTCGCCCTTCTTTACGGTACCACCGGGAGCAGCCTTCTTGACGCTGCAAACCACGATGTCACCGATGTTTGCGTATCTCTTGCGGGTACCGCCCAGTACACGGAAGCACATTAACTCCTTGGCACCGGTGTTGTCGGCCACTTTGAGATAAGTTTGCATCTGAACCATCTTTCAGGTCCTCCTTTCAAAGTACCAGGCTGATTATTTTGCCTTCTCGATGATCTTAACGAGACGCCAGTTGACGTCCTTGGAGATCTTGCGGGTCTCCATGATCTCGACGCGGTCGCCGATGCCGGCTTCGTTGTTCTCGTCATGGGCCTTGAACTTCTTGGTGCGCTTCAAGATCTTCTTGTACAGAGGGTGCTGGACGCTGTCCTTAACAGCGACAACGATGGTCTTGTCCATCTTGTCGGAGACAACGACGCCCACACGGGTCTTTCTCAGATTACGTTCCATGCTTTACCCTCCCTCTTACGCGTTCTTTGCATTCTTCTCAGCCAGGACGGTCATCACGCGGGCGATGTCCTTCTTAACGGCCTCGATGCGAATGGGGTTGTCCAACTGGTTGATGGCGTGCTGAAAGCGCAGGTTGAAGAGTTCGGCCTTCAGGTCCTTGAGCTGCTTGTTCAGCTCGACATCGGTCATTTCGCGCAGTTCAGTGGCTTTCATTCAGCGTCACCCTCCTTTACAGTGTCAAGCTCCTCGCGCTTGACGAATTTGCAGCGAATCGGCAGCTTGTGGCTGGCCAGACGCAGGGCCTCGCGAGCGGTCTCCTCGTTGACATCAGCCAGCTCGAAGAGCACGCGGCCCGGCTTGACGACGGCGACCCAGTACTCGGGGCTGCCCTTACCGGAACCCATTCGGGTGCCGGCCGGCTTCTCGGTAACGGGCTTGTCGGGGAAGATCTTGATCCAGACCTTGCCGCCACGCTTGATATAACGGGTCATGGCAACACGGGCTGCCTCGATCTGGTTGGAGGTGATCCAAGCCGGCTCGAGAGCGACCAGGCCGTAATCGCCCTGGTTGACCTTGTTGCCGCGCATGGCCTTACCGGTCATGCGGCCGCGCTGAACGCGGCGATACTTAACACGCTTCGGCAGTAACATTACTGTTTGCCTCCTTCCTTCTTGGCGGGGGCTTTGGCGCCCTTCAGGATCTCGCCTTTGTAGATCCAAACCTTGACGCCGACCTTGCCGTAGGTGGTGTTGGCCTCGGCGAAGCCATAGTCGATATCAGCGCGCAGGGTCTGCAGGGGGATGGTGCCCTCATGGTAGCTCTCAACGCGGGCGATATCAGCGCCAGCCAGACGGCCGGAGCAGGTAACCTTGATACCCTTGGCAGGCACGCCGCCGCGGGGCTGCATTGCATTGCGGATAACCTGCTTCATAGCGCGGCGGAACGCAATGCGGCGCTCCAGCTGGGAAGCAACATCCTCAGCAACCAGCTGAGCGTTGGTGGTGGTGCCCTTAACCTCAACAATGTTCAGGTTAACGTTCTTGCCGGTCAGCTTAGCCAGCTGCTTTTCGATCTTTGCGCTCTCAGCGCCGCCCTTGCCGATAACGATGCCCGGCTTGGCGCAGAAGACGTTGACCTTAACGCGGGGGGTGCCGGTCTGGCTGTCCACGGTGCGCTCGATCTCGATCTTGGGAACGCCAGCAGCGTACAGCTGCTTCTTCAGGGTCTTGCGGATCTTGTGATCCTCAACGAGGGTGTCGCCGAATTCCTGCTTAGAGGTAAACCAGCGGCTGTCCCAATCTTTAATAACGCCCACGCGCATGCCATGGGGATTAACTTTCTGGCCCATTTGTTTACCTCCTTAGTTTTTCTCTTTCAGCACAACAGTCATGTGGCTGGTGCGCTTCAGGATGCGGTATGCACGGCCCTGTGCGCGAGGCATGATGCGCTTGAGCGTGGGGCCGGGGCAGACGTAGCATTCTGCGACGTAGAGATTGTTGCGATCCATGTTGAAGTTGTTTTCCGCATTAGCGGCAGCAGAATTCACCAGCTTGAGAAGGGGCTCGCAGGCGGCCTTCGGGGTGTACTGCAGGATAGCCAGCGCTTCGTCCAGGGGTTTGTTACGGATGAGGTCCATCACGATCGAAACCTTGCGGGGACTAATGCGGGCGTAACGGAGAATAGCCCGTGCTTCCATTCGATGTTCCTCCTCTCTTATTTGCCGGCGGTCTTAGCGCCGACGTGGCCGGTGAACTTGCGGGTAGGTGCAAACTCGCCCAGCTTGTGGCCAACCATGTCCTCGGTAACGTACACGGGCACATGCTTGCGGCCGTCATGGACGGCGAAGGTGTGACCGACGAACTCGGGGAAGATGGTGGAGGAGCGGCTCCAGGTCTTCACGACGCTCTTCTTGCCAGCCTCGTTCAGAGCCTCAACCTTCTTGTACAGGGAAGGCAGAACGTAAGGGCCCTTCTTAGTGCTTCTAGACATTGTTCAAAAACCTCCCTTAGCCGTTGGCGCGCTTGACAATGAACTTGTCGCTGCGAGCCTTGTGTTTGCGGGTCTTCAGGCCCAGAGCGGGCTTGCCCCACGGAGTACGCGGGCTGGAATGACCAACCGGAGCGCGGCCCTCGCCACCACCATGAGGATGGTCGCAGGGGTTCATGACGGAACCACGGCTGCCGGGACGGACGCCCATGTGGCGCTTGCGGCCGGCCTTGCCGAGGTTGACGTTCTCGTGGTCGAGGTTGGAAACAACGCCGATGGTGGCGATGCAGTTCAGACGAACGTTGCGCATCTCACCGGAGGGCAGACGGACCAGAGCGTAACCATTCTCCTTAGCCATCAGCTGCGCCATAACGCCAGCGGAACGGACCAGCTGGCCGCCCTTGCCGGGATACAGCTCGATGTTGTGGATCATGGTACCAACGGGGATGTTCTCGAAGGGCAGAGCGTTGCCGGGCTTGATGTCAGCGTTGGGGCCAGCCATGATGGTGTCGCCAACCTTCAGACCATCGGGAGCCAGGATGTAGCTCTTGGCGCCGTCCTCGTACTCAACGAGTGCGATGAAGGCGGAACGGTTCGGGTCATACTCCAGCGTCTTGACGGTGGCGGGAACATCAAACTTGTTGCGCTTGAAGTCGATGACACGGTACTTGACGCGGTTGCCGCCGCCGTGATGGCGGACGGTGATCTTGCCGGTGTTGTTGCGGCCGGCATGCTTCTTCTTGGACTCGAGCAGGCTGCGCTCCGGATCGACCTTGGACAGCACGCTGTAGTCAGTAACAGTCATGCCACGGCGACCGGGGGTAGTCGGCTTGTACTTCTTGATAGCCATGTTGATCTCCTTGTTGTTATCTTATGAATTTTTATCGGGGTCATATCCCCATAACCGGGCCCCTCGGCGGGGTCCTCAAGACGGCCTTGCGGCCATCCGGTCATCAAACCATGGAGTTGAAGAACTCGATCTCCTTGGAGTCGGCAGTCAGGGTGACGATGGCCTTCTTGCTCTTGGCAGTGTAGCCGGCGTGCATGCCCTGGCGGCGATAGCGACCACGGACGGAGATGGTGTTGACCTTGGCGACCTTCACGCCGAACAGCTCTTCAACAGCGTTGGCGATGTCGATCTTGGTGGCGTCGGTAGCGACCTTGAAGGTGTACTTCTTGTCAGCGATGCCAGCCATGGAGTTCTCGGTGATGACGGGGGCGAGAACGATGTCCTGTGCGAATTTCATCACGCATATACCTCCTCAAGTTTCTTGGCAGCGTCAACGCTCAGGATGAGCTTGTCGGCGTTGACAACATCGTAGGTGTTGATGCCGGTAGCGGCGGTCTGGACACCGGGGATGTTGGCGGCGCTCTTGACGAACTTGGCGTCCAGAGTGTCATTGACGATCAGGTTCTTCTTGCCTGCGCCGACAGCGGCCAGGAAAGCAACGACGGTCTTGGTCTTGTACTCGTCAGCGGCGATCTTGTCGACCAGGATCATGTTGCCGTTGGCAGCCTTGTCAGACAGGGCGCTGAGCAGAGCCAGACGCTTGACCTTCTTGTTGATGGTGTAGTAGTAGCTGCGGGGCTTGGGGCCCAGAGCAACACCGCCGTGGGTCCACTGCGGAGCACGGATAGAGCCCTGACGAGCGTGGCCGGTGCCCTTCTGGCGCCAAGGCTTCTTGCCGCCGCCGCGGACTTCCTTGCGGATCTTGGTGTTCTGGGTGCCCTGGCGCTGGTTGGCCAGGAAGTTGACGACTGCCTCGTGGACAGCCTTCTCGTTCGGGGTGATCCCGAACACGGCGTCGGAAAGCTCAACGGTGGAAACCTTCTTGCCGTTCATATCGACGACATCAAACTGTGCCATTGTGTTTTCCTCCTTTACGCTTTCACGCTGTCGTGGATGGTCACGACCGAGCCCTTCGGGCCGGGGATCGCACCCTTGATCGCGATCAGATTGTTCTCAGCATCGACTTTAACGATGCTCAGGTTCTGGACGGTCACGCGGACCGCACCCATGTGGCCGGGCAGACGCTTGCCCTTGAACACGCGGGACGGGCTGGAAGTGGAACCGTTAGAACCGGCATGACGTGCAACAGGGCCGGTGCCGTGGCTCTCACGCAGGCGGTGCTGGCCAAAGCGCTTGATAACGCCCTGATAGCCCTTGCCCTTGCTGGTGCCGACAACGTCAACCTTGTCGCCCTCTGCGAAGACATCAGCCTTGAGGATGTCGCCGACGTTGACGGCAGCGATGTCATCAAAACGGAACTCACGCAGGGTGCGCTTGGGAGCGACGTCAGCCTTGTCGAAGTGACCCTTGGCGGCCTTGTTGACCTTCTTGGCGCTCACTTCGCCGTAGCCCATCTGAACAGCCTGGTAGCCGTCAGACTCAACGGTCTTCTTCTGCACGACGGTGCAGGGTCCGGCCTCGATGATGGTGACCGGAACGACCTTGCCGTTGGCGTCGAACAGCTGGGTCATGCCCAGCTTCTTGCCGATGATACCTTTTTGCATTGTGTTTGTCCTCCTGTAAAGGTTATTGGTTGGTGGTTTCCCATCAACATGACCTCTCCGCTGTTTGCATTGCAGCGAGATGGTGCTTTACCGTGTCTTTCCATTACACGCCGACCGTTCACGGATCACGGCCGCGCGTATCGGCCATTATAATGTAGAAACTCGATTACAGCTTGATCTCGATGTCAACGCCGGCGGGGAGCTGCAGGCTCATCAGAGCCTCGACCGTCTTGTTGGACGGCTTCAGAATGTCGATCAGACGCTTGTGCGTGCGGGTCTCGAACTGCTCACGGCTGTCCTTGTACTTGTGGACCGCGCGCAGGATCGTGACGACCTCCTTGTCGGTGGGCAGAGGGATCGGGCCGGAAACGCGAGCGCCAGTGCGCTTAGCGGTCTCCACGATCTTCTGTGCCGCAGCATCGATCAGGGATGCATCGTAGCTCTTCAGACGGATTCTGATTTTTTCTTTGACTGCCATTGCATTCGCCTCCTATAAAATTTTGCGCCTTAGGCGAGCCGATAAATCACACACGTTTCCGGGTGTTCAACCTTTTCGCATGACAAAATCCGGTGAACCGTGTTCGCACAGTTCTCCCGGAAAGAATCATCACAAAGTAAGGTGAACATTGGTCCGCACCGCAGAATGCAGTGGCGTACATATCCCTTTGTTTCCGTAATTCTTTCGCCCGGTTCTAAGATCGGACATACTCCGCGGAAAAACCCGCCAGCCTTTCGGCTTTACGGCGGCAACCTCCCGCATCAACGCATATCGCGGCTTGCGCAGCTTGCTTTTTCTGCACAAGCCTTCCGCAGCCAAGATGTATTATAGCACACGTCTCCCGGTGTTGCAAGTGTTTTTTGGCATTTTTATAAAATTTTTTTGAGAAATTTTTACGTTATGCCGAAAGTAGTGGAGGTTGTATGAGTTTTCAACAGAGTGCATGGTTTTTGGGGAAAGTTTGTTGGATTTGTGGGCAATTTGTAAGGAAATTGTCACTGTCTGCTCCTTGCCTCCCTCTGCGAGGGAGGTGGCCCCGCAGGGCCGGAGGGAGAGAGCCTTGCCTTCACCCGAAATATTTCGGGCAGCCGCAAAGTTCTCTCCCCCACCGCCTGCGGGCGGAGCCCCCTCCCAGAGGTGGCCAAGGGGGTTAATTCGGCAGCTCCAGCGCATCCACCCGCCAGCCATTCTCCGTCGGCACCAGGCGCACCGTCGTTACAGTGGCGGTATCGGGCACAATCGTCTCCTCCCCCGCCCAGCCCGCGAAGTCCTCGCTCTCGCAGGTCAGCGAGAGCTGCCAGAATGTAAGGCTGCCGTCAGGCTGCAATTCCGGCTCGGTGAAAAGATGGCCGCAGTAGGCGATGTTGCTGCCGCGGTCACCGTCCAGCGTCAGGATGGTGTCGTTCTCGCCCTCGGCAAAGAGTGCGGGGTCCATGCTCAGCATATCGTCCACCCAGGCATCGGAATAGACCGTGTGCAGGAAGCTGCTGAACTCCGAGAATTTTGTGTAGAACGCGCCGTTCGCCGCACGATAATGGAAAAGCCCCACCGGCTCATCCAGCTCTTCATAAGGTAGAAAGCCCGCGTGCATCCCCCACCAGTGATACTGGAAGTAATACGCCGAGGCCAGCGCGGCCCGAGCCTGCTTGTCCAGCGACGCGGGAACATCGCAGACTTCGGTGCGGTCATAGTAGCTCTCGACCCACGGTGCATTGACCGTGACCGTCACCACATTGTTCATGGGCAGGGTGTAGGGGTCGGCCTGTACTTTCAGGGCCCAGTAGCACCCAATGGCGCGGCTGTATTTGTCCTGCCAGTCCGGGTTCAACTCCTTTAAGTTTTCCACCGTGGTGTGGAAAATCTCCGCTGCTTCTTCCAGCGTCTTTGCATTGTAGCAGAGCGTCACGCCGTCCGTGGGCCAAGTGACCTGTTCCTGCGGTTGCGGCTTATGCGGAGCGCTGAACGTGTAGTCCGGCATCGTGCAGCCTGCACCGTCCCGCCAATCGTCGAAGGAGACCTCATCGTACACCGCCATCGTCGGCGCAGGCGTCGGGGACGGCGTGGCCGTCGGCTCCGGGGTCGGCTCTGCCGTAGGTGCGGGCGTTTCCGTCGGCACGGGGGTAGCCGCAATGCGGTCCGCCGGGGCAGTAGAGCAAGCGGTGAGCAAAAAGGCAAGAGAGGAAAGAATTACAGCGTACTTTTTCATGACACACACCTCCTACTAAAGGCACCCGTAGGGGCCGATGCTTGCATCGGCCCGCAGGCTCTCCCATAAGCGACTGTTTTCCTTTAAGCCGCGCGGAGCGGTCAAGACCGCTCCCTACAAAGCAGGCGTGAACGGCAGGTTGTAGGGGCCGATGTTCGCATCACCCCGCAGGCGGATGCCCTGTAGGGGCCGCACATGTGCGGCCCGCAGCTGTACGGCAGACGACCTCCTGCGGG